>Ga0181529_10004972_pt1 | contig 14077 bp, 15 predicted proteins | sample PEATcosm2014_Bin_36_FD_119763 | JGI IMG/M metagenome (GOLD analysis project Ga0181529, IMG submission 119763) | Peatland microbial communities from MTU Mesocosm Facility, Houghton, MI, USA - PEATcosm2014_Bin10_30_metaG | ecosystem: Environmental > Terrestrial > Soil > Wetlands > Peat | place... | reverse complement strand
TCAGGTCCCGCGAATACCCCTGCGGCGCCACGGCGCGACGTGTTTCGAATCTATACGTGCCGCTTGCGAATGCGCGCGGCGATGGTCAGCGCCGTTTGTTGCGCGGCGGTCGCACCAACACTGCGGCAGCGCTCCGCTTCATCCTCGGCGATCTCCAGGCATACGGCCTTCGTGGCCGCGATGGCTGCGGATCGGCTTTCAACAAGAGCCGCGCGGAGCAACTCGACGACGTTCCCGTCGTCGTTCCGGGGTGGAAGTCCGAGCGCATGGCACACCCGCGCGGCCAGTTTCTCCGGAGTGATCACGCCTGGCATGGCTCTGGTCCTTTTGTCGGCTCCGCGATCTTCATTGCGCGCGGCGCTCCGGGGTTTCGACGCACCACCATCGCGTTTCGCGCCTCGCGCCGGAACGGCCAGCCAGACCACGCCGGGAACAGCCCGCGCTCCTTTGCAATGTGTCTGCCGCCGCTCGGCGCCTTTCGGGTCACGAGTTCACCACGCAGTCCGCCACGACCTGTTGAAACAGCGGCCGAAGTTCCTCGCCTCTGCCGAGCCTGCTGAGTTTCCACACGAGAGGTCCGCTTTCCAGTCGCTCCCGGAAGCTGTAGCACGTGCCAGTGGGGACCTTGCTCTCAACCGCCGACGATCCATCAGGCTTCATGAAGAAGATCGCCTTCAGGTGGCCCTTGCGCCCGTAGACCGGGTTTACCACTTCGTTGGCAATGAGTCGTCGTGCCGCTTCGAGACTGCGAAAGCCCAACGATGTTCCGTCGGCTGCGTAGAGCGGAATGGATTGCGCCTTCATACGTTTTGTATCTCCCGAGCCGTTGCCGCCGCTTGCGCTACGGTGAGGCGGGAGTTCTCTCCGATGATGGACACCACTCGTTGGCGCAGCAACGCGATGTTCCGCCGTTTGTGCTGGTCTGCCGTGATCTGAAGATCGAGCATCCGCAGATTCGCATCGAGATCGGCGACGGTGGCCTCCGTGGTCGGCACCCACTCGCAGTCGCCATTGAGGGGATGCTCCAGGTCCACCGGCACGGCGATCATGCCGGGCATCTCGAAGCCGGCGATATCCAAGCCCAACTCCAATTGCGCGTCCGCTTCCGTCACCTCGGCGGCTGACTTCATAACGCGCCGGGTCAGATCAAACAGCTTCTCCCGCGCCAACTGGCTGCCCAGTTCGTCGAAGAGCGAGCCATTGGTCTCGATCACGGCGTCGACAATGTCTTTGTTCAAGAACCGTCGGCCCGTTTCGCGGAACAGCGCCACGGCGCGCCGAATGGCTTCCATCAATTCGGAACGTTTACTGTCCTGCATGACCGTCCAACTCCTGAGTGATTTCATGAAGGAGGGCCGCGGCCTTGCGGCACTGGCCGGCGAAATCCATGTCAGGCGTATCGAAGTCGCGGATGCCGGCCGCGACTTCGGTGGCCGTCAGCGGACAAGTGGCCATGGCACGAGCGGCTTCGACCACCGCCATCACGGCGTGGTTGCGCTCGATCAATGGGCGGCGCTGCTCCATCGGCATCGGGGTTTGCCATTGAAGATTGCGGTCCAAGATGGCCTTGCCCGTCTCTTTGGCGCGCTGGTGGGCTTCGCCTGGCGTAGGCAGATCTTTTTGCCGCAGCTTGCGGACAGCCTCTTTCTGCTCGCATTCGGGCATGGCGGCGATTTCGCGCTGGCGCTCCGGCAGTTCATCCGCGATCCGCGCCGCGGAACTGATGGCCAACTGGCCCGAATCCATTTGCGCCACGATCTCATCCACGGCGTGCTCAACAACCTTCTTGGCGCGCTCATAGGTGTCCTTACTGCCGAAACCCGCCATTCGGGCGGCTATCGCGCGCGTTTCAACGCCGGGTTCAACTTCCGCGCAATTGCGCGGAAGTTCCCGATCCGTGCGCTGGCCTTGCCGTCCGCTGATCTGCTGCGCGACCGCCTCGCCAATCGCCGCCCTTTCCGACGGCGTGAAATCCTTCCGGATTTCGTTCTCCGCATACTCGCCGGCGACGATGCTCGACACCTGCACCACGCGTGCTGCAATCGTGGCGCGCTTGAGGATGTCGCGAACCGCCAGGATGCGCCGTTCGCCGAATACCAACACGTTGTCCTCGGTGATTCCGATGGGCTGGAGGAGACCTTCCGTCGCGATGCTGACGGCGAGGCCTTCGAGGTCGCCCATGTCCCGCCGGTGGCGGTCGATGATGCGAATGGAGTCACAGGCAACTTCGCGGAGGATGAGGGTATCGGTCATCGTTTCGCTGTCTCGGTGGTTGGCTGCGGATACACCTCCCCTGAGGAATGGGGGAGGGAAGGAGTTTTACGAGAGTCCCGTCTCTCGGCTGAGGTTTTCTGGGTTAGGAGATCCTTCGAGGACTGCGCTTTTGCGCCGGTCGATCGAACTGACCCCCTACTAATCAATACTCGGCGACCCGCCAAAATTTAAAGTGCCAAATGCACTTTTTTTCTTCATGCCGGCGTCGAGGGGCCGACACGCCGAATCCACGGCTGATCGACATCCGGGTTGTAGAACCGATGGCGCACTTCGGAGGGCAGCGGGTGGATGATCTCGATCGACTGCGCGGTAACTTCGCCGATCCGGTCGCCGGGTTTGAGGAAACACACCAAGCCGCGATTTGGATCGAAGATGCCGTCGCCACCAGTGGCGTAAAGGCGTTCCCGCTTCCAGCCGAGCGCCAGCGCGCAGTTGCAAATCGCGTCAACCAAACCAATCGCCTCGGGCAATGCGTGATCACCGCTGGATTTGCGTACGCGGGGTGCCAGCGGATGCGGGCCATCGTCATCTACCACGGGCGGCTTATAGTCGCCGGCACGAACGGTGCGCACCGCCGCCAGCAATTCACCCTCGCCGAAGTGCTCAGCGGCCCATTCATGCACGGAATTAAACCGCACGCGCAAATCTTCAAACGCGGCCGCGTCGAGATGCCCGGCGGTCGCCGCCTTTTTGGCCAGCACCATTCGCGACCGCAGCCAGGCGTAATATTCGGGATCGAGCCGCCGGTACACCGTGTCGTTGATCTGAAAGTCGCGGGCGAACCGCTCTGGGTGCGCCGTCGTCCACGTCGAGAGGGTAGACGACACAAACAGGCATGGCGGCGAGTTCCCGTCCGCCGCCGCCGGAATCGATTCCGCACACTGCCCCTGTAGTTCCCCGCCCATCGTTGCTCTCCTTCCTGAACCTCTACGGCTGCCGCCGCAAAACTTGCATCATGGCGGGTCTTTACCGTCGACCGCCGACGCATCTGGGAGGTTGGCTAAGTCAATGTCACCGGCGCCCGCGCGGGGACGTTGGGGAGACGTGGTGGAGACCCGGTGGAGACGTTGCCCGTCCAACGTCTCCACCGTTAAGTTGCTGTCTTTTGTGTCGATTGCAGGGGCGGTGGAGACGTGGGAGACGTTTTCGCCATTTCGGCCGGGCTCCTTTATGAAATCTCCGCACTCTCTCTCACCCGCCTCTATATGCGTGGAACCCTCGTGTGTTTTTCGCGCGTGAGCTTCGGCTGAAAGGTCTCCCACGTCTCCCACGTCTCCACCGTCGCCGTAATCTGCTGATTCTATAGGCCCGATCTGGTGGAGACGTTGATCGGCCAACGTCTCCACCACGTCTCCACTGGCGGTGTCGAGGTCTCCACCGAGCGAATCCAGCAGGCTGAGGTTGCGCGAACGATATTCGCCCGGTTTGTCGCCATCCGCCGGTACCAAGGCATAGAGAATGCCGGTCCGATGATTGCCTTCGCTAAGACGTCTGATGGTGAGTCCGTTGAACACCCGATCGCGTTTGGTGCCGAGAGCTTTGCCCAGGCGGGTCTGTTGCGAACGCGCCGATCCGTCGCCCCGCACATTGAGCATCAGATCGCGTTCCTCGCAAAACTGATTCAGCTCGCTGACTCGCTTCGGCTCCTCGCCGTTTGCCTTCCACCAGGCGCCGGTGAATTCGCGCCACATCTGGCCGTCGCTATCCGCGGCCGCGTAGAGTTCGTTCAGATCTCCAAGGAAGCCGGGGATCTCCGCAACATCCAGCACCCCGCCCATCACCTCGGACCATTTCTCGAACGATCCCAGGCGCCGGTCGTGCAGCGGCTTTCCGGCTGCTATCCATGCCTGGATCAGTATCAGTGCCGCATGGACCAGTGCCGGACGATTGGCCTTGGCCCAATCGGCCACCACCGGGTGTTTGAACCCAGCTCGCAGCCATGGCATATCGATGCGCGGGTCAATGCGGAGACGGATACAGCGCCGGCTCATCTCATTGGAGAGTTGCGGATTATTGCCGGTCATCAGCCAAAGGGCATGGTTCTCGAGGCTCAGCATCTTGGTGATGCCGAGAATCCGGTCCGTCCAGGTGGCCTGGGTGACAACGGACGCCAGAGCGGAGGAATCCAGAACGCGTCTCTCGTTGAGGTTGTCAATCAGGACGATGGGGCGGCCGGTGACCAGTTCCGCCGTGATCATTTTACGGATGTCGTCTTCAGCTTCCGGCAGGGTGCGCCCCTCGGGCGCCGCACCGGTCGTCACAATCCCGATCAGGCTGGCCAATAGTCCTTTGCCGGACCCCTGGGTTGGCGCTTCGATGAGGTGTACGGGAGCGAGGCCCTCGATCATGCGCTCCATGAACGGCAGCAGGATGGCCGCCACCGCATGCGCCCGATCCGAATCCCGGACAAACGGGAAATCGACGAGCAGCTCATCCAGCAGCAACGCCCGGGCGCGCGCGATCTGTTCCCTGCTCGGACGGGCAGGAACCTCCGGGATGTCGAGCGAGGGATCGGAGAACAGCCACAGGGCGTCGTCGCGATGGTATCCGGGCGTAGCGATGAGAACGCCATCGTGTCCGAAACCGGGAGTGCGGATCACCGACTCCAGCGGCGGCACCGCGAAATCCGGGTTCACCAGCATGTCGCGGGCGGTTTCCCTGGAGGGCAAAGCGGCTAACACCGCCGCTTCGGTAACCTTGTGCCAGTTGGCGCTTCGAGCCAGCATGCCGTACACCGCCGTTTCGCACAGGGGTTCGATGCGCGCATCGGCGCCATTCCCGGCGATACGCATGAGAGTGCCGCCCTTCTGGAAAAGGAATGGCTTGTCCGGGCTGCCTGGCCCCGGCGGCTCGTTGATCGCATGGATCGCGGCCCAGGCGTCGGTGATCACGTCGCGCAACTGCCGGTTGTTGACCTGAATGCCGCGTAACGGCTCAGATTCCGACTCGCCCGCGGCCGCCGCCGCTCCTCGCATTCCGCCGCCGGACCCGCCAGCATGGGCGGAGCGCCGCGGCCGGGTGATCTCCACCACCTTCAACTGTTTCCGCAGGGTGGTGACGGGCATGCGGACCTTGCCGCACTGGGTTTGGATCAGCCTGAGATGGCGCTCCTGCTCAATCGGGTCGAGCCGGCCGACTTCCGCGAGGATCGGTTCGAGCAAACGGCTGAGGCCGGCATCCGGGACATCGGTGCTGAGCTTTGAAATCGCCGTTTCGAGCGGCGTCTGGGCCGATGCCAGGATTGCCTCGAAGTCCGACTCGGAGTGTCCCGCAGCGAAGAAATCATTGACATCGATCTTGGCTTCGGCCTCCAGGCCGGCGGATTCGGCGCTTCCGCCAGGAAGGACTGCCAGTTTCTCGCGCGCGGTCCGCTGCTTTTCGCCCAGTGGCAAAACGGCTACGCGCGTTGAAATCCCGTGGTCCGCCAGGACGCGCGCCGTCTTCAACGCGCCCTGCATCCCGGCCTGGGAAATCTCGTTATCCTGGCAGACGAAGACCGTCTTCACGCCCCGCAACTTCGGCAGCAGCCGCTCCCAATCCGCCTCCCGGATCTGCACCGTCACCGGCGATACTCCGGGGAATCCGTGCTCCATGAGCGAAATGCAATCGGTGACGCCTTCGGTGATGATTACCCGCTCGGGGCGCGTGAGAAGAACGTCTTCGTTGTAGAGAACGTCATTCCGGATGCATGGCGCAACGTGACGGTGATCGCGGTCGTTGCGGACCGCCAGCTTCTTGTATTTCGATTTCTCCCACTCAAAATCGGGAGTCCAGGGTGTGCGGCGTCCGATCATGAACACCACGTGGCCGCGACTCCAGTATGGGAATACGATCCGGCCATCGAAGAAAGGGACAACGCCGTCCTGGGCAGTCGGTCGAAACGCAGAAGTGGCGGTCAACTCGCGCGGCGTAAAGGCTCCCGGCCCTTCCATCAACGTGCGCGCCACGCTGGGCCCCGCGTTGTCGGCGTAACCGACCTTCAGTCGGCCGATTGTTTCTTCGCTGATCCCATACTTGGCCCGGAACCAGGCCAGGACCTCTGGGTTGCCTACGAGCCGCTGGCGGTACAGCTCCGCCAGCGCGGTCAGCGCCTCGCGGACACGAAGCGTGAGCTGGTGCGCGTCCTCCGCCTCTTTCGAGCTGCCGGAAGCGACCTTTGACAGAGGCGGCAATCGGACGCGCGCAGCGAGGAAGTCCCTCGCCTGGCGGTGTGACTCCGGCATAGAGCCGTTCTGGCCGCGCGTGACGCAGCCGCACTGGATGAACTCGACAAGTTGCAGCACGTCGCCGCCGACGCCGCACGCGTGGCAGTACCAGCCCTGTTTGTCGAGCCAGATGTGAAGCGACCGGTGCGATTGGCTGCGGTGGTTCGGGCAATCGCAGAAGAGCGTCTGGCGCGATTCCTGAGTGATGCGGCCGCCCAACAGCTCGCGTGCGATCTGCCCGATGTCGACGTCGGTGACCTGCCGGTAATAGGCGTGGACGTCTACCGGCGGTGCCGTCACCGCTGGGCCTCCGAATGAAGCAGGAAGGAGAGGAAGGTGTTGCGGCGATCCACCTGGCGCTTGGAGGCGCAGTTGTCGATGCCCCAGCGGTCCCCGAGAATGATCACGGATTCCTTGGCGCGCGTGACCGCCGTATACAGCAAGTTACGGTGGTGCATGAAGGAATGCGATTTGTGAGCGACGACCACCGCACAAGGGAACTCCGATCCCTGGACTTTGTGAATTGAAGTCACGTAGGCCAGTTGCAGATTCCCGAGTGCATCGGAATCCTTCCCGATTTCCACAGGCATGCCTTCGAAGTTGACGGTGAGGCCGCCGCCGGTGTCGGCGCCGAGCACGATGCCCATGGCGCCGTTCATGACGCCCAACTCGTAATCGTTCTTCATCTGGATAACTTTGTCGCCCGGATAGAAGCGCGGCCGGCGGCCTGGATCCACGTCGGGCACATCAAAGTCGAAGAGCTTCTTCTGTAGCAGTCGCTGCAATTCAACATTCAACTCGGCGGTCCCCAATGGCCCCTTGTGCGTGGGTGTGAGCACCTGGACATCGCGGATCAGGTCATAGCCCAGCTTCTCGGCCAGGACTTCTTCGAACAGGAGCAGCAGCATGCGCCGAACGTCCTCGCGGTCGGTGAACCTGTCGATGACGTACCAAGGCCGGCGGGTGCCCACATGCACATCCGAGGTCGCGTGGACTTCGCCGGAGAGGACCGCCGTCGAATTCTCCTTCAGCACGCCCGCCTGGCGGATGATCCTGGTGAGAAGAACGGTGGGGATTGCACGTGACCGCGTCAGATCCCGGAGCAAGTTGCCGGGGCCCACCGGGGGCAACTGGTTGTGGTCGCCAACCAAGACCACGGCGGTGCGCTGGAGATCCACGGCCTGGAAAAGGCGCCAGGCGAGCGGCACATCCACCATCGAGACTTCGTCGATGACGAGGATGTCAGCTTCGATGGGGTTCAGGGCATCGCGGGAGTACGTGTGGCCGTTGAAGCCCAACAGGCGGTGGATGGTGCTGGCCTCGTGTCCGACGACTTGCTCGAGCCGCTTGGCCGCCTTCCCGGTCGGCGCCGCAAGTACCACCCTCAGTTCCAGCCGGTCGGCGATGCTTGCGATGGTGGAGACCGCGTACGTCTTCCCACTGCCGGCGCCGCCGGTAATCAGTGAAATGGAGAAGCTCAAAGCGTTCCCGACCGCGTCCCGCTGTTCGGGATTCAACTCACCGCCCTCAGCGTCGAGCAACTGACCCACCTCGGCCACCGCGTGCGGGCTGCGCCGGTGTGCGTCTTTCAGAAGCGCCGCCAAGTCCGACTCCATCCGGTGAATCTCCGGATCGGCGACCACCAGCCGCTCAAAGGGCTGCGATAACAGAACGCCCTCGGCGATCAGCGCTTCCAGGTGACCTTCGATGACGTCCCGGCTGTCCAGCGTGTCCATCACCAGCAAGGTGTTGGCGCGATCCAGCAGATCTTCGTACTCGACCCAGCAGTCGCCGTCGTCGAGGGCGGTGGCCACGCAGTACTGCAATCCGGCGCGAATCCGCGAGGGCAGATCCTTGGACGTGCCCATCTTGCGGGCGATCTTGTCCACCCGCTTGAAGCCGAAGCCCGCGATCTCGCGTACCAGCACGTAGGGATCGCGCTCCAGGATGGGAACGACCTGGCTGCCGAACTTGCCGACCAGCGTGGTCACCTGGTGGTGCGTCAGCCCGAACGCGGCCAAATACGACATGGCCGTGTTGAAGTCGCTGTTGGCGATCCACACCTGCTGGAGACCAAAGATGGTTTCGAGTGGAACCTTGGCGGCCGCGGCGACCGCCTCGGGTTGGCTGCGTATCACCGCGTCGAAACCCGCGCCGAATGCGTCCGCAATCAGTCGCGCCTTCGCCGGTCCGATCCCCTTCACGTCCGGATGGTTCGCCAGGAAGTTGGCCAAGCCATCCGGGTCCATCTCCAGGTCGTGGCCCATGAACTCGGCCTCGAACTGGCGGCCGTACTTGGGGTGGTGCACCCAATGCCCCTCCAGGCGGACAGCGTCATTCTCGCGGAGAAACACCTTCCCCGCGAATTTCACCACCGCTCCGTCCGCTGTGCGGAAGCGCCCGGCACTGAATTTGGGCCCCGAGTAGAAGACCGTCTCCACCACCCCGCGAATGCTGGCACGTTCTGCTGTCATGCTCCCCACCTCCTGTGCGCGGCGAGAAGATATGCCTGTACAAAATGGCAGGCCGCCTGGCGGTTGCCGCAGAAGAACACCGGAATCTCGAAGTCGAGAATGATCGAGAGCGCGTTCCCCAGCACCGCGTTCGGATGGGCGCCGCCCTGGTAGCGCTTCTGCAGGATGTCGGCAAGTCCTGCTTCAACGGCCACACACGCAGTCCGGTACCCTGCGAGCTTTCGTAGTTCCTCGCGGAACCGCTGCCGGCTGTGGATTACCGTGGATACGAAATCGTCGAGCGTCTTTCGCTCCACTGCGACGATGCCATCCAAGCCGTCGACGGAGTAATCCCCGGCTGGCAGCGCCCGCCGCACAGCCGCCGCCAACCGGGGATCGAACGAGTAAGGCTCCTGCTCGCGCGTGTCGATGATGATTGTCGGCGGCTTCAGGTTAGAACGGGACAAGGGCGTCGCCCGCCTCTTGCCGGAACTTCCCCGGCGCCCGGTCGTTCTCGATGCGGCGGTTGAAGAAGATGTTCTCGTTGTCGCCTTTGGTCTTCTTCGTCACCTCCAGCTTGACGTCGAGCAGCTTCTTCAGGTGCTTCGGCAACTCCGACAGCTTGTCGAGATCCAGTCCGCACGTGTGCAGGTCGGTTTTCACGTACTTCAGAGTGTTGTGGGTGATGACGCTGTTGCGCCACATCAGCCGGTTGACGAACTTGGGCGCGATCACACGGAGCGTCCATTTCAGCATCGGATTGCCGCTGCTCTGGGCTTCCGTCAACTCGACCTTCTCGACGGTCACCTGGTACTTGCCGTCGGGAACGCTCTCGAAATCGCCGCGCTCCTCGGCCTGCTCGCCGCGGAAGTCGTCGTCGAACTGTGAAAGATCAATTGCACGTTTGCTCATCGGTTATCTCCTGTTGGGAACTCACTTCGCCGCCGGCGTTCTGGCGGCCTGCTGCGCCTTCAGCGGCGCCACAGCCGCGTCGAAGGCTTCAAGAAACTTGCCGAAATCGATATCGAGGGTTTCTGGCAGACGGCCGGTCCGATCGCCGGCCTCGTAGTAGCGGCTGGGTTTGGTGCGGATCACCCGGCGAGTGGTCTTGTCCTCGGCGTCCTCCAGGTCGCAATACAGAACCATGTCCACCATGCCCAGGACGATTTTGCGGGCTTTGTCGGGCAACGTGGGCACGATGCGCGTGTACTTGCCGGTCCGCGTCTCGACTTCGATCTCCTTGGAGTGCGAGACGAGGAACAGGCCGTAGGGCCGGAAAGCCAGCTTCGTTAGCACACGCTGGAATTCGTTGTTGACGATGGCGTAGCCCTTCCCGTAGCCAAGATCCGACTCATGCTCGACCTTCAACTTCTTCAAGATGTAATCCGTGCAGAATTTGTAGGCGTTGTCGATCGTGTCGATGATTATGGTTTTGAAGGGGTGACCGCCTTTCTCTAGCTCGGCGCAGGCGTTCAGCAGGTCGTCCCAGGACTGGACGGGGACCTGGTACACATCGAGTGCGTTCAGTCCCGGCTCAGTGGCCAGAAAGAGCGCGCCCTCAGACTCCGCGCAGAACGTGGACTTGCCGATCTTTGTTTGCCCGTACACGAGGACGGTCAGGTCCGCGAGGTCGGGCTTGGGTTGCGTTTTTGCGGTTGGCAGAATGGACATGTTTCTCCTTTTCAAAAGACTGGCTCGGGTGTTTCGCTGGGCAGCACCCGCAACTCTTCGTTGGGTGCGACGCGCTGGTACAAGTTGTCGATCAGGTTCGGGTTGCCGTTAGAGCGGCAGAGCGCGAAGTACGGGCAGGGCCGCTGGTAGTTGAAGCAGAACGCTGTGTTCTGGTAGAAGATCCCGCGCCGCCGGGCGTCGAGGAAAGCCTGGGTCAGTTCCCAGAGTTCGCTGCGTAGAATGTCGAAGCGGTCCCGCGAGAGATAGAGCATCTCGCGGTGGAGCATCGTAGGATCGGCGTATTTCTCGGCGAGGCGTTCCTGGAACTCGGTATCGGTTTCCGGCATCCGGCGTTTCGCCGTGGTTTTGCCGGTCTTCGATTTCGCCAGGAGCTCCGCGCGGCGCGCCTGGTACTCCCCTTCGGTCTCGCCCTTACCCTGCTGGAGCTTCGCTTTCACCAGGACGTTGTACAGAATCCCGGTGATGGGGATACCCATCGCCAGTTCGACATAGTTCGCGTAAATCGTGATCTGAAAGTCCGTCCATAGTTTCTCCAGGTAATCCCCGTCGATCTGTGCCGCCGTCTTATGTTCCAGGACAAAGTAATCGCGGCCTATACGGACGATGCCATCCACCTTGCCGGCGAGAACGAAGCTGCGCGAGGCCGCGCCTGTGGCCGGGTTGACGATGGGACCTTCGAAGGTTTTCTCCAGGGCAACGATCTCGAACTCCTCGGCGGCATAGCGCGCGGCGTAGGCTTTCATCATCGCGGTGGCGAGATGCCAGTCCCGGTGCTGGTTCTCGTCCTGGAGCCGGTTGGGGCACAGCCGATCGATGAGCGCCAGCACTTCGGCCAGGTCGCGGTGCTCGTGCCAGGACTGCAAACACTCATGAATGAGCGACCCGAAGTGGAGGTTCCGGTCGCGCTGCAGCGGCACGAGCTGTTCGAGGTAGCGCCATTCCACGGCCTTCCGGCAGTTTCGGAACAGCGACCACATTGAGTAAGTGGAGACCATCGGCGCGGCGCTCATCGGAGACCTCCGCGGCACCGCACGGACTTCGGTGTCACGCCAGCCAGGACGAATGCCTGCCGTAGCCTCTTCAAGAGGTGGTAGATCCACTGCTTGGACCGGCCCCTCTTTGCGGCGGTCTCGGCGACTGTCATTTCCATCAGATCCAGGGCAAGGGACCGAAGGTTGTCCGGAAGCGACGCGATTACGAACTGCACATCCACACTCAACGTCAGCGCCATGGCGGGATCATCGGAGGCGGGTTCCAGAGAAGCATGAAGGATATCGCTCTCCAGATCGCCGTCAGCATCGATCTCCCCGTCGACGACGGCGAAATCCTCAAAGCGGATGCGCTGCGACACTCGTGCGGAGAGAATACCGGAGTGATTTCGGATCACGCCACGGACGAATGCCCGCCAATCACCGCGACTGGGATCGAACCACGGTGTCCGTTCCAGACAGTCGAGCACCATTTCCTGGCGGAGGTCCTCCCAGTCGTCTCTGGAAAACCTGGCATTGGCCACGAGCACGCTGGCCCGGCACGACGCCTGCGCAAGAATGTAGGGATCGAAGGCAACTTGAGGGATCATCGGCGCACCCCCGGGCGATTGGCTTCGATGACCATGCGGCGTGGGACGCCCGCGCGGACCTCAATTTGCGCAACCGTGCCGTCGCCGAGTTCGCCGAGCCTGTCCAGCAAGCGAACGATTTCGCCCCGGAGTACAAAATCGCCCAACTCGTGTTCGGGACGTGGACCTTCATCGCCGCTGAGCCGTACGTCGATCAACAGTCGCGGCGACGGATTGAACACCGGTTCGCCCGACCGAACCTCCAGGTCTTCGATGTGTCCGTAGTTGATGGACTGGAAAAGCCGCACCAACGCCTGCCGCGGCGCGGAGAGTTGGCGGAAATGCACGGTGGCTGGCATCGCGCTACTCCCCCATCTCCGGCTGGTTCCGTCCGAGGAACGCCTCGATTGCCGGATGCACACGCGGAGGCCAGGTAAACCTCGGGTCGAACAGATCTTTCAGCGGAATCCTTTTCAGGTCGCGGAGAAGGCGTACCCGGATACGGTCGAGCCGCTCCGTCAGCGTCCAGGTCAGGTCGTCGTCAATCCCATGGGCAACGGCGCCGCCACAGATAACCAGGGCGATATCGTCGAAGGTTTCACGCAGCAGGGACTCGGCGTTCTTTGGGATTTCTTGTCGCCTGGCCGGCTGCGTTTTGCCAGGGTGGATAGCAGAAGGTGTCGAACTCATCTTGGCCTCTGCTACTGGCCGGCGGAAAATTCCGTTTCGAGGGCATCATGAGACACCGATGGCGGCTAACCTGAAGAAAAGAAACCAAAGATAGCTCTCACGGTTTTTTCGCGGGTGGCCTGGCGCTCGCGGAATATTCCGTTTCACGGTGATTCCGGTGCGCGGCAGCCAAAATGAAAACGGCCGGCCATCTGGCATCGCTACCAGACAGCCGGCCGATTGTGACCGCGCAAAACGAACCTACTTCAGAGAGAACAGCCTGGACCGATGCCTCCTGAGCGAGTGCTGAAAAGCAGCCGTGCAACTACCGCTTCGTGCGGAGGATTTGTTGCCAGGGGGCGGCGGCTAAGAGCGCATGACCACGCTCGTCAGATTCTCGGCGAACGCTGGATCGAGTCGTTCGGGTATACGCATTCTCCTGGTTGCCAGAAACAGAACCGTTCAAGGGATGACGTGCCGCCGCCCGCCCAGGGCACCAAAGCCCACTAGATCCGTCAGTTGACGTTGGCCGGCCCATGGATCGTGATTCTCTTCGGCTTCACGATCTGGCTGAACAGCACGCCTGCGGAGCCACACAGTTCCGATATCTCTTCCTCGGTCCACCGCCACCCCACGTGGTGCATGTCGTCCGGATGGTCCTCCGTGTACCAGCCGCACACCCAGACGCGGACCCTGCCTTTGCTGGTAGGGGCGTCTTCCAGCCATTGAGCGAGTCTTACGCTTGACCGTCTGGCGGCATTTGCCATTTCGCGAATCGCTCGTGCTTCACTATCTCTCATTCCCGACATTGTTTCCGTTTCCTTTCGTAGCGCAGTGCTACCGCTGCCGCCCCTCACATTCAAAGCGGGCAACCCATATCCCGCCTGCCACGGTGAATTGGAAGGGGTCGTCTTCTATCCCGGTCCAGCTCCGCAGGCGCTCCCCCAACCGCAGCACGGCCAAATCGTCACCGCCGCGATGGAGCCGTCCGCCCGCGCGAAGCATCGCAAGCAAAGCCTTGCCCTCTTCGGTCACCTGGCCGTTGCTCCTGGTCAAGCCCATCGCATCCAGGGAGTATTCCCGCGCCGTAGAGACCATTCGTTCGGCGGCCTCCTGCTTGCGGCCATTCTCAGCTCCATTGCCGCGGGCTGCGAAGATCTCTTTTCCTTTCACCTGAAACTGCATGTGCCCACCCGGGAGTTCCGTGATTCGCACGTCGAGCCAGG
>Ga0181529_10004970_pt1 | contig 14080 bp, 14 predicted proteins | sample PEATcosm2014_Bin_36_FD_119763 | JGI IMG/M metagenome (GOLD analysis project Ga0181529, IMG submission 119763) | Peatland microbial communities from MTU Mesocosm Facility, Houghton, MI, USA - PEATcosm2014_Bin10_30_metaG | ecosystem: Environmental > Terrestrial > Soil > Wetlands > Peat | place... | reverse complement strand
GGCTTTCCGGCCTGGTGGTCGGCTTCGCGGCGACCCCCGTCGCCCGGGCGGCGGACGCGGCGCGGCGGCTGGCGGCGGCGATCCGCGCGGTTTGAGTTAACGGCAAAGCGCTTCGAGCCCGGCCAGACGCTGTTCCAGCCGCGCCAGGTCGTCCGCCGGCAGCCGGTCCCGGCAACCGTGGACGATGCGCCCGCCACGCTCGACGATGCGCGCCCGCAGGACGTCGTTCTCGACGGTGACGGCGACATCGTGCAGCAGCCGCAACAGCCGCAGGCTGACCGCCGCATCGGTCGTGGCATAGGCCCGGATCTGCTCGATCGCCGTGTTCAGCAGCCCCTCGAGGTCAATCCACGGCAGCACGACACGCAGAACGTGCGGCGGGTTGAACAACAGGGACTCTGGCGGGAACCGGTCGAGCCAGCGAATCAGAATGCGGGTGAGCTGGTCGATGCAACTGATCGCCGTGCTGGGGTCGTTGACCGCCGGCGAAATGGCGCGCAGCGCAATGTCGACGATCTGGATGACGCCGAACTCGACGTCCTGCTGCAAGGTGCGCATCGGGCCAATGTCGAACGCCGCGAGCAGCTCCGCGGCGCCGTCGCCCCCCAGACGGCTGCGCCGGGAAACCATGAGCAACGGCACCCCGGCCGGCACGAAATGGCCGACCGACCGGGTGACGCGCACGCGCAAATGGTGCGTCCGGGCGAACTCCAAGAGCTGGCGGACGTCGATGAAGCGGATGTAGCCGGATACCGCGTTCAGGATCGGGTACTCCGGCTCGTCCGGCACGAAAACCTCCGGCACCGGCTGGTAGTGGCTCGCGCGGGGATGCGGCATCAGCTCGTCGATCACCCGCTCGGTCTCGCTCGCGATACGGTCGACGATGTGGTTGACGCTGATCGCCTGGGAGATGTGGTGGATGAAGAACAGCAGCCAGCCGATGCAGAGCAGCGCCAACAGCATCGCGCCGAGAACCGTCAGCACCGGCGCGAACGGATAGGGCATCGAGCGGGCGGCGGGCAGGGCGGCCACGCAGTAGGAGAAGGTGCCGAGGAAGATGCCGAGCGTCCATTGCGTGCCCTGGTCACGCATGAAGTTGATCAGGATGCGCGGCGAAAACTGCATCGAGGCCAGCGTCAGCGTCATCAGCAGGATGGCGAAGACGATCGACACCACCGTCATGATGGAGGTGGCGATGACGCTCAGGATCACCTGGGCGACCTGCGGGTCCCCGCGCGTCGGGAACAGCATGGCCGGAACCCAGGTGGCGGTGGCCGGGGCGGCCTCCTCCACCGAGGACAGCACGGCCCCGCACACGCCGAGCAGAACGGCGATCACCAGCGGCCGGACGAGGAAACCGCCGCGGAGCGCGAAGGCGGCCGATCGCAGGCGCAAGGGAAGTCGTCGCAACACCTTGGAATCCTTTCGGCTTCCTTGAATAACGGGTTGTCTCCGGCGGGGAAACTGATTCCGGTGGACAGATGGAATGCCGGGTTGACCGGGCCGCCGGCGGGACCACATCATCGGCCAGAAAAAGGGGGGTACTATGGACAGCGACCTGACCGGCCGCGACGAGGCGGATTGGCAGCCACGCCTGACGCCCGAGCAATACCGCGTGTTGCGCAAACACGGCACCGAACGGGCCGGCAGCAGTCCGCTGAATGCCGAGAAACGCGCCGGCGCCTTCGTCTGCGCGGGCTGCGGCCAGAAGCTGTTCAGCAGCGACACCAAATTCGAGAGCGGTTCGGGCTGGCCGAGCTTCTGGGCGCCGGTCGAAGGGGCGGTGGCCACCACCGCCGACCGCTCCTGGTTCATGACCCGTACCGAAGTGCATTGCAGCGCCTGCCAGGGACACCTGGGGCACGTCTTCGAGGACGGGCCGCAACCGACGGGCCTGCGCTACTGCATGAACGGGGTGGCGATGGGCTTCAAGCCCGAACCCACGGGCTGACCGGCGCGGCGGGGGAGGGAGAACACCAATGGACCTGCATTTCACCACGGACGAACTGGCGTTCCGCGATGAGGCGCGGCGGTTTTTCCGTAGCGCTTTCCCCGAGGCGATCCGCCGCAAGGGTCTCGCCGGCGAACCGATGGACTGCGCGGACATCGTCGCCTGCCAGCGCATCCTGAACGCGCGGGGCTGGGCGGTGCCGCACTGGCCGCGCGCCTGGGGCGGGCAGGACTGGTCGCCCGTGCAGTTCTATCTGTACGAGGACGAGATGCAGCAGGCCGGCGTGCCGGAACCGCTGAGCTTCAACACCACCATGGTCGGGCCGGTGATCGCAGCGTTCGGCAGCGACGAACAAAAACGGAAATTCCTGCCGCGGATCGCCAATCTCGACGACTGGTGGTGTCAGGGATTTTCCGAACCCGGGGCGGGGTCCGACCTCGCCGCGCTGCGCACCCGCGCCGAGCGACGCGGCGACAGTTGGGTCATCAACGGACAGAAGACCTGGACCACGCTGGCCCAACACGCCGACTGGATCTTCGTGCTCGTCCGCACCGACCCCACGGTGAAGAAACAGCAAGGGATATCCTTCATTCTCGTCGACATGACCACGCCGGGCATCAGCGTGCGGCCGATTGAGACCATCGACGGCGGGCACGAAGTGAACGAGGTGTTCTTCGACGACGTCATGGTGCCCGCCGAAAATCTGGTGGGCGAGGAAAACAAGGGCTGGGACTACGCCAAATTTCTCCTCGGCAACGAACGCACGGGGATCGCCCGCGTCGGCACATCGAAGGCACGCCTGAAGCGAATTCGCGAGCTGGCGGCTCAGGAATTTTCCGGCGACCGGCCGTTGCTCGACGATCCGCAATTCCGCCGGCGGCTGGCGGCGGTGGAAATCGAGATGAAGGCGCTCGAGCTGACCCAGCTTCGGGTGGTGGCCGACAAGTGCCGGAACGGCGGCGGCAAAGCGAATCCGGCAAGCTCCATCCTCAAACTGAAGGGCAGCGAGCTCCAGCAGGCCTGCACCGAGTTGCTGATGGACGTGGCCGGCCCCTGGGCGCTGCCCTACCGGCCCAACGGGTCGGGGCGCAACGAGCCGCACGTTGGCCCGGATTTCGCCCACCAGGCGGCGCCGGCCTACTTCAACATGCGCAAGGTTTCCATCTACGCCGGTTCCAACGAGATCCAGCGCAACATCATCGCCAAGGCGATTCTGGGATTCTAGCACATGGATTTCGATTTCAACGACGAACAGCGTTTGCTGCGCGACAGCGTCGAGCGGCTGATTGCCGACCGCTACGGGTTCGAACAACGCAAGCAGTACGCGCGCGAGCCGGACGGATGGAGCCGCGCCAACTGGGCCCAGTTCGCCGAACTCGGGCTGCTCGGCATGCCGTTCGACGAAGCGCATGGCGGCTTCGGCGCAGGGCCTGCGGAGACCATGCTGGTGATGGAGGCCTTCGGCCGCGGCCTCGTGCTGGAGCCGTATTTTGCCACCGTCGTGCTGGGCGGCGGGCTGCTGCACCACGCCGGCAGCGAGGCCCAGAAGTCGGCGCTGTTGCCGCGCCTCGCCGCGGGGGAATTGCTGCTGGCCTTCGCGCAGCAGGAGCGCGCTTCCCGTTACGACCTCGCGGATGTCGCCACCACGGCGCGCCGGTCGGGTGATTCGTGGCGCCTGGACGGGGAAAAATCCCTTGTTCTGCACGGCGATGTTGCCGATAAGCTGGTGGTGACCGCGCGCCTCTCGGGCGAGCGGCGCGCGCGTACGGGCATCGGGCTGTTCCTGGTCAACGCCGCCGCGCCGGGGGTCGCGCGGCATGGCTATGCGACGCAGGACGGCCTGCGCGCCGCCGATGTTTCGTTCGCCGCCGCGCCCGCCACCCCGCTCGGCGATCCGTCCGGCGGGCTGGCGGCGGCCGAGCGCGCGCTGGACGAGGCGATCGCCGCCCTGTGCGCCGAGGCGGTCGGGCTGATGGACGCGATGCACGTCCTCACCGTCGATTACCTGAAAACGCGAAAACAATTCGGCCGGGCGATCGGCGAATTCCAGGTGTTGCAGCACCGCAGTGTGGATATGTTCGTCGCCCTGGAGCAGGCGCGCTCCATGGCGATGTTCGCCGCCATGATGGCGGCCGAGGACGACGCCGAAGCGCGCGCGCGGGCGGTCTCGGCGGCCAAGGTGCAGATCGGGCGCTCCGGGCGGCTGATCGGCCAGGAGGCGACGCAACTGCACGGCGGCATCGCCATGACGATGGAGTACAAGATTGGTCATTACTTCAAGCGCATGACCATGATCGAGCGGATGTTCGGCGATACCGAGCATCATCTGTCGCGGGTGGCGGCGCTCGGCAATGGCCCGGCGTCCCTGCTGTCGATGGGTGTTGCGCCCGATGCCTAGACGATTCGAGCCTTGCCCTGGCCATACGCCCAGTCCGGCAACGCCATGGCGATGACGGGAAAAGCCGACAGCGCCACCACCGCGACCGCCATCAGCAGCATGCCGCTCTTGCTCAACGCCCGCAAAGATCGGCTTGAGGTCGGACGTCCCGTCATCTGAGTAATATTGGTTAACATAATTTGATCACCTCCGGGCTTGGCCCCTTCGGAAATCGATCGGCACTGTGGCAACAGTGCCAGCCAGCCCGCCGCCGAGCCCCCAGCTCGCCCGACGCGGCCGGCAATACTTATTCCGTCCTTGCGATTGGTGCCTACACAGCGGCGCTTGCCGGTCATATACCAATCGGCAAACAACGCCCTCCGGAGGAAACCCATGTCCGACGTGCCATTAGGTCCGGTGGCAACTGTCGCTGGCCCACGACAGCGTACCTCGCTCAACCGCCAGCAGGTGATCGGCTTCTGGGCTGCCTGGTCCGGCTGGACCCTCGACGGCATGGATTCGGTCATCTACGCCTTGGTTCTCAGCCCGGCATTGACGGAATTGTTGCCGAAATCCGGCATGGAAAGCTCGCTGGCGAACATCGGCCGGGTCGGCTCGATCATGTTTGCCCTGTTCCTCATGGGCTGGGGTATGTCGTTCATCTGGGGCCCGATCGCCGACCGCTTCGGCCGCACCAGAACGCTGGCCGCGACGGTGCTGATCTACGCGTTGTTCACCGGCGCGGCGGCCTTCGCCCAGGACATCTGGCAACTCGCCGCCTTCCGCTTCCTCGCCGGCATCGGCATCGGCGGCGAATGGGCGATGGCCGGCACGTATGTCGCCGAGTCCTGGCCGGAGGACCGTCGCAAGATGGGCGCGGGCTACCTGCAGACCGGCTACTATTCCGGCTTCTTCCTGGCCGCCGCCCTCAACTTCACGGTTGGCGCGAGTTACGGCTGGCGGGCGATGTTCCTCTGCGGCCTGGTCCCGGTGGTGGTGTCGGTGGTGACGCTGCTCAGCGTGAAGGAGCCGGAACGCTGGCAGCACAAGCACCAGGAGGAGAAGCTCCAGCGTGCTGCCCGCCGCCGCAGCCCGCTCGTGCAGATCTTCCGCCCCCCCTATCTTCGCCGCACGATCGTCATGTCCGTGCTGCTCTCCGTGGCCGTGATCGGGCTGTGGGCGGGCGCGGTGTATGAGCCAACCGCCATTACCATCCTGGCGCGGGCGCAGGGCATGGATGGCCCGTCCGCCGTGCGCATGGCCTCCTTCGGCACCGCGCTGCTGTCGGTCGGCACCATCCTGGGATGCCTCGCATTGCCCCTGCTCGCGGAACGGTTCGGGCGCCGGTCGACGCTGGCCATCTATTTCTGCGGCATGGCGCTGACCATCGTCCTCGGCTTCGGTTGGGCGTTCTACCTGCCGGTGGGCGCGGCCCTGCCGGTGTTCATCGTCGTGCTGTTCTTCCTCGGCTTCGCCGGCGGCAACTTCGCCGTGTTCAGCCTCTGGCTGCCGGAGCTGTTCGGCACCGAGGTGCGGGCCACGGCCTTCGCCTTCTGCACCTCGATCGGCCGCTTCATCGGCGCGGGCGTGAACTTCGCTCTCGCCGCTTCGGTGAATGCGATGGGCACGCTCGGCACGCCGGTGGCCTTCACCGCCATCGCCTTCGGGATCGGGCTGTTGATCATTCCCTTCGCGTACGAGACGCGCGGCGAGGTCCTGCCGGACTGACGATATGACGGGTCCCGCGGGCGGCGCCGAGCCGCCCGCGGGACACCCCCACGCTCAGCGACCGGCGGCCAGCCGGCACAGCCGCTCGGTGAGGCGATACGCGAGCAGGAAGGACGGCACGGGCAGGCACTCGAACCGCGAATGGAAATTCAGGCCGCCGGTGAAATAATTGGGCGTCGGAATGCCACGCAGCGACAGCGCCGACCCGTCCGTGCCGCCGCGCAGCGGCATGATCCGGGGCTCGATGCCAAGATCGGCAAAGCCGCGTTGCAGCAGGTCCAGGCAGCGGCGATCGTTGCCGAGGCTGGCGGCGATATTGCTGTAACTGTCCTCGATGGCGCAGGTGACCTTGGCGCGCGGATGGGTGGCCTGGGTGGCCGCGACCGCCGCCATCACCAACTCCTTGCGGGCGGCGAGGCCGGCGGGATTGAAGTCCCGCAGCGACATCTTCACCGTCGCCGTGGCGGCGTTGGAGGTTATCGCTGTTACGTAGCAGTAGCCCTCGCGGCCTTCCGTATGCTCCGGCGTGTCCAGCGGATCGAAGCGCCGGATCAGGTCGGTGGCAACCAGGACCGGGTTGACCAACACCCCCTTGGCGGAGATCGGATGGGCGGTCACGCCCTCGATGCCGATGGTGACCTGGGCGGCGTTGAAGGTCTCGAAGACGAATTCGCCGACCTCGCAGCCGTCGATCGTGAAGGCGAAGTCCACCGGAAAGCGGGCGAGGTCCATCGCTTTGGTGCCGCGCAGGCCGACTTCCTCATCCGGAACGAAGGCGACGACGATGTCGCCGTGCGGCGGCGCCTCTCGGCTGAGGGCGCCCAGCAGATCCATCAGGATGGTCACGGCGGCCTTGTTGTCCGCGCCCAGCACGCTGGTGCCGTCGCCGACGATCAGGTCCTGGCCGGCATGGGGCCGCAGCTCGGGATGCTCGGCGGCGCGCAGCCAGATATCGCGGTCCGGGTGGAGACATATGTCCGCGCCGGTGAACGCGATCCGCCGGGGATGGATATCCGGCGACAGCCCCACATCGACGGTGTCGATATGCGCGCAGAAGCCGAGCCGTGGCGCGTCCGCCACCGTCGCGGGCAGCCGCACGGTCAGCACGGCATGGTCGTCGAGATGGATTTCCGCCAGCCCGAGTTGCCTGAGTTCCGCCTCCAGCAGCCGCGCCATGTCCCACTGGCCGGGCGTGCTCGGCACCGTCGTGACGCTGGCGTCGCTCTGGCTGGTGACCGCGAGGTAGCGAAAGAAGCGTTCGATCAGCCGGTCCGCGAGCAGCCCGTCTTGCGTGGACAACGTCATCACCGTCTCCTGCCATCCTGTGCCGGGTTCGAGGCCCCGCCGCTATCCGCCGGCTGGCGCCTTGACCTCGGCCTTCGGTGCCGGCGTCTTCATCATCGCGCCGGTCATCGGAATGAAATACACCCCCACATCCCGCCGCGAGTGGATCTTCCCTTCGGCGTCCTTCGTATAGACGTAGAGGATCTGCCCCTTCTTGAAGGGCTGGCCGATGGGAATGATCATCCGGCCACCCGGCTTCATCTGTTTGAACAACTCGGGCGGCGCATACTGGGCGGCACAGGTGACGATGATGATGTCGAACCCGCCATCCACGTCCGGCCAGCCGTAATACCCGTCGCCGACCTTCGTGTGCACGTTGTCGTAGCCCAGCGGAGCGAAAATCTTGCTCACGGCGCGGCCCAGCGGCTCGATGATCTCGATGGAATAGGCCTGTGCCACCATCCGGCTCAGCAGCGCGCTCTGAAACCCGCTGCCGGTGCCGATCTCCAGGGTGATGTCGGTGGGCTTGGGCTTGGCGATCTGGGTCATGTAGGCCTGCCCCAGATAGTCCGACAGCGCCGAACCGTAGCCGAGCGCCCATGGCTTGGGCACGGCCTCATAGGCATCTCCGGGCGTCGCCCGGTGCTCGTCGTAGAGGTAGTGGAAATATTCGCGCGGCACCGCCTCGAATGCCGCCATCACCGCCGGATCGGCGCTGACCAGGTGCTCCTTGAGATAGCTCGCAATGAGCTTCATCGCCGCCGGCTTGCGGGCCTGGATGGCCTGGAACTGCGCCTCGGTCAGGTTCACGGGCCGGCCGGACGCGGCCATCGCCGCCATGTAGGCCTCCCGCGTCCAGGGGACGGCCTCGGCGGCGGCGGGCCCCGCCAGCAGGGCGCAGGCCGCGCCCGCGACGAAACCACGGCGGTTCAGGCTGATCCGGTATCCGGCCACGGCAAGGTCTTCCGCATCGGGGGGAATGAGACGACGGCGCACCCATACAGCACCAGCGCCAGCAACAGAACCCCGTCGTAGCCCACTTTGGTGGCAATCAGGGTGGCCAGCGGCGTCGCCACCACGCTGAAGGCCCCATTCAGTCCCCAGGCCCAGGGCAGGAACCCGCTGGAACCCATGCGCGACAGCCCCAGCGGGAACGGCAGGCCGAGCGCGACCGACACCGGCGCCAGCAGCAGCAGCACGATACCGGCCCGCGCCACGAAGGGCAGATCGAGCGTCGCCAGGAAGAATGGCTGCAACCCGGCCAGCAGCAGCGCGCACCAGGCCACCACCACCAGCCCGGCGAGTGCGGCGCCGCGCCGCTCCCGCCCCTCGAACCGGCCGGCCAGCATCGCGCCCAGCCCGGAAAACACCAGCATGCCGCTCAGCACGAGGGCAAACCCGGTGGTGCGGTCGTTGAGATAGAAGCTGGCCCGCTCGATCAGGAAAATCTCGATGGCGAGAAATCCGACCCCGAGTGCCGCGAAATAGGCCGCGGATCGCAGCGCTCCGGGGCCGCCGGCGCGAAACCGCCGCCCCCCCAGCAACGGCACGGCGAGCAGCAGCAGCGCCACCACCACGGCCTGGGCCAGCACCGCCAGGTTCACCAGCGGCCCAAGCTCGGCCTGCGGCAGCAGTTCGATGCGGTTCAGGATGGTGCCGAGACGGGACAGCCGCAGCACCGAATAGAAGGACGGCCGGTCGTAGGTGATGGGCGAGAGGTCGAAAGCCGCCCCGGATGCGGTGGGCTGCCCCGCCAACACGCCCAACGCCTCGTCGGCGATGGCGTCGTGCAGGCCCTCCTCCGAGGTGACCTCGCCCGCCTCGAAGGAAACCGCCGGCAAGTCGTTGTAAATGTTCGCTCTGGCGGCGGCGACGTCGATCCCCGGAAAAAAGCTTATGTCGAAGGACAATTCGTCGCCGAAGTGTTTTGCCGCCGCGATCCGGTCGGCGCCGAAGGGGACGTTCGAGACCAGGATGCGCACGTTCCAGGCGGAGCGGATCACCAGCACATGCGCCGGCGGATCGGCCGCTCCCGTCATGCGCAGCGCCGATCGCACGGTCGCCAGCATGCGCACCGCGTAGGCCGGAAACTCGCGGATGGAGACCGGGATGGAGACGATGCCGCCCGGCGCCAGGGCGCGCAGGTAGCCGGCGATCGCCTCGGCGGCGAAGGCGCTGGTGTTGGCCTCGGCCTCGTCGAGAAAATCCGAGGACAGGTCGATGATGTCCCAGGCGCCGCCGCGCCGCGTGGCGGCGATCGGGCCGGCCCGGGACAGCCGCACGCCGGGCGGCAGGGCATAGGGCGGCGACGGCCCGAACCCGTCGCGCAGCGCGCCGAGCAGCACCGGTTCGGGTTCCAGCACCAGCACGTCGGCGGCGCCGAGCGCGCGCGCCTCGGCAATCCGGAAACCCCCGGAGGCGCCGGCCAGCAGCACCCGGCCATGCGGACGCAGCACATAGGGCAGCGCCGCCAGGGTCGCCCCGGCGTAACCGGCTTCCGCCTGCCCCTTGGGCAGTGCCGCCAGCCGGTTGCCGTCGCGGTAAAGGCCGAAACTCTGCGGCGGATCGGGCAGGCCGAGCATGCCGGCATTGTTGGAAATGTCGGTGTCCACCCGCTCGGTGAAGTCGTCGAGCAGGGCATAGAAGCCGCGCGGCGAGTCGCGCTGGGCGGCCACGCGGCTGTCGGGCACGTGCAGCGGGGCGTAGATCGCCTTGAAGTCGTTTATTTCCGCCCGGTCGTCCAGCAGCAGCAGCGCCTCGCCGCCGGCCAGCGCCAGCAGCGCCAGCGCGATCGCGGCGGGCCGGCGCAGCGGCGCGAAAACCGCGGCGAACGCCAGCGGCGCCAGCAGGCAGGGCACCAGCGCGAACGGATGCACCAGGCTCATCAACCCGAGTACCGCCAGGGCGCCGGTGCCGGCCCCGGTAAGGTCAAAACCGTAGACGCGGCCGATATCCTCGTCGTTGAGGACGAAATTCAGGCTGATGTAGAGCCCGGAGAGGAAAAAGAACGGCAGCAGGACGGCGTAGTAGCCGGCGATGTTGACCAACTGCACGGCGAAGGTCGCCGGATTCTGCAATTGCAGCGGATTGAACGGATTGATCGTGACCAGGTGGTAGCCGCCGGCGGCCGCGAGAATGAGCGCCACCGGAAGTGCCGACAGCAGGGCGCGGCCATGGCGGGCAAAGATGTCGCGCGCCAGAGCCATCACCACGCCGCTGAGCGCGAAGCCGGCCAACACGATGGAGATGACCCAGTAGCCGTATTCCGACCACTTCGCGACGGCGAAATACCGGGTCAGCGCGATCTCGAACCCGACGGTGGCCAGCGACACCAGGAACAGCGGCGCCAGCGTGGCGAATGCGGCCCGCCGTCTCACGGCCAGACGCGGCGGTGGATGAACGCCTCCACCATCCCGTCGAAGCGCTGCGGGGCGTCGACGAACAGCGCGTGGCCGACCCCCTGCATGACCACCGTTTCGGTGTTCGGACGGTGGGCGGCGAGGTTGGCCGCCTGCCCTGCCCATTTTGGCCGCACCACGTAGAGCAGCGGCCGGCCGGTGGCGTAGACCGCTTCCTTCCAGAAGCTTCGCGGCTCCGGATAGGCGAGCAGCGCCGAAGCGGCCTCCGGCGGCGTGCGCAGGCATGCCTCGGTCAGCCGGTCGAGCCAGGGGCGTGGCTGGGGATGGACGAACATGCCGGCGACGAAGCGGCGCATCTTCTCGGCGCGCGTGAGCGTCGGGCCGGGACGGGCCGGATGCGAGGGCGCGGTCGGCGCCGGCTCCTCGCCGACCGAGTTGTCGACCAGCACCAGGCCGGCGAGGCGGCCATCGCCGTGCGCATTGACATAGGCCAGGCTGTCCAGCACGCCGAGCGACCAACCCATCAGCAGCACCGGGTCGGGACCGAGCCGATCGAGCAACTCAGCGATGTCCTGGCCGCGCCGCTGGGGGTCGTAGCCGCCTGGCGCGACCTCGCTCGCGCCCTGCGCGCGCGGGTCGAAGGCCACCACATGCCAGCTCCGCGAGAAGGCGCGAATCTGCTGGTCGAAAATCCAGGCCGGCATGGTCCAGCCCGGCACCATGACGATGGTGCGGCCGCGCCCCGCCTCGACATAGTGCAGGCGCACGCCGTCGCTGGTTTGGAAATAGCGGTCGGCCGCACGCGCCGCGCCGGCCAGCAGCAGGCCGGCCAGAATCAGACTCGCAATTGCTCCGGCACGTCGCATGGGTTCAACTGAGCGGGCAGCAACCCCGGTGTCAATGCAGGCATGGATGAAGAACCACCCTCGAACCGCAACGCCCTGATCGCCCTGCTGGTTGTCGTGGGGCTCGTCGCGGCGGGGTTCTGGATATCGCGGGTGCTGCACGAGTCCGGCCAGGTCGAGGATTGCCTCATGCGCGGCGGGCACAACTGCGCCCCGCTCGACCCTGCGCTGCGCCGGTAGGCAGCGTGCGGCGCAGATCCCCATCGACAAACCGGCATCCGCATTCTCGCCGCCAACCGGTATATCCCATCGCCATGGCCGTTCGTTCGATTGCCCAGCCGTCCCGTGCCGCGTTCGTTGTTGTCGCCCTACTGGCGGGCTGCGCCACGCCCGCCGCCGTCACCCCCGCCGCCGGGCCGACGGCCGACCGCCAGGGCCACGTGCCGGAATTCGCCCGCAAGCCCTACGCGCCGTTCAACCGCGCCGACGCGGTGGCGATCGCGCTGCGCGAGTGGCGGCTGTTCGGCCAGCCCGTGGACGACGACCCGCCCGACACGCGCCCGCGCCCGCGGCCCGAGGATAAGCCCGAGCGGATCGCCGGGCTGTGGCAGCGCGTCGGCGAGTACTGGTGGATCGGCCAGGACGCCGACCGGCCGGAGGGCGCCTGGACCGGCATGCACGACGAGAACGGTGTGGTGTTCCCGGCGGATCAGGACGGCTACTACGCCTGGTCGGCCGCCTTCATTTCCTATGTCATGCGCATCGCCGGCGCCGGCAGCCGCTTCCCGTATTCGCCGGCCCACCACACCTACATCAACATCGCCCGGCAGATGTCACTGGGCCAGACGGCGGGGTGGGCGGTGGTGGCGGAGCGGCCCGACGCCTATGCGCCGCAGCCCGGCGATCTGATTTGCGCGGGCCGGGGCAGGCAGGCGGAGCGGCTGCGTTTCGAGGATTTGCCGACCCGGAAGGGATTTACCGCGCATTGCGCCATCGTGGTGGCCACCGGTGAGGCGCTCAGCGTGATCGGCGGCAACGTCGACGACGCGGTGAGCCTGACGCACGTACCGACCACGGCGGACGGACGTCTGGCGGCGCCGGGCGATATCGTGGTGGACACTCGCTATCCGTGGCTCGTCGTGCTCCGGGTGCTGTACGATTATTAGCGTGGAGCCTCGTAAAGGCCCAGGTGCCTGGCAATGACATGGGCGTCCCCCGGCATTGCCTGGATGTGAAACGCGTAGCTTCGCCCGAACACCTCGACCCGCCGGCCGCCGTCGACCAGCCGGTAGTGCCCGGCGGCGACCACTTTCCCCTCGAGCGCTTTCGCCATCTGGAAATGGAAGCTGCCACCGACGGCGACTTCGCCCCTGTCCGTGATGACGTATTTCATGCGGGCCTGATGACTTTCGCACGGCCACCCCTCCCCTTGAGGGAGGGGGCCGGGGGGAGGGGTCGGGACATGACTCTACCCGCCCGCCTTGCTGGCCGCGATGAGGAACTCGTGGTTGCCCTGCGGGCCGGTGATGGGGCTCTCGACGATGCCCTGCACCTGCCAGCCGGCCAGCCCCGACCACCAGTCACGGACGCGGGCACACACCGCCGCACGCACCGCGGGGTCGCGCACCACGCCGCCCTTGCCCACCAGGGCGGGCCCGGCCTCGAATTGCGGCTTGATCAGCGCCACCGCCCAGGCGCCGGGGGCGCACAGCGCCAGGGGCGCCGGCAGCAGGGTGGACAGGCCGATGAAACTGGCGTCGCAGACCAGCGCACCGGCCGGCTCGCCGATCATTTTGCTGTCGAGATACCGGGCGTTGGTGCGCTCGTGCACGACGACGCGGGGGTCGGTGCGCAGCTTCCAGGCCAGTTGGCCGTGGCCGACATCGACCGCGTGCACCCGCGCGGCGCCGCGGTCCAACAGGACGTCGGTGAAGCCCCCGGTGGAAGCGCCGATGTCGAGGCAAACCCGGCCGGTCGGATCGAGCGAAAACGCGTCGAGCGCGCGCACCAGCTTGAGGCCGCCGCGCGATACCCAGGGATGGTCCTGCCCGCGCAGCTCGAGCGGCTGATCCTCGGCGAGCAGCGCGCCGGGTTTGTCGATCCGCCGCTCGCCGGAGAATAACCGGCCCGCCAGGATAAGCGCCTGCCCGCGGCTGCGGGATTCGACCAGGCCGCGATCCATCAGGAGCTGATCGGCACGCTGCTTGATGTTGCTTCTCTCTGCTGACGAATGGGGTTCAGGGCGGAACCCCGGCCTCGCTTGCCTCTTTATCCCGCCGCTGCGTTGAGGGTCACTTGGCGTCCGAGAGCGTTGAGGACGGTGGCGACGATGTCGTGGGCGGTGAGGCCGGCATTGGCGAGTTGCCGGGCTTGCGTGTCCTGCTCGATGAAGCGGTCCGGCAGCACCATCGGACGCACCCGCAACCCGCCATCCATCAGCCCCCGCCACGCCAGATGCTGCATCACCGCCGATCCAAACCCCCCGCAACTGCCTTCCTCAATCGTCACCAAAACCTCGTGGTGACGCGCCAACTGC
>Ga0181529_10004969_pt1 | contig 14082 bp, 6 predicted proteins | sample PEATcosm2014_Bin_36_FD_119763 | JGI IMG/M metagenome (GOLD analysis project Ga0181529, IMG submission 119763) | Peatland microbial communities from MTU Mesocosm Facility, Houghton, MI, USA - PEATcosm2014_Bin10_30_metaG | ecosystem: Environmental > Terrestrial > Soil > Wetlands > Peat | place... | reverse complement strand
TCGCGGGCGAACTCGACGATCAGAATGGCGTTTTTCGCCGCCAGCCCGACCAGCACCACGAAGCCGACCTGCACGAAGATATTCACGTCCATGTGCGCCAAGATAATGCCCGACAACGCGCTGAACAGGCACATCGGCACCACGAGGATCACTGCAAACGGCAGCGACCAGCTCTCGTAGAGGCCGGCGAGCACGAAGAATACCAGCACGACCCCCAGGACGAAGGCGCTGAAGGGGTTTTGCTGCAAGTCGCGGAACTGCTCCAGGCGGGTAGACTGCTTCTGAAAAAAGCTCAACTCGGTCCAATCGACATTCATGTTGCGCGGCAGCTTTTGGGCCAATCTCTCCATCGTCGCCAGGGCGTATCCGGTGCTGACTCCGGGCTGCATCGTGCCGATGACGGTAGCTGCCGGAAACATGTTGTAGCGGACGATCTGCATCGGCCCGCTGTAGTCGCGCACCGCGGCGACCGCTTCCAGCGGCACCATGTCGCCTTCGCCGTTGCGAACTTTAAGCTGCTTGACCGCCTCCGAACTCGTGCGAAACGCCGCTTCGGCCTGGACGTTCACTTGCCAGGTGCGGCCGAAGCGGTTGAAGTCGTTGACGTAGTAGGCGCCCAAGTAGGCTTGGAGCACGTCGAAGACATCGGTCAGTTGCACCCCCATCGTCTTGACCTTGGTGCGGTCTACGTCCACGTAGAGCTGGGGCATCTGGGCGCGAAAGCTGGAGAACGCGCCGACCAGGCCGGGCTGCTGGTTGGCCTGGTTGGCCAGCTCCTCGGCTTGCGTCTGGAGGGCGCCGAAGTCGGTGTCGCCGATTACCTGCACCATCAGCTTGTAGCCGCCAAGCAGGCCCAGGCCGTCCACCGGCGCTCCTCCGAAGATGTTGACTTTCGCTTCGGGAACCTCTCGCGCACACCGTCGGCGGAGTTCGTTCGCGATCCCGTCGCCGCTCAAGGACTCCGTATTCAGCTCGTGAAACGGCTTGAGGGTCAGGAACCCCTGTCCGAGGTTCGAGCTGATCGCGTTGAGAGTGCCCGAGCGGCCCCGGTTGGAGATGACGTGGACCACTCCCGGCGTTTCCAGGGCGATGCGGTCGACTTTCGCCATGACCTCGGTGGTGCGCTCCAGGGAGGCCGAGTCGGGCAATCGAACGTCGAACAGCAGCCGCCCCTTGTCCTGTGGGGGAATGAAGCCCATGGGAACCCGCGTGAAGCTGAAGCCCGTCAGTCCGATCAGGCCGACGTAGAGCAGGAGCACGATGGCGCTGAGCCGCACGCACCAGCGCACGGTCGCCGTGTAAGCCTGGGTAACGCGGCCAAATGCCCAGTCAAAGCCTTGGAAGAAGCGGCCCAGCAGCCAGTTGACCGGCCCGATCACCGCGCGTCCCAGCAGCCCTCCGGCGACGGCGCCGGGGAGGAAGAGCAGGATGCGGGCACCGAAGGCGAGCAAGGTGTCTTTCAGGTTTAAGGCCGATTCGCCCTCGGCCCCGGCCGGCAGGCCGAGCTGCGGCCCCACGATGGGCGTCAGCAGCCACACGCTGCCAAGCCCGCCCAAGAGGGCGAAGAACCACCAGGGCAGCGCTTCCTTGCCCTGGCTGCCGTGACCCGCAGCACCGGGCGTCCCGCCCGGCTTCCGCTTGCCGAAGATCCAGGCGGCGCGGGCCGGCGTCATCGTCATGGCATTAACGGCCGACAGGAGCATCGACACCGAGATGGTCAGCGCGAACTGGCGGAAGAATTGGCCGGTGATGCCCTCCAGGAACGCGCTGGGCAGCAGCACGGAGCTGAGCACCAGCGTAATGGCCAGAATCGGTCCCGTGATCTCGTCCATGGCCTTGATGGTGGCCTCGCGCACGGGCAATCCCTTGTCAAGCCATCGCTCGATGTTCTCCAGCACGACGATGGCGTCGTCCACGACGATGCCGATGGCGAGCACCAGGCCGAACAACGTGAGGTTGTTCAGCGAGAAGCCCATAAGCTTCATGACGACGAACGTGCCGATCAGCGACACAGCCACGTCGATCACCGGCAAGAGCAGCGACTTCCAGTCCTGGAGGAAGACCAGCACGACGATAGCCACCAGGATGATCGCGTCGCGGAGCGTGTGGAACACCTCGTTCATCGACTCCCGGACGAAGGGCGTGGTGTCGTACGCGATGGTGTAACGCACGCCCTTGGGAAATCGCCGTTCCATCTCCCGCATCCGCGCCTTGATGCGGTCGGCCACGTCGAGGGAGTTTGACCCCGGCAACTGGAAGATGGCCAGTCCCACCGCGGGCTGGCCGTCGAGCATCTGCTTGTAGTCCTGGTTCTTGGCCCCGAGTTCGGTACGGGCCACGTCCTTCAGATAGACGACCTCGCCGTCGGCGCCCGTCTTGATGACGATGTCGCCGAACTGCTCCGGCTCGACCAGCCGGCCCAAGGTGTTCATCGTGTACTGGAAGTCCTGCCCCTGGGGAATCGGCGGCTGCCCGATCTGTCCGGCCGCCACTTGCACGTTTTGCTCGCGGAGGACGCGGATCACGTCGCCGGCCGCAAGGTTCCGCGATTGCAGCTTGTCCGGGTCGAGCCACACCCGCATGCTGTAGTCCTGCCCGCCGAACGGCGTGACGTCGCCCACGCCATCGATCCGCGCCAGGATGTCCTGCAGGTTGATCGTCGCGTAATTGGTCAGGTAGAGCTGGTCGTAATAGGGCCGGCCGGTGTCGGGTCGGATTTCCGAATAGAGGTTGACTATCAGCAGAATGTCGGGCGAGCGCTTCTTGACCGTCACCCCGATGGCCTTAACCACGTCGGGCAGGGCCGGCTGGGCGATCGCCACGCGGTTCTGCACCAGGACCTGGGCCATGTTCACGTCCGTGCCCACCGCGAAGGTCACGTCCAGCGTATACGAGCCGTCGTTGTTGCTCTGCGAGGTCATGTAGGCCATCTTCTCCACGCCGTTGACCTGCTGCTCGATCGGCGCGGCCACCGTGTCGGCGATGACCCGCGCGGTGGCCCCGGGATAGCTCGCTGCCACGCGGACGGTGGGAGGGACGACCTCCGGATACTGGGCAACCGGCAGCAGCACGAGCGCGATCAGGCCCATGAGGATGATTACCGCCGAGATCACCCAGGCCAGCACCGGTCGATCGATGAAGAAACGCGCAAACATGTTCGCTCTCTGCCTCAGCCGCTCGGCTGTATCACCCGGTGATTCATGGTTGCGTTCCTGCCTCCCTGACTCCGATCCGCCCTTGACGGTCTCGCCTCGGAGACGTGGCTCTTATATCCGGCATTCGGCATTTCGACGAGCATCGGTTCCACGGTAACGCCCGGCTGAACCAACTGCAGGCCGTTGACCACGACCCGCTCGCCTCGCTTCAGGCCTTCCTCGATCACCCGAAGTCCGTCTTGCAACAAGCCGGTGCGAACGGGCCGGGAAACGATCTCGTTCTTGCCGTTGAGCACATAGAGAATCTTCTGGCCCTGATCGCTGTCGAGAGCGCGGTCGCTGACCAGCAGGGCGCGGCGCGGCGGCCCGAGGGGCACGCGGACCCGCGCAAAGAATCCCGTCGTGAGCGACTCGCCCCGATTGGGAAATACGCCCCGCACGCGCAACGTGCCGGTCTTCGGATTCACCTGATTGTCGACGAAATTCACCGTGCCCTGGTGCGGAAACCCCTGCTCCGTAGTCAACCCCAGGGTGATGGGCAGGCCCTCGTCGAGCCCCGACTCGCCGTTGGCTTTGCGGATGCACTGCCGGAGGTGCTGAATGGTCGCCTCGTCCACGTCGAAATGCGCGTAAATCGGGTCCACCGACACGATCGTCGTCAGCAGGGTAACGCTTGCCTGCTCCGCCGACTGAATCAGGTTGCCCACGGTGACGAGATAACGGCTGACCCGCCCGCTGATCGGCGCCGTGATCTTCGTGTACTGCAGGTCCAATTCGCGCGCCGCGACCAGGGCCTTGTCGGCCGCAATGTTCGCCAAATCGACGTTCCTGGCCGCCGCCGTCTTGTCAAAGTCCGAGCGCGAGATGGCGTTCGCCCCGATGAGTTGCTGAGCGCGCGAATACTCCGCCTCGTCGGACGTCAACTGCGCCTCGTCCTGGCGGACCTTGGCCCTTGCCTGGTCCAGCATCGCCTGGTACGGCCGCGGATCGAGCTCGAACAGGACGTCCCCTTTCTTGATCAGGGCCCCCTCTTTGAAGTTGACCTTTTGCAAGTAACCCCATACGTGCGCCCGCACTTCGACGCAATCCACCGCAGCCAGCCGGGCGGTGAAGTCGGCATACGCCGTGACCTCCCGTTCGACGGGATAACTGACCACGACCTTGGTCGGCGCCTGGGGCCCCTCCACCGGCGCCGGCGCGCAGCCCGCCAGCCCCAGACAACAACCAACGATCAGCGTGAAGAGAACGCCCGTGGGCAAGCGGCATCTCATGGCAGCATCACCTTGACGAGGATTTCTTCGAAACCTTGTTGGACTTCACCCCGCTTCCGCCGCGAACCGAAATGCCGGCCAGCAGCGTCTTGATCAGCGTGCCGGCGAACCTGTTGACCTCCTTGTCCGAGGCTCCGCTCAGTTGCAGATCGAACAGCTCCCGCAAAGCCCCCCGAACGATCCGGCCGGTGTGCGACGGATCGTGCGGGCGAAACGAGCCTTCTCTAACTCCTTGCTCAAAAATCGTCGTCAGCATCTGCAACAGGCGCGGGCCGCTTGTTTTCCTCAGCTCGGAGTAATAGTCCATCTCCACAACGAGCTTGCGGATCTCCCTGTACTTCACGGCCTGTTCCAACACCGCATGAAAGACTTGCCTCAGTTTTTGCGGGGCGGGCAAGACCGCGGTGGTAATGCTCTCGATCGCCCGATGATACGGCTCCACCAACCGCAAATGAAAGAAATGCAGCACGTCTTCCTTGTCGCGGAAGTAGTTGTACAGAGTTCCTGTCGCCATCCCCGCCTTCCGCGCCAAACCGTCCATGGTGAGTCCGCTCGCGCCATGCTGCTCGACGAGCGAACTGACGGCCTCGCAGATGGTGTCTTTCATCATGGCGGTGACGCAGGCCTTTCTGGCTTTGGTCAATCGCATCTCAACCTCCTGGTAAGAGACTATTCTAGTATAATGAATAGCGTTCACTTTTCAAAGAACGTCCCCGAATTCACCTCCGCAACGTACGATACTCCGCCAACCCGTCCCTGCGAGCCCCGAAATGGGGCTACTACCTGCCGGAAAGCACATCGTTGACACCGTCTTGCCGCCGAGGGACAATGACGTCTGAAATGGTGTCCTTCGCGAGTGGTCTTCCTCAAAACCGGTGCCCGACGGCAACGGCTCCTACCCATCTTGGCCCCCAACGACTTCTTCCATGTGCAATGGTGATCTTTGCCGTTTTCTTGCCCGATTGAGCCTTGTTTTGTCGTGCATTGCCGCCAGCGTTCTCGGCGACGGCGCCCAGGCCGAGGATCTGCAAAAGGGGTTCCTTAAGCCGCCCGATTCGGCCAGGCCGCAGACGTGGTGGCACTGGATGAACGGCAACGTGACGAAAGAGGGCATTACGGCCGATCTCGAAGCGATGGCCCGCGTCGGAATCGGCGGGGCCCAGATCTTCAACGCCGCCGAAGGCATTCCGCACGGGCCGATTCAATTCAACAGCCCTCAGTGGCAAGACCTGGTCGAGCATGCCGCCAAGGAAGCGCGGCGTCTCGGGCTGGAGCTGTGCATTCACAATTGCGGCGGCTGGTCGAGCAGCGGCGGCCCCTGGAACACCCCCGAACACGGCATGAAGATCGTCGTCACCAGCGAAAAGCAAGTGGCGGGGCCGTCGCGTTTCGAGGGCACGATTCCGCAGCCGCCCGCGAAGTTGGACTTCTATCGCGACATCGTCGTCTTGGCGTTTCGCACTCCCTCGGGCGAGAAGGCCACGATGCGCGCCGCCGCGCCGAAAGTGACCGTCAACGGCGATGGGCAAGACGGTTCCAAGGCAGCCGATGGCAACAACGCGACCGCCGTGACGTTGAAGCGGCCGACGCCCGCCAGGCCGTCGTTCTTGCAGTTCAAGTTCGCCAGGCCGTTCACGGCGCGCACCCTGACCTTGTTCGTACCGGGTACGTCTTGGGAAACCTATCAGGGCAAAATCGAAGCGTCGGACGATGGCAAAGAGTTCCACGACGTGCAGTCGTTCTCGCTGGACTTTGGCGCCCAGCCGAAAACGGTTGCCTTCCAGCCCGTCTCGGCAAAAGTCTTCCGCATCGTCTTCACCGGCGCGGGTTCCCAGAGCGCCGTCACCGTCGCCGAGGCCGAGTTTTCCGCCAGGCTTGGCGTCGACAATCTTTCCGGCAAGACCTTTGCCACCCGCGAAGGCAACTATCAGCCCGACGCCTCGCCGCACGTCTCACCGGAGGAAGTGGTCCACGGCGACCAGGTCGTGAATCTGACCGACAAGATGGCGGCCGACGGCCGATTGACCTGGGACGTACCGCAGGGTGACTGGACCATCTTGCGGCTCGGCTGCACGCCCAACGGCGCGAAGAATGCCCCCTCGCCTGTCGAAGGCACGGGCCTGGAATGTGACAAGCTGAGCCGAGAAGCCGCGCAGGCGCATTGGGACGGCTCGATGGGCCAATTGGTGAGGAAGCTCGGGCCGCTGGCCGGCAACGTGAAGTCGGGCCTGAACAACGTGCTCATCGACAGCTATGAGGTCGGCTCGCAAAACTGGACTTACGGCTTCGAAAAAGAGTTCCGCAAGCGCCGCGGCTACGACATCACGCCATTCCTGCCGGTCTTCAGCGGCCGCGTGGTCGACAATCCGGACGTCACTGAGCGATTTCTCTGGGATTTGCGCCGCACCATCGCCGACCTGTTCGCCGAGAACTATTCGGGCAAGTTCGCCGAGATGGCCCACCGCGCCGGACTGGAGTATTCCGTCGAACCGTATGGCAACTGCCCCTCCGACGATTTGCAGTACGGCCGTTATTGCGATATTCCCATGAGCGAGTTCTGGCCGAACAACGCCAGCGATCCGGGCAACGCCAAGCTCGCCGCCTCGGTCGCCCACGTCTTCGGCCGGAAGTTCGTGGGGGCCGAATCGTTCACGGCCGACCCGAAAGCCGGCAAATGGCTGAAAGACCCGTTCTCGTTGAAGGCTCAAGGCGATGCGGTCTATTGCGGCGGCGTCAACCGCATCATCTATCACCGCTACGCCCATCAGCCGTGGACCAACCCGACGCGCTATCCCGGCATGACGATGGGCCAATGGGGCACCCACTTCGAACGAACCGTCACCTGGTGGGAGCAGAGCAAGGACTGGCTGCTCTATCAAGCCCGCACCCAGTACCTCTTGCAGCAGGGCTCGTTTATCGCCGACGTTTGTTTCTATTGCGGCGAGGACGCGCCCAACAGCATGGCGGGCGGCGGCTTGCCGCAAGGCTATGATTACGACGCTTGTGAAACCGGCGCGCTAAAGTCGATGTCGGTCAAGGACGGCCGCATCGTGTTGCCGTCGGGCATGAGCTACCGCGTCTTGGCGCTGCCGGATCGAAAGACCATGACCCCCGCCGTGCTTCGCAAGCTGTCCCAGTTGGTCAAGGCGGGGGCCACGGTCGTCGGCCCGAAGCCGGACCATTCGCCCAGCCTGGCCGGCTATCCCGCTTGCGACGCCGAGGTGAAAAAACTGGCCGACGAACTTTGGCCCAACGGCGTGCTGCCGAAATCGCCCACCGCGGCCCTGGCTTCCCTCAACGTCCCGCCCGACTTTACCTGCGCGACCAAAGGCTCGAACGTCGTTTACATTCATCGGGCGGTGCAGGGCGCCGACGTCTATTTCCTCTCGAACCAGAAGCACGCGAGCGACGAAGTCGAATGCAGTTTTCGCATAAGCGGCAAGATACCCGACCTTTGGCATCCCGACGCCGGCCTGATCGAAAAGGCCCCGATTTATACGGAGAAAGACGGACGAATCACGCTGCCGTTGCGCTTCGACCTCGCCGGTTCCGTGTTCGTCGTGTTCCGCCAACCCGCCGGCGACGCCGACCATGCCGTGGCGATTCGCCGCACGTCGGCCGACGACGCGCCGGAGGCGAAGAAGCCGATCGAGCCGGTAACGATCCTCAAGGCCGAATACGGCGCGTTCCATGAAGAAAGGCCGACCTGCGCCGACGTCACCGCCGCGGTGAAACAACTCCTTGGCGGCGGAAGCCGACGCATCACGGCCTCCAACGATCTGGCCGGCCACGATCCGGCCCTCAATGTGGTGAAGGAATTGAAGATCGATTTCCGCGTGGATGGGAAGAAGAAGAGCCTGCGAGCGACCGAAGGCTCCCACCTGGAGTTGCCAGCCAGCGCCAAGGTCGAAAAGGCCCGCTACGGCCTCATCGACGAAACGCCGTCGCCGGAAAACCTGGAAAAGCAGACCGTCGATCTGACGGCAAAGCTGGCCGTCCTCGCGAAAGACGGCCCGCTGACGGTCAAAATCGACAACCAATTGGCCGGCAGCGATCCGGCCTACCACGTTCGCAAGGAAATCCGCGTCGCGTATCAATACAAAGGCAAGCGAAAAGAGACTCGCGTTTCAGAAGACGAAATTCTGTTTCTCCCGCCGGGCGACGAGCCCGTCGTGCCCAGGATGCCGGCGTATGACGTGGCCGTGAAAAACGGCGGCCACGATTCCGGCGCCGTCGAGATCCGAGCCTGGAAGCCCGGCTCCTTCCAGCTCAGCATGGCTTCGGGCAGGACGCTCGAGGTCGAGGCGGCGGACGTGCCCAAGCCGGTCGAGATCGCCGGTCCCTGGGAGTTGTGCTTTCCGCCCAACTGGGGCGCGCCGGAGAAGATCACGCTCGACAAGCTGGTCTCGTGGACCGACCATGACAATCCTGGCGTGAAGTATTTTTCGGGAACGGCCGCCTATCGCAAGACGATCGCTTGGAACGCGGCCAGCCGACGGGGCGAGCGCTATCTGTTGGATCTTGGCGATCTGAAGAACATCGCCGAAGTGGAGTTGAACGGCCGTTCGCTGGGCGTTCTCTGGAAGCCGCCCTATCGCGTCGACGTCACCGACGCGCTGCGACAGGGCGACAACGCCCTCGTGGTGAAAATCACCAATCTTTGGCCGAATCGGCTCATCGGCGACGAGCAACTGCCTGAAGATCGCCAATGGAATGGGATCGAGTTGAAGGAGTGGCCGCAGTGGGTTCTGGAAGGCAAGCCCAGTCCCACCGGCCGCTACACTTTCACGACGTGGCATCACTGGACAAAGAATGACGAGCCGTTGCCCTCCGGGCTGTTCGGACCGGTGCTGATCCGCACCGCGAAAACGCTTGTGGTCAAATAACGCTCCTTCACCAGCGCTCATTTTCAGGAGAGTACCGTGCCCGGACGTTCGTTCGCGGTTTCTTGCTTGTTGCTGACAACCATTGCAATCGGCACTGCCGGCGCCGCCCCGATTCCCTCGGCAAAGAACCTCCTCCCGCCGCAGTGGAGGGCCGCTGTCGACAAAGCCGCCCCGTCCTGCCGAACCGAATCAGGCAGCGGTCTCGTCACCGGGTCGCAGCGAAGCGGGCGACCGCCAACGCTGAACGGGACAGGACGATCCACCCCACAAGGGAGGTCCTTGGACGGTTTCCGCTCTCGCCGAACGATATTTCTTGCGTTCTTGCGGGCGACCCGTGCCAAATTATTGACATATTCGCCAGTGTTTGGCATAGTACATAGTATTGGTGTCCATACCCCTTGATGGTCGTTCCCGATATCAACCCCGTGGGCAGCGAAGCGTCCGATGAGAAGCACCACTATCGGCATCTTGGCTTTCATGCTGGCCTTGGCAATCACAGGGACAATAGACGCGGCAGTCGAGTATTCGGTGATCGACCTGGGGCCCATAATTGCCAATGGCATCAGCGATGGCGGGCAGGTCGTCGGATCCTTCTGGGGCACGAGCCGCGACAGCCACGCTTGCCTGTGGCAAAGCTCTAGCGGCGTGCAGGACCTCGGCACACTCTCTATCTGGCCTCCAACATCCGATGCGGCGTGCAGCATCAATAGCACTGGCCAAGTCGTCGGACAAGCCTTTGCCGGGAGCGGCAGCGAGCATGCCTTTCTCTGGCAAAGCGGTGCGGGAATGCAAGACCTCGGCCTACTCAGCGCGCTGCCACCCGGCTGGGTCGGCAGCGGGAGCGAGGCCACGGGCATCAACGATAACGGGCAAGTCGTCGGCTGGTCCACCAATAGCAGCACTCACCTTCACGCCTTTCTTTGGCAAAACGCTATTGGCATGCAGGACCTGGGCACGCTCGGCGGTTCGTCGAGTTATGCCACGGCCATCAACAACGGTGGGCAGGTCGTGGGATATTCCCCGAGCGGCGGCCTTGACCACGGCTTTCTCTGGCAAAGCGGCAAAGGGATGCAGGACATCGGCACCCTCGGCGGCGCCTGCGACGCGAACAGTATCAACAATCTCGGGCAGGTCGTGGGTACCTCTGCCACTAGTTCCTCGCACTTGCACGCCTTCCTCTGGCAAAACGGTATCGGCATGCAAGACCTCGGCACCCTCGGCGGACTGGCCGCCAGTGCCGCCGATATCAACGATGGGGGGCTCGTGGTGGGACAGTCGCTAACCAGCAGCGGCGTCGAACACGCCTTCCTCTGGCAAAGCGGCATCGGCATGCAGGACCTGAACGGCCTGATCGATTCCTCTCTGGGCTGGACGCTCACCAACGCCAGTGCCATCAATCTTTCCGGCCAGATCGTGGGCAACGGCCAGGTTGGTGGCGAGGGCCACGCGTACTTGCTAACCCCCGTCCCCGAACCCTCCACCTTCGTCCTGCTCGGCATCGGTGCCGTCAGCCTGCTCGCCTACCGTTGGCGACAGCGAAGATGGACGGCATAGCAACCCATCCAAAGAAACCCGATCCAACCGCACCGTCCATCGTGGGCGGCCTCGTAGTCCAGGCTGCTTGCTCCACCGCAACACCGGTGCCCAGCAGTCGGTGACCTCCGCTACTGAGGGACGAGCGGGCCTGTTTTCTGGAACCGAACAACCGCGGCCAGTGAGCACGTCCACGCCTTGCTCTACATCCATCGCAACACCTGATCGTCTGCCTCGCCTCCCGGATTGCGCGCGGTCAAGCGGAGCAGTCGCCCAATGTCACGGCGAGATCACAAAATCTGACCCAGCTTAACGGCGGATTTCTTGCAAGGCGAGAGACAGAGACCGGCTAACTCCCCAAAACGCGGGGTGGGCGGGGTCGTGGTTAAAACCTGGCGGGCACTCGGGGGCCACCGCCGGCTGTCCCGGTCTTCCCGGTATCTAGCGCACCCACGCAGAGGTATCGTCACCAGGACGCGGCGATGTGGGCGACCGCCAACGCGGAACGGGGCGGTCCACCCCAATGGGGAAATTGTTGGAGGCAATTCTCCCCCAGTAGAGGCGATTCTGAAGGAGACATGCCAATTGCTTGCTGTTTTTCGCATTCCCATGTGTTCTCAAACTATTCCACCACCCCAGGCAGTGGTTGGCGATTGGTCCTAAGTGAGGCAGCTACAGCAATGGCCAGATGACGGACCTCGGCACGGTGGGCGGTGTAAACAGTATCGCCCTCGGCATCAACGGCAGCGGACAAGTGGCGGGCTTTGCGGATAGCGGAGGTCCGGTAAATCTCTCCCACGCTTATGTCTATAGCAACGGGAGCTTTACCAACCTGGGCACGCTTCCGGGATGTATTGAGTCCGCCGCTACGGGTATCAATTCCAGCGGGCAGGTCGTGGGGGGCTCCGACAATGATACGCCGAGCTACAGCTATGCCTTTCTGTACAGCAACGGAGCGATGACGTCCCTGAGGACGCTCTCCGGCGACAACGAAAGCCTTGCCTATGGCATCAATACCAATGGGCAGGTCGTCGGTATAAGCTGGGACTGGACTACGGGCAGCAACCATCTGTTCTTGTATTCGAACGGTCAGATGTCCAACCTGGGTCTGCCCTTGGGAACTCCCGGCAGCGCGATGGCAATTAATGAGAAGGGGCTTGTCGTGGGCAGCTATACACCCGCCGGCGGAGCCTCGCAGGCCTTCATCTACGGCCATGGCGCAGTTACCGGACTGGGGACCGCGGGATTCAAAACCTCCTATCTTGACTCGCTCAACAACGTTGGCCAAGCCGTCGGCGCAGCAGCGAGCCCGGCCAGTAACGGGGTCTACCTTTACCACGCGATCGTGTACAGCGATGGCGCGATGACCGACCTCAACAACCTCGTCCCTTCCGATTGCGGTTGGACGCTGGAGATGGCCAGAGGGATCAACGATTCCGGTGCGATTGTCGGTTGGGGGACCGATCCGGCCGGTCAAACCGAGGCCTTTCTGTTGACGCCCGTCCCCGAGCCCTCCACCCTCGCCCTGCTCGGCATCGGTGCCGTTAGCCTGCTCGGATACGCTTGGCGATGGCGGACGAAAGCACTGTAAAAGCATCCGATCCAACTGCCCCCAAAACAATAACCCACGCCCAACGCAGCGGATTCTGGGGCAAAACCAAGTTTTCGATAAGAAAAACGGCGAATTCTCGGAATGGGGTTCATCAATAGGATGGATGCAGGTGATGTTGGGCATGCCGTTGTGCGGCTGGGAAGTGGTTCTCAGTACCGATGGGAGGGTAGTGCGACCTCATCGAAACCGCGACGTGAGACAGCGTTCCCATCCTGTGGCAATCACCTGTCCGACTCTAATAGCTGGCATCAGCGGAGGATTGTTCCGTTGGTTCGATGCAGTGAGCCGACTATTCGAGGTTTAGTGTGCGGGGATTTCGTTTTTCAATGCCAGGGTGATAAGTCGCCCGCAACGTGAAGGGAGATAGCGATGAGAAGGTTCAATCAAGTGGGTTGCTGTCTGGCCACGATCGCCGTGGCGCTGGTCCTCGCTACCGACGTACGCGCCACCACATTGACCTTCGATGACCTGCCCACAGCGTATATTTATGGGTCGTTCGTTCCGAATGGGTACGGCGGGCTCAATTGGAGCAACATGGATTACCTGAATCCGGCGACGGTACAGTACCCATATCCAGCAACTGGCTCAGGTTACCAAAACGGTATGTTGTCTTCTCCCAATGTGGCCTTTAACGGTCAGGCGAATCCAGTCATCGTCAATGGCGACCAGTTCACCTTCAATTCCGCCTATTTCACCGGCGCTTGGAACGACGGTTTGACCATTTCCATCGAGGGTTATAAGGACTCAGGTCGGCCCTACACCGCGACCTTTACGGTGAATACCACTTCGCCCACCTTGGAGGTCTTCAACTGGACCGGCCTTAACACACTGGTGTTCACTTCGAACGGAGGCGTCAACCACGGCTATGGGGACGGCGGCTTTGAATTCGCAATGGACAACATGACGATCAATGAAGTCCCCGAGCCACCGGCGCTGGTATTGCTGACTGTCGGCGCCGTCAGCCTGCTCGCCTACGCTTGGCGACGACGGACGAAAGCAGCGTAAGGCATCCGAGCACGAGCCAACCCCACCGTCTCGTCGGCGGCCTCGTAGCCCAGGCTGATTGCTCTACATCCATTCCGAGCCGGATCGTCTGCCGCTCCGATTGCGCGCGATCAGGCGGACCGGTCGCCTGTGATGTCACCGTGACATCACGAACACGCAAAGGTGTCGTCACCGGGACGCGGCAAAGTGGGCGGGACCACCAACGCGGAACGCTCATCGGGACGGTCCACCCCAATGGGGATATATTTCGATGAACAGCCCCCCAATAGAGTTGATTTTTGGAAGAAACATGCCAATTGCTTGTGTTTTGTCGCATCCCTGCCTATGCTCAAACTATTCCTGCCACGGGTTGGTAAGGATTGGCCCTAATTGCGGTGGCGTCCCCCTTTCGCATTTTTTGGTTTTGTGTCCTCGTGACGAAGCGATTGGCACCCTTGTAAACGTGAGGCAGCAGTGAGAAAGTTTTCCGCAACACGTGCCGCATTGGCGGCACGCTCAGAATTGTTCCTCCGCGCTCTTGCGGCAGGTCTTTCTCTTCTGGCTCCTCTTTCACCGGTCCGCGCGGCGCTCACCGCCACCGGCGATGTCAGCCCCTCCGATCCGACCACTTGGAATACGTC
>Ga0181529_10004968_pt1 | contig 14083 bp, 9 predicted proteins | sample PEATcosm2014_Bin_36_FD_119763 | JGI IMG/M metagenome (GOLD analysis project Ga0181529, IMG submission 119763) | Peatland microbial communities from MTU Mesocosm Facility, Houghton, MI, USA - PEATcosm2014_Bin10_30_metaG | ecosystem: Environmental > Terrestrial > Soil > Wetlands > Peat | place... | reverse complement strand
GGCCATTCGCGACACATCGTGGATTCACCCCGGCAAAGCCATGCGCGAGACCACGCTGACCACCGCCAATGCCAAGGCAGTCGTGGATTTCGCCCCGACAGGCGGCTTTCAGTACGTCGGTTTCGATTGGAAATGGTACGGCTCGGAAGACCCGGCGACGGGCGATGCAACCACCGTCCGCGCGCCCAATCTGGATCTCCAGGAGGTCATTGCCTACGCCCGCGCCAAGGGCATTGGCGTGTCGGTCTACGTGGACCGGCGCCAGATCAGGAAGCAGCGCGACGTGCTGTTCCCGCTCTACGAGAAGTGGGGCATCCAAGCCGTGAAGATCGGCTTCGTGGACGTGGGACCGCAGGAGGAAACCGCCTGGATCACCGAGACCATTCAGAAGGCCGCCGAGCATCACCTGGTGCTCGACATTCACGACGGCTACCGTCCTACGGGCAACAATCGAACCTGGCCCAATCTACTCACCGTCGAAGGAATCCGCGGCAATGAGCACCGCCCCACGCCCGAGCACAACGCCACCATTCCCTTCACCCGCTACATTGCCGGCCTGGCCGACTACACCGTTTGCTATTACAGTACGCGCAACGCCACCTTCTCGCACCAGCTTGCCATGGGCGTGATTTCTTTCAGCCCGCTGCAGTGGATCTACTGGTACGACAAACCGTCCGACTCTCAGGGCGAACCGGAGCTGGAGTTCTTCCGCCATCTGCCCACCGTCTGGGACGAGACCAAAGTGATTCACGGCCGGATCGGCGAGTACGCCACCATCGCGCGGCGCAGCGGAGACGAGTGGTTCCTCGGCACGGTGAACGACAGCCATCCGCGGACCTTGAAGATCCCCCTGACTTTCCTCGCCACGGGGAAGAAGTACACCGCCCACATCTATGCCGACGATGATCGCGTGCCCACGCGCACCAAGGTGGCGGTTGCGGCGCGGCCGGTGGATTCGACGACCACGCTCGACGCGGCGCTCAAGGCCGGCGGAGGTCAGGCGATTTGGATCGAGCCCGCCAAGCCGTGACAAGAGTCTTGTCGCGGAAAACCGTAAGCCATTGAAAACTAAGACCAAACCCAGACGCCCGTGACAAGAGTCTTGTCACGCTGTCCTACGCCCCCAAAATCCGGTGCGCGATTACCTCGAAACTGGGAGCGGTATTCACCAGCAGCCGGGTCCTCAGCAGAACTTCGAAATAGGGAATCGCCCCTTCCGGCGCCAGATTCAGTAGTTCGATCAGCCCGGCGAGATTCCTCTCGTTGCTCACATACCGCCCCGCCGCGGCGATTGACGAGAGATCCGTGCCCGAGATCAGCAGCGCATCGCCATCGCCCAGAGGTTTGGGCAGGTGCGCCAGAAGCGCGTAGCCGTGCTTCTCGTACTCCACCACGTATTGCTTGTCCTCTCCGGCGCGCGGCGCGGTGTTGATCAGCACCGCCCGAAACCCGTCTCCCGTGGCGACATAATCGTACCGGAAATTCATGGACGGCTCGAAGAGTTCAATCCACGGATTGCCCTTCTTGTGGCCGATCAGAATGAGGTTTCCCGGCGCCGCCTGCATGCGGAAGTCGCGCGCGTGAACCACCATGGTGGGGAAGTGATAGCGAATGCCCAACGGCACGATGGCGCGGACCACTTCGGCATCCTGCAATGAAGTCATGTGCGTGCCGCTGATGTGCTGGGCCGCGGCTTGCAACTGCGGATCCTCGATGAACCGGTGAATCAGATCGGCCGGATAGCTGCGCGAGCGGTACTCGTCCACGCTTACCAGGTGGCCGTTCATCATGTCCGAGACGATCATCAGGTTGCCGTCCGAGAGCACAATTTCGACATCGTGGTTGGCCGGAAACAGACCGCCCCAGAACTGATCGAGCGCCGGCGTGGAGCGGTCCGCCACATCGCGAAAGCGGAACACCGGAACGTACGATCCTCGGGGGAAATCGATGATCACCGGTTCCGCCGCGCCCTCGGTCAGAAAAAACTGCTCCAGTTTCTTGCGAAGCTGGGAAACTTGAACGCGCGCGATGGTATCGACGCTGGCATTGTAATCGGCGTCCCGTTTGAAAACGTCCACGCCGATCTGATGCTCGGAAATCGTACCGCCCGGAGGGATGCCGCAGAGATACAACAACAATTCGCGGAGGCGAGGGGCACGTTGAAAACTAATGCTGTTGGATACCTGCGAGAGCAGCCGCGCACGGCTCTCGACGTCCATCGAAATTCCGGGATTCGGGCTCCGCACCAAGGTTGACATCTGGATCTTTGGCTGCATGGTATCACATCACCCGGGAACCGGGCTAACCGAGAATTCTCCGAGAATTCGCTTGTCGAACCGAAAAGGCGACGGCCACAATGGAGATTCAAAGGCCCCTATGAATTCCACGGGAATCTCGCAGGATTCTGAAGAGATCCAGTGTCTCGCGCCGGATTACCGCGAGTTCTTCGCCTGGCTGGACCTGGCTCGCCCGGGCCTCGGAAAGGTCCAGGCCGCAGTCCAGGCGGGAGCGTGGACCCGTGCGTCCGAAGAACTGCTGCGGTACTATCGCGAACGCACCGGCATCGCCTATTACGAGGGCTGGCAGAATCGCCACCTGGATCCCGCCTACGACACGGCCAAGGCCGACGAGATCTGCGCCAACCGCCTGGTCGGCCAGCCCATGTCCCCCAACATCGACTGGCAGGCCGACCCGCATGGCGACCCGGAGTGGCGATACTGCCTCCACCGGCACGAGTACCTGACCGAATTGGGCAGGGCGTATTGGTACACCGGCGACGAGAAATACACGCTGGCATGGAAGCGCATCCTGGGCGACTGGATTAGCGCCAACCCCGCGCCGTGGATCGAGGGGCTGCTCCAATTGCCCAGCGAAACCAGCCGCATGCAATTCATGCGCGCCGGCAACTGGCGGCCGCTCACCCTCGGCATCCGCATCTACACCGCCTTCGTTCCCTGCTTTCATCACTTCCTGAACTCTCCCCAATTCACGCCGGATTTCCTGGTGACCGTGCTCACCTCGATGGTGGAGCACGCCCGCCACCTACGCCTCTACTACACGCGCCACAAGAGTTACTTCAACGTGTCGCCCAATTGGGGACTGATGGAGTCGAACGGCCTGGCGCACATGGGAATCCTCTTCCCCGAGTTCAAAGAGGCCAACGACTGGACCGCCGAAGCCATGTCCCGCCTGGAAGAGCAGATCCGCATGCAGGTGCTGCCCGACGGCATGCAGGTGGAGCGCGCTTCCGGCTATCACCTGGTGTGCACATTCTGCGTCCTGCAGATTCTGGACCTGGCGCAGCGCAATAACATCCGCGTCAGCGAGACATACCTGCGAACCGCCGGGCGAATGGCGCAGTTCGTCATGAGCGTCATGAAACCGCACGGCGTCTATCCCATGCTCAAGGACGGCGACGAAAGCGACGTCTTCGGCGAGCGCGCCTCGTACGGACTTTGGGAGGATATCAACAACCTCAACATGCTGGAGGACTCCAACGATTTGCGTTGGGTCTTGAATACCGCCGCCAGAATCTTCCACCGCGCCGACATGCGCTACGTGGCGACGCATGGTGAAAAAGGCGCGCCGCCGCTACTCGGTTCCGTCGCCATGCCGGACGCCGGCTTCTTCGTCATGCGCACCGGTTGGAAACATGACGACCTCCACATGGTCTTCACCTGCGGAGAGCTGGGCGCGATGGACCAGAGCTGCGTCCACGGCCACGCCGACGCCCTTTCGATCGACGTTTCCGGCTACGGCGCCACCCTGCTGATCGACCCCGGCCGCTACCTCTACGAAGGCCCCTGGCGCGTCTGGTTCAAGAGCACCAAAGCCCACAACACCATCGCCGTGGATGGCCAGGACTCCTCCGAATTGGCCGACGAGTGGATGTTCCGCACCAAAGCCCGCAGCGTCTTGAACTGCTGGGCGACCACCGATCGGTTCGATTACGTGGACGGCCGTCACGAAGGGTTCCACCGCCTCGCCGACCCGGTCGCACACCGCCGCAGAATCCTCTTCGTGAAGCCGCACTTCTGGCTGGTGGTGGACGATCTTACGGCTTCGGACAAGCACACCTACGACCAGTACTTTCATTTCGCCGAAGGCGCCGATTTGACCGCGGGCCCATCGCAGTCCTTCATCGCCCGGTACGCCAACCGCGCCGGCATCCTGGTGAAGCCGCTCGAAACCGGCGGCCTGCGGGCCGAGACCTACAACGGCGGCACCGATCCCATCCAAGGATGGGTCTCCTACGATTACGCGGTCAAAGTGCCCGCCCACACCATTTGCTACTCGCGAGAGACCGGCCATGGCGCGCAGTTCGTCACCTTGCTGGCGCCGTTCCAGGGAGAGCCGGGTGCGTTCGCCATCGAGCCGTGCGGGAATCTGGCGTTCCGCGTTTCGAACGGCCAGGATTCCTGGCACATCGCATTCGGCGACGGCGTTCACACCGCCTCCGGAGAATTCGAGTTCGACGGCGAGGCGCTGTGCGCCCGGTTCGACCGCACAGGCGCGCTGGCGGACCTCTTCGGCGCCAGATCTTCGCTGATCCGCTACCGGGGAGAGCCGCTGCTGGATTCGCTCCAGCGCGTGAAAGTGGACGCAAACAGGGGATTCCATGTATAGGCACGATCCAAACGACAAACGGCGCGACGCAACCATCGACGCTATCGTTTCCAAAATGACGGTCGATCAGAAGATCGGCCAGTGCTTCACCGTTCACTGGGGTGGATCGTCGATCACACCTTATATGATGGAGGCCATCGAGCGGCTGCACGCCGGCGGGATTCGCGTCACGCCCTTCGGTCAGAACTCCAAGCGCGGCCAGCACTACCATTCGCACTTGAATTTCGACTACGAGTATCCCCACGGGTACAAGCCCATCAAGCCGAATCTCTTCCTGCCCGGGTCGGGCGTTTTTGTCTCGCCGGAGGAGTATGCCGAGCGCCTGAACCGCCTGCAGCAAGCCGCCTGCGCCTGCAACGCCGGCATTCCGCTGCATGTCTCCATCGATCAGGAGGGCGACCTCAGCCGCGATTTCAGCTTCGGCGGAATCAATCTCTTCCCCTCCGTCATGGGGCTCACCGCGACCGGCGATCTCAAACTGGTCTACGAAGCTTGCCGCGCCGTCGCACTGCAACTCAGCGCCATCGGCATCACCAATCTGCATTCCCCGGTGCTCGATGTCAACGTGAATCCCAACAACCCGGAGATCAATATCCGCGCCTACGGCGACACGCCGGAGATCGTGGCCGAATATGCGCTGGCATCCATCCGCGGTTACATGGATGGCGGCCTGGTGCCCACCGCCAAGCACTTCCCGGGGCGCGGGGATTCGGAGATCGACGCGCATTACACCGTGCCCAACGTTCCGGGCGAATGGGAGAAACTGGAGAGCCTGGAGCTGCTGCCCTACCGCCGGCTGATCGAAAACGGCCTGCCCAGCATCATGCTGGCGCACACCACCGTGCCGGCCGCCGCTCCCAATATGGAAATCTCCACCGTATCCCGCGAGATCGTCACCGGCCTGCTGCGCCAGCGGCTCGGCTTTCAGGGCGTCATCACTACCGACGCCATCACCATGGGCGCGCTGCTGGAGCGCTACGGATTGGGACGATCCTGCGCTCTGGCCATCAAGGCCGGCTGCGACCTGGTGCTCAACAAAACCGAAAACGAATTCCGCGACCAGGGTTTCTGCGAGCTGAAGCGGCTGGTGGAGGAAGGCGAGATTCCCGAACAGCAACTGAACGCCTCGGTGCGCCGGATCCTGACCATGAAGTACAACCTCGGGCTGCTGGAGCGCCACGGGCTGGTGAATTCGGCCGAGGCCGGTCAGCCCATTCGCGATCCAGAGATCGTCGCCGTGTCGCGCCAGGCGGCTGAACAGTGCTTGACGGTGCTCCGCGATGAAGACGGGCTGCTGCCGCTGCGCCCCGAACAGACCGTGATGGTGATCGAACAGCAGGTCCTCGACGGCTATGCGGGCTGCGACGTCCATTGCCACAACAAGATGTTCAATGAGGTGATGTTCGAGCAATCGCCGAACATCGTCGGGCTGGATACGAAATTCAAGGCGTCCCGCGAGGACGAGGAATTCCTCATGGAATTCGTGGACCAGGCCGACGTGATCGTCGCCACGAATTACTATTGGAGATTGCTGCCCGTCAACAATTCCGACCTGATCCGGCGTCTCATCGCCCTCGGCAAGAAGGTGGTGGCGGTGACGAATTGCCCGTACGAACTGGGCGCCGTGGCTGAGGCCGGCACCGTGGTTTGTAACTACTCGGTCACGCCCGAGAGCCTGCGCGCCGCCGCCAAAGTGCTCTACGGCAAGCTCGACGCACCCGGCAAATGGATCCTTCAGCACTATCCCAAGCCGGAGCATTCGCGGCAGGAATCCTCGGTCAGAATTCTGGGCGGCATCACCGAAGAGGGCGATAACGAAGTCACCACCGTTGTATTCTGATTCCGAGGGCTGTGTGGGGCAGGTTGTCAGCCTGCCCCACACAGGCCTGGATGTCCTTCACCCCATGACCCTCTACGACTACGTGGTCGTCGTCTTCTACCTGGCCTTCATGCTCAGCATGGGGCCGCTGTTCATGCGCTTCAGCCGGACTGCCAGCGACTATTTTCGCGGCGGCGGAGGCATGCAATGGTGGGTGGTGGGCAGCTCCGTCTTCATGACCTCGTTCTCGGCCTGGTCGTTCACCGGAGGCGCCGCCAGGGCCTACGAAACCGGCACCTTCTACCTGGTGCTGTTCCTGTGCAACGTGGCGGGCCTCATCGTCACTTACTTCTTCACCGCGGAGCGCTTCCGCCAGATGCGCATCATCACCAAGATCGAAGGCGTGCGCAAGCGCTTCGGCGAGGCCAATGAACAGATCTTCGCCTGGCTTCCCCTGCCCTTCAACATCATCATGGGCGGCCTGGCCCTGTACACCATTTCGGTGTTCATGCACGCCGTGTTCGGGTTCAATCTGGCGCTGCTGATCGTCGCGCTCTCGGTCACCATCCTGGTGATCACGGTCTTGGGCGGCGCCTGGGCGGCGGCATCCAGCGACTTCGTGCAATTGCTGCTGCTCCTTGGGATCACCATGGTAATGGTGGCCATGACGCTGCATCATCCGCAAGTGGGCGGCATCGCCGGGCTGGTCCACAAACTGCCGCCGTATCACTTCAACTGGACGCTGTTCGAGCGCTGGTGGATCGTGGTCTTCTTCTGCGTCACGCTGCTGCTGAACCAGGTGATACAGAACAACAGCATGATGGAAGGCGCCGCCAAGTACGTCTACGTGAAGAACGGGCCGGACGCCAAACGCGCCACACTCGTGTCGCTTTTCGGATTCCTGGTCCTGTCGCCCATCTGGATGATTCCGGCGCTAGCCGCCGTGATTCTCCATCCCAACCTCGCCGGTGAATTTCCCAAACTCAACAACCCGCACGAGGGCGCCTATGTCGCCATGGCCATCTCGCTGCTGCCGCGCGGCCTGCTGGGACTGCTGGTCAGCGCGGTCTTCGCGGCCAGTGTCGCCAAGATGACCAGCATGCTCAGCATCGGCTCCGGTATCTTCGTGCGCAATTTCTGGATTCGCATCGTGGACCGAAACGCGTCGGAGCAGCGCCAGGTGGCCGTGGGCCGCATCTTCACGCTGGTCTACGGCCTGCTGTGGATCGGCGTGGCCTTCGCCTTCGCCACCGTGAAAACCCTTTCGCTCTTCGACATGTTGCTGCTGGCCGCCGCCTCCGTCCAGATCCCCACCACCGTGCCGCTGTTCCTGGGCATGTTCGTGAAACGCACGCCCCCGTGGGCCGGATGGAGCACCATGGTGGTCGGTTTCGCCTTCTCGTTATTGCTGCGGTTTGCGCTCACGCCGGCGCTGTTCACGCGCATCTTCTCGCCGTCAACACCCTTCCGCCAGAACGAGCTTGGCGACCTCAACATCGCCGCCACCACCGCCATCCTGGTCCTCGTATGTACCGCCTGGTTCTTCGGCACCATGATGTTTTACCGAAAGAGCGACCGCCGCTACGTCGCGCAGGTCAACCTCTTCTTCCGCGACATGCACACGCCCATCGATCCTGCCGAAGAGCCCGCCGCCGCATATGCCAGCGACAGCCGGCAGTACCTGATGATGGGCAGCCAATGCCTGATCTACGGCGGTTTCATTTGCCTGCTGCTGCCGATACCGAACCCGGCGCCTGCCCGGATCGCGATTCTCTGCTGCGGAACTCTGATGGCCGGAACCGGCACGGTGCTTCGCGTGGTCGGAAGGCGTCTACTTCGCGCCGAGGCTCACGTGGTCGAACCTCACAGTAGTAGTGACCTTCGCCTGAGACGATGACGCCGCCAGCCCCGCGAAACTCCGCGAAGGCAGCTCCGCCGTGGTCTCCGCCACCTTCGTCCAGCTCTCCCCGTCCGCCGAAGTGAACCCGGTGAACCGGTTGCCGGAGCGCTCCAGCTTCAACCAGTACGGTTGCATCAGCCGTCCCCAGGCGACGTACGGCGCACCCAGGCTGGGGCTCACGCCGATCTCGCGGTCGTCCTGAACCATGCTGGCGTGCCAGTCCGGCCGCTCGCGATCCGCGCTACTGAATGAGGGAGCCAGCAGCAGGGCGACTTGAGGGCCATCCGCCGCCGGCCCCGCGCGCATGGCGACCCCCATCCTCGAAGACTGCGCGCTGACTTGCGGAACGAAGCGCGCCGTAATCGCGCCGTCGCCCTGAAACGGCCGGTACGCGAGTTGCACCCGGTCCGCCGCTTCCAAGGTGAACACACTGCCGTCGAACATGGCGCTTCCGGGCCCGTCCGCCAGCCACGGCGCCGGCAGTCCCGCGGCCATCCCGGTCTCGAGCGAGTCGGCGTTCGAAGCCGAAACCACGTAGTAGTAGACCGTGCCCCGCTTGGCCTTCGCATCGACGAATTCGGCGGCGCGCAGATTCGTGGCGATGGCGGTGTACGGCCCGCCGGGCGATGTTCCGCGCTTCACCGTGTAACCGCCGCCGGCGCGCGTGCCCACCCAAGTCAGCCGAATGCCGAAAGCGGATGACTGCGCCACTAGACCGCCCGGCGGCACTGCCGGAACGGCCTCGTCGCTTCCCTTCCCCCGCGTGTAGAAGAGCGTTCCAAACCCCGGATGGTCCGCTCCCTGCGCCGCCGCTTCCGGCCGAAGTTTCTCGGCTGCCTTCTGCGAATAGGGAGCCGCCGTTCCCTGCCGGTTTACATAATGGTTATAGATCTGCTCGAAAACCGGACGAAGCGGCCCGCGCGGCGAAATCACCGCATGAGCGTACTTGCCGGTGCGGTCCAGATCCGGCTCGAACGGCACCTCCTCTCCCAGGTTATACTTCGCCGTATATTCGAAACCCGCCAGCAGCCGGTTGCCGGCGTATGAGTACAGATCCAGTCCCTGGTGCCAGGCGATCTCCGCCGCGTCGCCCAGGTGCGCCAGCCCCAGTTGTGTATGGCCCTGGTCGCGCCCGCTTTCCTGGCATTGTCCGCCGGCATAGATATAGTTCGTAAGTCGCCCGTCCCCGGCGCCATCCACGTAATAGCGGAGAGCGCGTTCGTACATCGCCCGATCCTCGGCGAATACGCCCATCGCCATCACCGTCTTGACGGCGGCCGTATCCCAGTTCCCGTTGGCGAACGGCGCGAAGTCCTTCAGCACGGGATAGAACACTTCCCGGCACAGCCGTTCGAACCGCCGCGCATCCTCTTCGGGCCAACCCGCGCCGGTATAGCGCAGGATCTCCGCCGCGTTGACCAGTTTGAAAGGCCCCAGCGACCCCAGCAGAACCGCGTCCGCCCCGCCGACCCGCTGCAGCGTCGCGACCCAGCCATCGACGATTTCCCTGGCTTTCTCGGCGTACGCCGGCTCCCCGCTAATCGCCCACATCACGGCGTTTTGATACGCGGCGTTCGCATCCAGGTCGAACTCCCGGAAATGCACGTTCGGATTCCTTCCGATCTCCTCAAACGGTCCCTGCATCCGGTACGCCGCCTGCGATTGCGCATGGGCGCGAAACACCTGGTACCCCGCGAAGATCGGCTCCCGCTTCCGTGCCACGCCATCCTTCATCCGCTCGAAGTCGGCGCGCGAATGGAGCAATCCCGGATGCACAAACCGAAAGCCGTCCGCAGACAACCCCGCCGCGGAGAGCAGGGCGATCAGCAACACATCGGGAACCCGTCCAAAACCAGTCATTCCATCCATAACCTCTTCTTCAGCATTGGCAGAGCGACTCTCCCGGTGCAAGTGAATTCTCGGAGAATTCACGGCAGAAGCAGTCCCCCGCGCTACCGTGTTACGATTTGTAGAACGGTAGTACGATCTGGATTGCTGGCGAACCGGCCAGCCCATGAGAAATGCACATCCCCGACGGCTATTTGAGTCCGGCCACCTGCGCGGTCCTTTATGCCACTTCGGCGCCGTTCTGGTACGTCGCGCTGCGACGATTGAAACGCCGGCTGGCCACCAAACTGATCCCCTTGCTCTCGGTGTTCGCCGCCTTTGCCTTCGTGGTGATGATGTTCAACCTGCCCTTGCCCGGCGGCACGACCGGCCATGCCGTGGGCGTCTCCATCTCCAGCATCGTGCTGGGACCTTGGGCTTCCATCCTGGCGATTTCCATCGCCCTCTTCATTCAGGCCGTCTTCTTTGGCGACGGGGGCATCACCTCGCTGGGGGCCAACTGTTTCAATATGGCGATCGCCGGCTCGCTGGTCGCTTACTTCACCTATCGCGCCGTTTCCGGGAAATGCGCCATCGGTTCACGCCGCCGCGTAGTCGCCGCCGGTGTCGCCGGCTACCTGTCCATCAACGTGGCGGCACTCTTGGCCGCGCTTGAATTTGGAATCCAGCCGCTCTTGTTCCGGGACGCCGCGGGAGCGCCGCTGTATGCGCCCTACCCGTTGAAAATCGCGGTCCCTGCCATGATGGCCGGACACCTCACGGTTGCCGGAATAGCCGAAATGCTCCTCGCCGCCGGGCTGGTAGCGTGGCTGCAGCATAGCCATCCATCCCTCTTGAGCGCCACCGCGCCGGGAGCCGCCCCGCCCCGAAGCCGCGACTGTGAGGAAGCGGTTGCCCCGGTCATCGCCTGGCGCGCCATCCGTCCCCTGCTGGCCGGCCTCGCCGCCTTACTGCTCTTCACTCCGCTGGGGATTCTGGCCGTCGGGAGCGCCTGGGGCGAGTGGTCTCCGCACGATCTGGCGGACCAGGCCGCGCGCCGCCAAATCGCCGCCGTATCCGCCCATCGGGCACTGCCCCCGGGAGTCCCGCAAGGGCTCGACCGGCTATCCTCTATCTGGACGGCCCCGTTCCCGGCTTACGCGCCGCGCTTTTTGCGCAACCAGTCCTTTGGCTATTTTCTTTCCGCCGCTTTCGGATCGGGTCTGATTCTCCTGGCGGCGGTGGCGCTCGATTGGGTCCTCGCGGCCCGGCGGCGGAGCGGCTAGCGTGCGCCCCAATCGAGTTATCGAAGGGTCCCTTCGCAGCTTACTCGGAGTTATCGAGCGCACCCTCGAATCCGAGGAACTGGCGCGGCGCAGCGGTGTTCTGCAGCGCCTCGATCCGCGCGTGAAGTTACTCGGGTTCTTAGGCCTGATCGTCGCTACGGCCGCTTCCCGCCGTCTGGAAGTCATTGCGGCCGTCTTCGCTCTGACTCTGGTATTAGCGATGCTCTCGCAGGTTCCGCTGGGGACCTTACTGATCCGCGTATGGGCTGGCGCTTTCGCATTTACCGGCCTGATCGCCCTGCCGGCGCTGTTTCTTACTCCCGGCCGGCCCGTGGCGCGGCTGCCGCTGCTGGGCTGGGTGGTGACAGCGCAGGGATTTCGAGGCGCTGTGTATCTCATTTCACGCGTCGAAACAACCGCGACGCTATCTATGTTATTAGTTCTTTGTACGCCATGGGCACACGTGCTAAAGGCCCTGCGCGTGCTACGCGTTCCCGTCGTCCTGGTAGTTACTCTCGGGATGACGTATCGGTACATTCTGCTGACTATTGCCGCGGCCGAGGAGATGTTCGAGTCGCGGCGCAGCCGGATGGTCGGCAGGCTCGCGGCGAAAGACGGCCGCCGCCTCGCCATGGCAACCGCCGGAGTGCTGCTGAGCAAGACCATGCAGCTTTCCGGCGACGTCTACCTCGCCATGCAATCGCGCGGCTTCCGGGGAGAGGTGTACGTGCTCGACGAGTTCCGCATGCGCCCCGGCGACTGGGGATGGCTGGCGCTCTTCTGCGCCCTCGCCGCCGCGGCCCTGTGGATGGGACATTAGATAAGGAGAATCCGCTTGCCGCCGCCGGTGTTTGAGCTTGAGGACGTCAGCTACAGTTACGAACGCGTGGCCGCACTCCAAGGCATAAGCCTGACCATTGCGGCCGGCCAGCGGGTGGCCTTGCTGGGCGCCAACGGATCGGGGAAATCCACGCTCCTGCGTCTGCTCGACGGTCTCTACTTCGCCGCATCCGGCACGGTTCGTTTTTGCGCCGGACCGTTGACCGAAGAGCGTTTCCAGGACGAGACATTCGCCTTCGATTTCCGCCGCCGCGTCGGCTTGGTATTCCAGAATCCCGATGTGCAATTGTTCAATCCCACGGTTTTCGACGAGCTCGCCTTTGGACCGCTGCAACTGCGCTGGCCGCCGGACCTGATTCGCCAGCGCGTGACGCGGACCTTGGACGATTTGAACATCGCGCACCTCAAAGACCGGCCGCCGCACCGCCTCTCGGGAGGCGAGCGGAAGCGCGTAGCCATCGCTTCCGTCCTGATTCTCGACCCGCAGGTGCTCCTCCTCGACGAGCCTACGGCGGCCCTCGACCCGCGCAGTCAAAGCCAGACCATCGACCTGCTGGCCGGCTGGAAAGACACCGGGCGAACGGTGGTCAGCGCCACTCACGATCTGGACAGCGTCGAGGAAATCGCCGACTATTGCTTGGTGTTCGAGGCAGGCCGCCTGGTTGCGCAGGGTCCCCCGGCGGCGGTACTGGGCGACGACGATTTGCTGCGCCGGACGGGCCTGCTTCACGCCCACCGTCACGCTCACGCATCCGGAGAAGTCCACTCCCACCCCCATCGCCACCACGATCACACATCCTGATGTCCTCGCTCTCGTGGCGTCCGCACTCGTGCGCGCCCCATCCCGACTCGTCGGGATGCATGGCCTAAGTCCGCCGATTCCGATGATCTCCGCCGGGCGTCTCTACGAAAGGCGGGGTGCCCGCCAGGCCCGCCATGCCGTCATCCCCAGTTCTTTTCATGGCTTCCGAGGGAGCGGTCGCACGCTCATTTCAGCGCGACCCTAATCTTCCCGCCCATTCCGGCCGATAAGTGACTTGAATATGGAATGCACTGTCCAGAGAGCCGATTCGTTACTCAGTCCCGACAACTCCACGGCGAGTCCTCCGAAGGAGAAACCAGCCGTCATCCTTGTGGTGGATGACTCGAGTTTCCTGCGCAAGCGCCTGCGGCAGGCTTTGCAGCCGGATGGGTACACCCTGGTCGAAGCCGAAAGCGGGCAAGCCGCGCTCGACGCCCTCGCCAAACAGGAGTTCGCCTGCGTTCTGACGGATTTAGTCATGCCCGAGGTGGATGGGTTCGCTCTGCTAACCCAGGTCCAGGGGCGGCACCTTACAGTGCCGGTGGTAGTCCTGACCGCCGACATTCAGAAATCTACCCAGGAACGGTGCGAGGCGCTAGGAGCCAGGGCCATTTTGCACAAACCCTTGAACGCGGAGACCCTGCGCTCGGTGGTGGCCGGGGTGATTGGCGGTAAGCACTGATATGTACCTCACCGAACTTCAACTCGACGCCCTCAAGGAAGTCATCAATACTGGCGTGGGCTACGCCGCCGGGTCGCTGAACGAACTGGTGGGCACGCCCATCTCCCTGCGAGTGCCGGAAGTAGACGTCCTTCCTCTGCGGGAGGCCCGACGACACGTCGCCGCTTTCGGATGGTCGCGCGTGGCCTCGGTGCAACTCTCCTTTTCCGGACCGCTGAAGGGCAATGTCGCCCTGGTGTTTCCCTACGATAGCGCCGTGAAACTGGTCTCCCTGTTGACCGGAGACGAAGGCTCCAATCCG
>Ga0181529_10004967_pt1 | contig 14084 bp, 9 predicted proteins | sample PEATcosm2014_Bin_36_FD_119763 | JGI IMG/M metagenome (GOLD analysis project Ga0181529, IMG submission 119763) | Peatland microbial communities from MTU Mesocosm Facility, Houghton, MI, USA - PEATcosm2014_Bin10_30_metaG | ecosystem: Environmental > Terrestrial > Soil > Wetlands > Peat | place... | reverse complement strand
GGGTTGGCCCCGATCGCGTAGGTGAACTTGCCGTAGCGCGTGTAGCGCAGTGCGATGTGGAACACGAAGGCGACGAACAGGAAGATGATGACCGGCCACCAGCCCGAACCGATCGCCGCGAAGGAATCTTCGAGATTGCCGATCGGCTCGCCATTCGTATACCAATCCGCCACGCCTCGCGCCGACACCATCATGCCAAGCGTGGCGATGAACGGCGGGATCTTCGTATAGGCGATGAGCCCGCCGTTGATCATGCCGACGAGGAGCCCGCACAATAGGCCGGCCGCAACGGGAATGACAGGATTGAGGCCGGTAAGGCCCGGATAGATCGCGTGGCTGTAACCGGAGACCTGCGCCAGGCTCGCCGCCACCATCGCCGTCATGCCGACGAGAGAGCCGGACGACAGGTCGATGCCGCCGGTGATGATGCACATGGTCACGCCGACAGCGATGATGCCGATCTCGGACTCCTGCAAGATCATGATCTTGAGCCGCAGGACGTTGAAGATGAAGGTCTGGCCTTCGAAGATCCATCCCAACGCCTCGAACAGCAGCATCATGCCGATCATGACGACGAGAATGCTGACCTCCGGCGGCATTCGGCGATGCAAGCGCAGGACGGGTTCACGCGTCGCGGCGGCTGTCGAAGTCGAAGTGTCGGTGGCCACGGTCTTCAGTCCTTGCTGCGTCTCGCGCGCTACTGCGCGGCAAGCTCCATTATCTTGACTTGGTTGGCGTCCTTGCGATCGACGATGCCGGTCATGCGGCCTTCGTGCATGACGAGGATGCGGTCGCTCATGCCGAGCACTTCCGGCAGTTCGGAAGAAATCATCATGACCGCCACCCCTTGCCCGGCGAGTACGGAGATCAGCCGGTGGATCTCCGCCTTGGCGCCGACATCGATGCCGCGCGTCGGCTCGTCGAGAATGAGAATGCGCGGCTTTGTCATCAACCAGCGGGCGATCAACACCTTCTGCTGATTGCCGCCGGAGAGGTTGATGCATGGCTCGAATAGATCGGGCGTGCGCACGCGTAAACTCGCCTGCTGTTGCAAGCACATCGCCTCGATCTCGGCCTCTTTCACGAACCCAGCGCGGGTGAACCCCCTGCGCAGAATTGCCGTCTGCATGTTCTCGATGATGTCGAGCAGCAGGAATAAGCCGCTCTCCTTGCGATCCTCGGTGAGAAAGCCCAACCCTGCGTCCAGCGCTGCGGCAGGCGTTTTGATCAGGGTCTCCTTGCCGTCGATGAAGATCTTGCCCGATGTCGCCGGCGTCACGCCGAACAGCGCTTCGGCGACGTTGCTGCGCCCGGAGCCGACGAGGCCGGCGAAACCGAGAATTTCGCCGCGACGCAGATCGAAAGAGACGTCCTGGAAGCGGCCGGCGAGCGATAGATTCTTCGCCGACAGCACGACATCGCCGATCGGGACCTCCGTCTTGGGGAACATCTGCGTGATTTCGCGTCCGACCATCAGCTTGATGATGTCGTCGCGAGTGACTTTCGACGCTTCATGCTCCCCGACGAATCGACCGTCGCGGAAAACCGACACGTGGTCGGCGATCTCAAACAGTTCGCTCATCTTGTGGGTGATGTAGACGATGCCTTTGCCTTCGGCCTTGAGCGAGCGGATGATGTGAAAAAGATGCTCCACTTCCTTCTCGGTGAGCGCCGAGGTGGGCTCGTCCATGATCAGGACGTCGCTGTCGTAGGAGACCGCCTTGGCGATTTCGACCATCTGGCGGTTGGCGACCGAGAGGTCGCGCACCTCGACTTCCGGGTCGATCGGAATCTCGAGGTGGTCGAACAGCTCCCGCGTCTTGCGGCGCATTTCACGATGCTGCACGAGTCGCAAGCCGTTGAGCGGCTCGCGGCGAATCCAGATGTTCTCGGCGACCGTCATCGGATTCATCAGGTTGAGTTCCTGATGGATCATCGCGATGCCGTACTGGAGCGCGTCCAGCGGCGAAGTCAGCCGGATTTCCTGACCCTTGAGTTTGAACGAACCGCCGGGATCGGGCGTGTAGATGCCGGCGATGATCTTCATCAGCGTCGACTTTCCGGCGCCGTTCTCGCCCATCAGCGCATGCACGTGGCCGCGCTTCAGGCGGAACTGGACATCGTCGAGCGCTTTGACGCCCGGAAATGTCTTGCTGACGTGCTCCACCTCGAGGAGAAACTCCGAGCCGGGCACCACGCCGGCTTGGCGAACGATTTCGGCGGTCGACGGACTGAATTTCGCCATGGCGCTCCGACCCTGAAATCTCTCGCCGGCCCCGCATTCTTGGGCGAGACCCGCGACCTTTTTAGCACGATATGCTCGGCGCGACCCGCCGGAGGCGAGACACATCGGCCGCGCCCCCGGCGGCCTCTCCCTTCTTCGTCACGAGACGCGAAGGAAGAGGCGGTCGGTCGGATCAGTTCTTCTTGGCGTACTTGTCGAGGTTGTCAGGCGTGACCAGTTCGAAGGGGATCTTAACCCACTTGTCGACCGTCTTGCCCGAGGCGAGCGCGAGCGCGGTGTCGACCGCGCCCTTGCCCTGGCCGGCGGCGTTCTGGAACACGGTGACCTTGAGGTCGCCGGCCTTCATCGAGGCAAGCGCGTCCTGCGTCGCGTCGACGCCGCCGACGATGGCCTTCTTGGTGTCGACGCCCGCCGCCTTCATCGCCTGGATGGCGCCGATCGCCATTTCGTCGTTGTTGGAGACCACCGCGTCAAACTTCATGCCCTTCGACAGCCAGTTGGTCATCAGGTTCTGCCCCTGGGTGCGATCCCAGTTGGCGGTCTGTTCGGCGACAATCTTTATGCCGCTGCATTCCGGAGTCGCGATGACCTCATGGACATCCTTGGTGCGCTGCACCGCAGCCTGATTGGAGAGCTGGCCCTCGATCACCAGAATGTCGCCCTTGCCGCCAAGCAACTTGCAGATCTGCTGGGCCTCGTAGGTTCCGGATTCCTTCTCATCCGAAACGACGGCTGAGGCCTTGGGCCCGAGTTGGTCTAGGTCGGCCGGCAAGCGGTTGACGTAGACGAGGGGCACGCCGGCTTCCGCGGCGAGCTTGGTGATCGCCGGCGTCGCCGAGGTGTCGACCGGATTGACGATGATCGCGTCGACCTTGTTGGCGATGAAGTTCTGGACCTGGCTGAGCTGCTTGGAGACGTCGTCCTTGGCGTCCTCGATCTGCAACGACACGCCGGGCACAGTCTTGGCGTAATCGCTCATGCCGTTGCGCAGCACGGTGAGGAAGTTGTCGTCGAACTTGTCCATCGACACGCCGATCTTGGCGGCCATGGCTGGGGTCGACAGGATCGTCGCCACCGCCAGCGCGTAGACGTAACGCTTCATTTTCGTTCCTCCCTGGTCGCGCCCGGCAACGCGTTAAGATTCGCCGGATGGGCCCTACGGAACGCGCATCGCGTCCGTTGGGATTTCGTTTCGGTGGAAAGCGGCCCGTTCGGATGCAGATGTCACCGAACTTTCTTCGCGGACTTCATGGCGGCAAACTTTCCCCCCGGCTCCTTCCTCACGCCGATCTTGAGCCGGCGCATTATCCGCCAATTTTATAACGTGCGTTCTATTTTCTGTCAACACAGGAATGCGTGTATCGCATCAGATGGCGAGTAACGAGCGTCCGGCCGGTTCCAAAGCGGTTTCTTGCCCCGTCTCGGCGTCTGCGCTCCCGAGTCGACACCGTTCCTCAGGAACTGCCCATGAGCGGCAGGTCAGCCGCCTCTCCCGACCGCCTGTGCGCCCCAATATTTGTCAATGTATTTCTGCATTTCGTCGCGCATGAAGCGCCCGGATTGGTCGGCCCGTTCCTCCCAAGCGAAGACGCATGCGGTCATGATTCCGTCGAAGCCGATGGCGGCGAGTGAGGAGAAGAACACGTCCCAGTCGATCTCGCCCTGGCCGATGTCCATGTGCTGGTGGATCGTCACCTGGGCGCCCGGCGGATTGCAGATGTAGCGCAGGCCCGACGAGGCCTTGTGATTGTAAGTGTCGGCCACATGGACATGCGCGAGCGTGTCGCCGCACTCGCGGATCATCTTGCCCATGTTTTCTCCGAAATAGAACGTATGAGGCGCGCAATAGAGGAAGCGGACCGCTTTCGAAGCGATCACGCGGACCATGTCGAGCGCCGGATGCAACGTCTCGACCCAATCTTCCGGATGCGGCTCGATGTTGAGCTGGATTCCTTCCTTCTCGAACACCGGAACCAGTTCCTCCATCGACCGCCACCAGGCCGCCTCGCTCGTCTCGGCGGTGAATCGTCCGCCGCAGCAGTTCGCCGAATGGCCGCGAGCGGGCGAAGGGCCGCGACCGAATTCCGAATTCATCGTGTCGACGCCCATGTCGACCGCCACCTGAACGGCCTTCTTCCAATAGCCGACCGCAGCTTGCCGTTCGTCCTCATGCGGGCTCGCCCAGCGGTACATCGGCAACAGCGACGCGATCTTCACGCCGTGGTCGCTGAGGGCTTTCTTGAAGCTGCGAAGGCGTTCAGGGTAGACCCGCGGGGCCACCCACCAGTCGAGGAAGTCGGCGCGCGGCGACAGCTCGATCCACTCGTAGCCGAGCTCGGCCGCCTTGCGCGGCAGCTCCTCCAGCGACAGATGCCGGTGCATGTAAGGATCGAGCGCGATCCTCATGAGCGTCTCCTCGTTTGAATTTTTGTCAGGAAGGCTAGGCCGCCCTCCCCTCGCCCACACGAACCTTTTTGACGATTTATCGTCAAGCGCGGACCGGCGGCGGCTTTTCTCGCTTCTTCGTTTGGGCGGACGCGGCGCTTCGACATTCTGGGTTGTCCGTCGCTATCGGTTATCGCCCCAGATTCCGCGCTGGTTGGCGAAGCGAACGCAATTCTCGGCCTAGCGGCGGAGCCCATGAACAGGGGAGCCCATGAACAAGAGAGGCGGCAGGCCCCGAAGCGCCATCGTCGAGAACGCCCGACCGCTTGTCGCCAAAAGCTTCGCCAAGACCAGCAACGCCTCCGCCTTGATGTCCCGAGGACTCAGGCTGTGGGTACTCGATCGCTCAATGGCGACTGCGCCGCTTTGGCGCCGCTGCGCAATTTCAGGGAGCGCAGCGGCGGCGAACGTTCGATCACTTCATCACGGACGCGATATCGACCGTAGTTCCGCTTTTCGCCGACAATGTTGCGGCCTCGGCGACCGCGAGCGCATTCACGCCGTCGTCGAGCGTCACGGGAACTGCGCTTGCGTTGGTCACCGCTTCGACGAACGCCGCCCATTCCGCGGCGTACGAGCGCATGTAGCGTTCGAGGAAGAAGTACTCGGGCTTGGCGCTGACGACCCCGGCCTTCGTCGCCTTCGAGACCGTGTTCTCGAGCACATTGCCTGCCGAGAGAAGGCCTTCGGAGCCGAGAAACTCGATGCGCTGATCGTAGCCGTAGGAGGCTCGCCGGCTGTTCTTGATCACGGCGATCCGACCGTTGGCGAAAGTCAAGGTGACGACGGCGGTGTCGACGTCGCCAGCCTTGCCGATCTCGGGATCGACGATCGAGGTCCCGATTGCGGTGACCTTTTGCGGCAGCGAACCCATCATCCAGCACGCCATGTCGAAGTCGTGGATCATCATGTCGCGAAACAGCCCGCCGGAAACCTTGACGTAGGAGACTGGCGGCGGCGCGGGATCGAAAGAGGTGATCGACAGCAGTTCGCTCTTGCCGATTTCGCCGCGATCGACGGCCGCCTTGAGCGCGGCGAAATTGGGATCGAAGCGGCGGTTGAAGCCGATCATCACCGGCCGCTTCGTCGCGGCGACGGCGTTCCGACACGCCTGCGCTCTTGCGAGGCTGAGGTCGACCGGCTTCTCGCACAGGACCGCCTTCCCGGCCCTGGTCACCGACTCGATCAGGTCGGAGTGGGTGTTGGTCGAGGTCGCAATGAGGACGGCGTCGATCGCGGCGTCGCCGATGATGTCTTCATTGCTGCGCGCCTCGACGCCGTATTGCGCGGCGAGCTTGGAAGCCGACTCTTTCACGACGTCGGCGACGGCGATCAGTTCGCTTTGCGGGTGCGCCGAGATCGCCCTGGCGTGGACGTGGCCGATGCGGCCGGCGCCGAGAAGACCAATTCTTAGCATGGATTTCCTCCTGGCGCGGCTTAGCGCCGCGCGAAAATCTAAGCTCGCCGGACCGAGCGAGCCATTGTCGTTAGCGCGCGATGACAGGTCCCGAGACGTTGCTTTCGGTCACAGTGATACGCTCAGTCGTAAGAAGCATTGGCTTTCGACCGTAGCCCCCAATCAGATTGCTGAATCGGCGCCGAGCCTGGCGAGCGCCGCGACGTTGCGCTTTGCTCTGTGCAACCTCCGCGAAGCGCTCGACTGCGCCAGTTCCAGAAGCGGCTCAGTCGGCGAGCCCTCAATTGAGACCGGCTTCCTTGAGAAAACGCTTCAGGTTCTTGTACCCCATCGTCACATATTTCTTCGGATTTGCCTTTTCCGGATCCTGTTCCGCTTCGATGACGACCCACCCGGAATACTTGGGCGCGGCCTTGAAGACTCCGACAAAGTCTATCGAGCCGTCGCCTGGCACGGTGTAGACCCCCGCGAGGACAGAATCGAGAAATGACCAATCCTCCGCCAGCGCCTTCGCGGCGACGGCCGAGCGGACGTCCTTTGCATGAATGTGGCCAATCCTGTCGGCGTAGGCCTTGGCGACTCGAACTGCATCGCCGCCGCCCCAGGTGATGTGGCCGGTGTCGAGCAGGAGCTTCACCGCCGGTCCCGTACCGGCCATGAAGCGGTCGACCTCCGTCGGCGTCTGAACGACGGTGCCCATGTGATGATGGTAGACGAGTTGGAGGCCAAACCCCTTGACCAGCTCGGCGAAGCGGGTCATCCGCGGCAGGAAGACCGACCACTCGGCGTCGGTCAACACCGGCCGCGTCGAGAGCGGCGCCGACTTGGTCCCATGGACCGTACGCGTACATTCGCACGTCACCAGAACTTCGGCGCCGGCGTCCTTGCGAAGCTTCAACTCGGCCGCCGCCGCGGCGAACTCGGCGTCCGCGTCTCGTTCCAACAAGAATGTCGAGTACCAGCCCGAGACGAATACAAGGCCGAACTCAGCCAGCTTGGCTTTCAGCTCCGGCGCCGTCGTCGGAAACTTGTTGCCCTTCTCCATGCCCTCGAGGCCGATCTCGCGGGCCTCGCTTAGGCACTGCTCCAGCGAGATGTTTCCGCCAATCTCGATCATGTCGTCGTTGGACCAGCAGATCGGATTGGCGCCGATACGGATCATCGTCTTGCTCCCGGTTGGGCCGCGTGGGCGGCCTCAGTCCGTGCTTCGTTGAGCACAAGCGCCGCGGGGCGTCTTTGCGATCCGCTGCGCAGCCGAGCGCATCCGCCTCCCGAGCCGAACCGGCGGAACGCAACCACCGGCGGAGCGAAAGCTCAGCCGGTACATTCCATATTCTATTTCAGTCGGAATGCCAATTCTGTTATTCGCCGGTGCGGCGTCGTTCGGCGACGGCCACCGCCAGCGCCGCGGCAAGCGTCATCGTCGCGGCCAGAGACCGGAATCCTTCAAAGTCATTTTCTACGACCTCGAACCACACGCTGGCGTTGAAGACGAGCGGGCTGAAGGGGCTATCGGTAATCGCGACAAGCGGGGTCTTCTGTCCAACGATCTGCCGCGTATATTCGACCGTCGCGGGCGCATACGGCGTGAAGCTGACGGCAAGCGCGGCGTCCCGCGGACCTGCGAACGAGAGAACCTCACGATCGACCCCATTGGGCGAGCCGATCAGCACGCTCCTTACCCCAAGCGTTCCAAAGGCGTAGCTCAGATATGAGGTAATCGGGTAGGACCGCCGAAGGCCGATCAGATAGATGGTTTCCGCCCGCGCGAGCATTTGGGCCGCCTCGTCCAGCGACTCCAATTTGATCCGCTCGCGGAATTTGCTGATCGAATCGATCGCCGCCTGACCAAGGCCTTCGATCAGCGCCATGGCGGGCGGGCGGCCCGACGCGTGCGCATCGAACGCCTGCAGCCTCGCTTCGTAATTGTTCGGTCGGTCGCGGAGACGTTGCTGGAACACGGCTTGGAGTTCGCTGAAACCGCTGAAGCCGAGAGCCTTGGCGAAACGCACCAACGTCGAAGGTTGCACGGCTGCCTGTTCGGAGATGCGACTGACCGTCCCGAATGCAATATCGTCCGGGAATTCGATTGTGTAAGCCGCCACCTGCGCCAGTCTTTTCGGCATTTTGCTACGCGACTCGACGATGAGATCGCGAAGTTTGTTAAAGTCATGATGTGAATCAATGATAGGTTCTTGCGTCATCGAGATTTCTTCTAATCAGTATATTTAGACATTCAAGCATGGGTACTGACGCGAACATACAAGTCTGGCGTTATCTCCAAGGCTGCAAACTTCGATCACGCATAACGCCTTCGGCAGACCGACCAAGGGCTCGAACTTCGAACGACCGGCGCCGCATTTCCGAAAGGCGTCCTCCAAGGGAGGCGAGCAGGCACGGCGCCTTCCAGAAACGCCTCGCTTTGAACTTGGCATGCCATCAAACGCGCCGCGACGCAAGGAATCCGCGTGTCGAAGCGCAATTCAGGCGGGACGTTTTCTCGCGCCTCGACCGCCGAATCCACCTTGTCAATGCTGGAATAATATGCGGACCGTGGGGAGAGCGGAACCTGCGGAGGCGATTTGGCGCCGTTCGTCGGCGCCCTATTGGTTCGTCGATCGCCACAAAACATGCTAGTTGACGTGAGTAAAAAATGGAATGTACATTTCGCTTGGATTTGAAGGGCGGACAGTTCTAACGCTTCGTCCTATGGCGGACAGGAAGCCCCACGCCGCCGAGGTGGAAGCCGTGGCCCACGCCCATTTGATGCGACGAAAGCTGCGGTAAGCTGATGCGCTGGACGAACTCGGAAGGCGACAAATGACCGAAAGCGCCGCGGCTCACAAGACGCTCGATCTGATCGCGATCGGCCGCTCTTCAATCGACCTTTACGGTCAACAGATCGGCTGCCGGCTCGAAGACGTCGCAAGCTTCGCGAAGTCCGTAGGCGGTTGCCCCGCCAACATCGCCATTGGCGCCGCGCGACTCGGACTTAGAGCGGCGCTGATCACGCGCGTCGGCGCCGAACAGATGGGCAGCTTCATTCGCGAACAGCTGGTCCGCGAAGGGGTCGTCGTCGACGGCGTGCACACCGACAAAGACCGGCTGAGCCGCCTTGTGCTGCTCGCGGTGCAAGCTGAGGGGGTCTCGCCGACGATCTTCTATCGGGCCGACTGCGCGGACATGGCGCTGGACGAAAGCGACATCGACGAAGCGTTGATCGCGCGCTCACGCGCCATCGTCGTGACGGGGACGCACTTTTCCAAACCCAACGCGGCGGCGGCGCAATCGAAGGCCATCACGCTGGCCAAGCGACACAGCGCGAAAGTCGTGTTCGATATCGACTATCGGCCAAACCTTTGGGGACTCGCGGGCCACGAGGCGGGCTTCGCGCGATACGTGAAGTCCGAGGCGGTGTCGACGCGGCTCAACTCGGTGCTCGCCGATTGCGATTTGATCGTCGGCACCGAAGAAGAGGTCATGATCGCCGCGGGAGCCGACAGCGTGCTCGACTCGCTGCGCGCCATCCGCGCCAAGTCTGCTGCAATCATCGTCCTGAAGCGCGGCGCTCTGGGGTGCGTCGTCTACGACGGGCCGATCCCTGAGAGCCTGGAAGGCGGAGTCGTCGGCAAGGGCTTCCCGGTCGAGGTGTTCAACGTTCTCGGCGCCGGCGACGCCTTCATGTCCGGTTTCTTGCGCGGATGGCTGCGCGGAGAGAGCCTCTTGACCTGCGCCACCTGGGCGAACGCTTGCGGCGCCTTCGCAGTGTCGCGCCTCCTATGCTCGCCCGAATACCCGACCTGGCCCGAGCTACGGCATTTCCTCGATCACGGCAGCCCGGAGCAGGCGCTGCGCCGGGACGGCGCATTGAATCATATCCATTGGGCGACGACGCGCCGGCGCGAAATGCCTCGGTTGATGGCCTTCGCGATCGATCACCGCATTCAGTTGGAGGAACTGGCCGAGGACGAAGCGGATGCCGCGCGCATTTCCGCTTTCAAGGTGTTGGCGGTCGCCGCCGCCCGGCGCGTCGCCGACGGACGACCGGGGTTCGGGATACTGCTCGACGACAAATATGGCCGCGACGCGCTGTTTGCGGCCGGCGCCGGGCAAGACCTGTGGGTGGCCAAGCCGATCGAACTGCCGGGTTCTCGCCCACTTCAGTTCGAGTTCGGTCAAGATATCGGCAGCCGGCTGGTCGAGTGGCCGGTGGATCATTGCGTCAAGGTCCTTTGCTTCTACCATCCAGACGACGACGAAGGGCTCAAGGCGGAACAGACGACCAAGCTCGTTACCGCCTTCGAGGCCGCCCGCAAGGTCGGACGCGAGATCCTCGTCGAGGTCATCGCCTCCAAGGCGAGGCCGCTCGACGACGATACGATCGCTCGCGCTCTAACGGAGCTCTACGACGCCGGACTTAAACCGGATTGGTGGAAGCTCGAGCCACAAGCTTCGGTGAAAGCGTGGCAGGCGATCGACAGCGTGATTGCGGCCCGCGACCCGCTGTGCCGCGGCGTGGTGCTGTTGGGCCTGGAGGCCTCGATCGAGAAGTTGAGCGAGTCCTTCGCAGCGGCGCGGGCCGCCGAACGGGTGCGGGGATTTGCGGTCGGGCGGACCATCTTCGCCGAAGCCGCCGATCGCTGGATGAAGGGCGAAATCGGCGATGGCGAGGCGGTCGACGACATGGCCAAGAAGTTTGCCGCGCTGGTCGATCTCTGGCTGTCGTTCGATCGGCGTTAAGCGGACTCAACTGCGCGCGGCGCCGTAAATTGGCGTCGCTCGCGTGGGGCGTAGTTTGGGCGGTCTCGAGAAGAACGACTCGATGGCCAAGAGCGGCCCGAGCCGGGAGGGAAGGAAAATGGTCGGCAAGGTTGTACGGCTTACGGTGGCGCAGGCGCTGGTGCGGTTTCTCGCCAATCAGATGACGGTTATCGATGGCGAGAAATTGCCGATTTTCGCTGGATGCTGGGCGATCTTCGGCCACGGCAACGTGGCGGGCATCGGCGAGGCGCTCTATCAAGTGCGCGACAGACTTCCCACTTTTCGCGCCCACAACGAACAGGCGATGGCGCATTCCGCCGTCGCCTTCGCGAAGGCGAGCTTCCGCCGCCGCTTCATGGCCTGCACCACGTCGATCGGCCCCGGCGCGCTCAATATGGTGACCGCGGCCGCCGTGGCCCATGTCAACCGGCTGCCGGTTCTGCTGCTGCCTGGCGACGTCTTCGCCAACCGACTGCCCGACCCGGTGCTGCAACAGGTGGAAGACTTCGGCGACGGAACCGTGTCGGCCAATGACTGTTTCCGGCCGGTGTCGCGCTACTTCGACCGCATCAATCGCGCCGAGCAGCTGATTCCGGCATTGCAGCGCGCCATGCATGTGCTCACCGATCCCGCCGAATGCGGGCCCGTGACGCTGGCGATGTGTCAGGACGTTCAGGCCGAAGCCCACGACTGGCCGGAGAGCCTGTTTGCGGAAAAGATTTGGGCGCCGCGCCGCATCGGTCCAGACGAAAACGAGCTCGCCGCGGCGGTCGCGGCGATCACAGCCGCCAAGAGGCCGATGATCATCGCCGGCGGCGGCGCGCTCTATTCGGAGGCCTCCGCCGAGCTCCGGACTTTCGCGGAGACGCATGGGATTCCGATCGCGGTCACGCAAGCGGGCAAGTCGTCGATCGACGAGACCCACCCGCTCGCCCTCGGCGCTATCGGCGTCACCGGCACGTCGGCGGCGAACGCGCTCGCCGGCGACGCCGACCTGCTGCTCGCCGTCGGCACGCGCTTCCAGGACTTCACCACTGGCTCCTGGGCTCTGTTCAAGACGGGCGCCCTCAAGATCGTCGCCCTCAACATCACCCCCTACGACACCGCCAAGCACAACGCGCTGCCGCTCGTCAGCGACGCCAAGGTCGGCCTGACGCGGCTGTCGGAAGGCCTCAAGGGTTGGAAGGCCGACGCCGGCGTGGCCGAGCGGGCGGCCCGGGAAAAGGCGAACTGGCTCGAGGCGGCCAGCCAAGCGCTCGCGCCCACCAACGCCGAGAAACCCTCGGACGCCCAGGTGATCGGCGCCGTCGCACGCGCCATCGGCAGCAAAAATTCGGTGATCGTCAACGCCGCGGGCGGCCTGCCCGGCGAATTGGACAAGCTGTGGGCGCCGACGGTCCCGGGCAGCTATCACATGGAATACGGCTTCTCCTGCATGGGATACGAGATCGCCGGCGGCGTAGGGGTCAAGATGGCCCATCCTGACAAGGATGTCGTCGTCATGGTCGGCGACGGCTCCTACATGATGTTGAACTCGGAGATCGCCACTTCGGTCAGCCTAGGCCAGAAGCTCATCATCGTCGTCCTCGACAACCATGGTTTCGGCTGCATCAATCGCCTGCAAATGGCCACCGGCGGAGCGAACTTCAACAATCTTTGGCAGGATTGCGACATGGCGGCGCAACCGGACATCGACTTCCGCAAACATGCGGAGAGCATGGGGGCGATCGCCGTCAAGGCGTCCTCGATCGGCGATCTCGAAGCGGCCCTCGAAGCGGCCAAAAGCAACAACCGCACCACAGTCATCGCGATCGAAACGCATCCGCTGATCACGACCGAAGCTGGCGGCTACTGGTGGGATGTCGTCGTCCCCGAGGCGTCGTCGCGGCCGGAGGTGAAGAAGGCTCGCGAAGAATACGAGTCGTTCCGCCGCCTGCAGCGCGTGTTCGACTGAGGGCGAGCAGCGACTCGGACGATTCGAACCACGCGCCTCTGGCGAGCCATGCGAGGAGAATGAATCGATGCCCAATCTGCGCGTGAAACCGAAGGGGAGCCACGGTCTCGTCACTGAGGTGACGCCTGAGAGCGCTGGCTGGTCCTACGTGGGCTTCGCGCTCCACCGCCTCGACGCAGGCGAAAGCGTCGTCGCCGAGACGAGGAAGCGCGAGGTCTGTCTGGTGCTGGTCTCGGGCAAGGCGAAACTCACGATCGACGGCAAGGATTTCGGCGTGATCGGCGGACGCATGACTCCGTTCGAGGGCCCCCCGTGGGCCGCCTATGCGCCGGCCGGCGCGCGCTATTCCATCACCGCGATCACGCAGCTTGAACTCGGCGTCTGCTCGGCGCCGGGCGCTTCCGGCCACCCGGCGAAGCTGATCCCTCCCGGCGCGCATCCGCAGATCGCGCGGGGCAAGGGATCCAACACCCGCTACGTCACCAACATCATGCCGGAGGACGACGGCGCGGCCAATGCGCTGCTGGTCGTCGAGGTGATCACGCCAGGCGGCAACACCTCATCCTACCCGCCTCACAAGCACGACCAAGACGATCTGCCGAACGAGAGCTACCTCGAGGAGACCTACTACCATCGCTTCAAGCCGGGACAGGGATACGGTTTCCAGCGCATCTACACCGACGATCGTTCGCTCGACGAAACCGCCGTCATCGAGGACGGCGACGTCGTCATGGTGCCAAAGGGCTACCACCCGGTCGCAACCGTGCACGGCTATGACAGCTACTATCTCAACGTCATGGCCGGCCCGAAGCGGATATGGAAGTTCCACAACGAGCCGGCGCACGAGTGGCTATTTACCGGAGTCGGCGCCCCGGGCAGCTCGACAAAGTCGGCCTGATTTCGGCCTGCGATCCCGGCGCGGGAGCGCTTTGATCGTCGCTTTCGCTAAAACGGGGTCCGGACGCGCGGCAGTTGGGAGGGGAGGCCGCGCGTTTGGACTTCAGTCTGGGAACAGCTCAGCCGCGAGTGAGCGTGCCGTCCCAGGTGCTGACCGTTTTCTTCGCATCCTCCTGGGAGAACCAAACCGAGGTCACCGACTTGGTCTCGGTGAAGAACGCGACGCCGTCCTTGCCGAGCGCATGCAGGTCGCCGAAGAACGACTGCTTGTGGCCGGAGAACGGGAAGATGCCGAACGGCACCGGAATGCCGACGTTGACGCCCACCATGCCGCCGTCGGTGCGCCGCGCGAACTCGCGCGCGTG
>Ga0181529_10004962_pt1 | contig 14091 bp, 10 predicted proteins | sample PEATcosm2014_Bin_36_FD_119763 | JGI IMG/M metagenome (GOLD analysis project Ga0181529, IMG submission 119763) | Peatland microbial communities from MTU Mesocosm Facility, Houghton, MI, USA - PEATcosm2014_Bin10_30_metaG | ecosystem: Environmental > Terrestrial > Soil > Wetlands > Peat | place... | reverse complement strand
GTCGTCCGGCCGGTCCTCCAGCTCCAGCAGGGAGCCTTCCAACTCAGCCAGCAGCTCGGCTGCCTCTTCACGGTAGGTTTCGACGTGTCGGTCCGTCATACCGGCGCTCCTCAGATTCGCCATAGACACTCGTCGCCCTGGCGCCTGGGGCAGATGGACGTGTTGGTGGCGAATCCCGCGGCCTGGGCTGCTTGCTGGAACCACTCGGGCATCCGCCGCAACTGCAAGCTGGCGCAGCGCGCGATAAACGTGCGGTGCGCGGAACACACCAGTTGAAACCCGCACAGATCGATGGCCGTGACGCCGGCCAGATCGATCACCGCGGACCGTCCGGCCTCGCCGGCGGCGCACGCCTGCAGCGCGTCCGCCAGCGCCTGGCGCAGCACCGCGGCAGTGGCCAGATCGATGGGTCCGTCCACCCGCAGCACTCGCTCCCCATCGGTATCCTCGATATGAACCGTCAATTCACCGTCCGCGTCCATACTCACCGCCGCTCCTCCGGAGGCACGTGCCCCGAAAGCCGCTTCACGAATACATCGCCGGTCGCCGTGTCGAAAACCATCATCCGTCCGGCCCTGCCCCCGACAATGGCCGCCGACGGCGTCACTCCGTGTTCGGCCAGCCCTTCCAGTGCCGTCTGCACATTGCGGCGGCCCACCGAATACCGGCTCGGGGCCCCGTTGCGCAACAGGTTGTCGGCCCCTCCGATCAGCTTGACCTCCAGTTCCGCGACCGCCGCGCCGCGCGAGAGAAACGACTGCAGCAGAATCCCGATGGTGGCGTCGACGTACTTCAACGCTTCTTTCCGGGTCAGGCTGCCGGTCTTGGCGCCGGCGCTGGGCAGCAGGCAATGCGTCACCGAAGACAAGCCGAGACGCGGAGCGCGCATGGTGATGGCCACGCACGACCCCAGAATCGTCTTCACCAGCAGGGGAATATCGTCCAGCCACAACTCCCCCGGCTGTAGGAAGACCGTGCTGTCCGGCTCAGGTCTTCTGCGCGGCATGGATCATGCCGCCGCATGGGCAGAGATCTGCAGCCCGGCCAACTGGTCGGCCGAGAAAACTCGATCGATATCCAGGATCATCACGAAACGCGATTCCCGCTTGCCCATGCCGCGGATGAAATCCGTCCTGATGGACGTTCCCAGTTTCGGCGCGGGCTGGATCTGCTCCGGTTCCAGGTCGATCACCTCTTCGACCGAGTCCGCCAGCGCCCCCATGATGGTGGTCTCACCCTCCAGCACCACTTCCACCACGACGATGCAGGTATTCACGGTCTTCTCCGTGGCGGTCATGCCGAAGGCCAGGCGCAGGTCCACCACCGGCACCACGCTCCCCCGCAAGTTGATGACACCGCGCATGAACTCAGGGGTTCGCGGGATCTTGGTGACAGTGGTGAAGTCCAGCACTTCGCGCACCGTAGCCACATCCAGGGCGAACACCTCGTGATCCAGTTTGAAAGTCAGATATTGCCGGATTTCGGTAATGGCTTCTACGCTCATGTTGGTTCTCCTGGAGCGGGCTTCAGTACTTCTCGAACGCTTCGTCCGCCGCTTCCGGATGGCCGTTCAGAGCGATCGATAATCCGGCCTTGCCGTTGCGTTTTTCGGCGGCGGGAGGCGCGGCGGACCGGGCGGGCGGCTTGGATTTGCCGATTGGCCCCTTGGCCGGCCGGGCTTCCTGGCGAACCGGCGCCCGGCTCTCGCGGGAACTCTCGCGGGAGACTTCGCGGGACATCTGCGCCAGTCCCGACGACCGGTCTTCCCCGATGTCGAAGAAATCGATGGTGGACATCAATCCGTCCGCCTGACCCGTCAACTCCTCGCTGGTGGAGGCCATCTCCTCGGCCGCCGAGGCATTCTGCTGGATCACCGATTGCAGTTGCAGCAACGCCGAGTTGATTTGTTCGGCGCCGGTGTTCTGCTCGTTGCTGGCGGCGCTGATTTCCTTCACCAGGTCGGCGGTGCTCTGAATGTTGGGTACCAGTTTCTCGAGCATATCCCCGGCTTTCTCCGCCACCCGGACCGTGGACCCGGACAACTGGTTGATCTCTCCTGCGGCCTTCTGGCTGCGCTCCGCCAGCTTGCGAACTTCCGCGGCCACCACGGCGAATCCCTTGCCGTGTTCGCCGGCGCGAGCCGCCTCGATGGCGGCATTGAGCGCCAGCATGTTGGTCTGCCGCGCAATCTCCTCGATGATGGAGATCTTGCTGGCGATTTCCTTCATGGCGTTGACCGCGTCGGCCACCGACCGGCCGCCGTCCTTGGCGTCGCCGGCCGAGCGGATGGCGATCTTCTCGGTCTGCTGCGAATTGTCGGCGTTCTGCTTGATGTTGGAGACCATCTGCTCCATAGACGAAGACGCCTCTTCGGCGGACGCCGCCTGGGAATTGGCTCCCTGCGAAAGTTGCGTGGACGCCGAGCTTAAGGCCTGGCTACCGTTGGCGACTTCCTTGGCTACCGTCTTGATTTCCACCACCACTTTGATCAGGCCGGACACCATGTCCTTGAGCGCCTGCATCAGCTTGTCCTGTCCGCTGCGCTCGCGGATCTGCACCGTCAGGTCGCCGCGCGAAATGGCCTCGGCCGCCGCGGTGATATTGTCCATGGCCTCGATCAGCACGTTGAGGTTCATCTTGATGGTGTTGAAATCGCCGTTATAGTTGTCGGTGATCTTGGGCGGAATATCGCCCTTGGAGATGCGATCGACATAGTGCGCCGAGACGTTCAGCGGACCGATCACCGCATCCAGCGTCTGGTTGACGCCATCCACGATCCGCCGGAAGTCCCCGCCGTGGCGGGCGGCATCGGCCCGCGTGGCCAGTTTGCCGTCGCGCGCCGCGACCGCCAGGGTATCCATATCGGTAATCAGGCTGCGCAGGTTGGCGCGCACCGCTTCGATGGTGTCGTTGATGAACGCCTTCTTGCCCGGAAACCGCTCGAGCGGCGCTTCGAAATTGCCGCGCCCGAACTCCGCGATGCAGGCCATGGCTTTCTTCTTCACCTGGATATGGCCCATCACCATTTCGTTCACGCCGCTCGCCATCTCGCGGAAGGCCCCCTCGAAGTGTTCCATGGGGATGGTGACGTCGATATCGCCCTTGGTATGCTCTTCCGACATGCGCGTCATTTCCTGGATGAACCGCTTGATGTTGCCGCGCAGCCGCTCGATGGTCTCGTTGATGAAGGCCTTCTTGCCGGGGAAGCGCTCCAGCGGCGCGTCGAAGTTGCCCTTGGAGAACTGATCCACGCAGGCCATGGCTTTCTTCTTGACCTGGATATGGCCGCCCACCATGTTGTTGACGCCGTTCGCCATTTCCCGGTAGGCGCCCTCGAAGTGCTCGGCTGGAATCACCACGTCGATATCGCCCTTGGTGTGCTCCTCCGACATGCGGGTCATCTCTTCGAGGAACCGCTTCAAATTGGTGCGCAACCTTTCGATCGTGTCGTTGATGAAGGCCTTTTTGCCCGGAAACTGCTCCAGAGGAGCGTCCAGATTGCCCTTGGCCAACTGATCCACGCAGGCCATCGCCTTCTTCTTGACCTGGATATGGCCGCCCACCATCTCGTTGACTCCGCGGGCCATCTCGCGGAAGGCCCCTTCGAAGCGGTCGAGCGGCATGGAGACGTCGATATCGCCGTGATTGTGCTCATCCGACATCCGCTTCATTTCCGCCAGAACCATGTTGAGCTGGTCGATACAACTGTTGAGGTTGTTCTTCAGCGTTTCGAAACCGCCCTGCCACGGCGCGGTGATTTTGGGCGGCATGATGCCCCTGCCGATGCTATCGATGCACCCGCCGATCCCGTTCAGCGGCGCGGTCACCGCGTCCACGATTCGGTTGACGAGGGCCATCGACTGCCTCTTTTCGGGGACGGCCTCCAGGTTGCAACGCGCGTCCAGTTGTCCGGCTTCGAAGGCCTTGGCTACGCGTTCTAGTTCAGCTACCACCCGGCTGGTGCTCTCCTGGACGGCGGCGGATTGATTCTGCTGTGGCGGTTTCTTGCTCGGCATATCGGCTATCGCTCCATCTCACTCTGTCGAGAACGATTCGCTGTTCCGTTCTCAGGTATCTTTTCGGCTGCTAGCCGAAAATACTGTATGGGCGATGCCAATAATTGGAAGAATAGTGTCCTTTTGTAGTTTTCCTACAGCGTCGACCGGGGACACCCGCGTCTACGCCAGCAGCGACGCCGAGAGGGTATCGAGATAGAGATACGCGCGCGCGTGGGTTCGGATGATGGACCCCGGACAAGACGGTGCGATGGGTCCCTCGAGCGCATGCTTCACGGCTTCCGCCTTGCGCCGGTCGGGCACCGTGCAGACGATGTCGCGCGCCCCCACCAGCGTCGGACAGGTCAGGGTGAGAGCCTCGGTGGGCACGGCGGCGAGATCGGGAAAGTGGCCTTCCCCCACCTGCTGGCGGCGGCACATCTCGTCCAGCGTGACGCGGCGGACGGCCTGCGGGTCGGCGAAATCCGCCTCGTGCGGGTCGTTGAAGCCGATGTGGCCGTTCTCGCCAAACCCCAGGAAGGCGATATCGATGGGTCGCGCGGCCAGGAGCTTCGCGTAGCGCCGGCATTCCTGGTCGGGGTCGGCGGCGTCCCCGGCCAGATAATGGACTTTGCCCGGCTCCACGCGGTCCGCCAGGTGAGTCTTCACCCAGCCGCGGAAGCTGGCGGGATGGGACGCCGCCAGGCCCACGTACTCGTCGACGTGGAAGACCTCGACGAAGCGCCAGTCGATCTCCGGCAGGCGCGCCAGCGCGTCGATCACTTCCAGTTGCGAGTTGGCGGCCGACAGCAGGATGCGGGCGCGCCCTTCTTCGCGGATGAGCCGCTCCAGAATGGAGCTGGCTTGCCGCGCTGCGGCTTTTCCCAGGTCCTTCTTGTCATGGAAGACACGAACCGTCAGCGGTCCGCAATGGAACTCTTTGGGCGTGGGCATGAAATGGGCTCTCTCACCAGTATTTGACGGGCCAGGCGTTCTTGTCGATATACATCAGATACGGGTAGTCCTCGGTGTACTGGAAAAAAGGCCTCACCAGCGCCATCAGCGGCCGCCCGTCGGCGCCGCGAACGCGATACGCGCCCGCGCCGTTGGGAAGCGAATGGACCACGCCGGTCGCGGTATCGGGCGCCAACGCGCGGTTCAGCTCCTCGTCGCTCTCGGGCGGACGGAAGAGCGGCTCCAGGTAGCGGAACTCCAGCGGCATCACCACCGCGCCGCGCACGATGGCGGCCCGCTGGGGATGCTGCGCGTCCACCGCCTGCCAGCGGAACGGCTGCGCCAGACGCACCTCCACGCGGTCGCCGGGATTCCAGACGCGGGAAAGCGTCGCCCAGGTTCCCGGCCTGGCCGCTATCGCGACGGCCGCTCCGTTCGCCTTCACCGACCAATCGGCGCACCAGCCGGGCACGCGGAAATGCAAAGCGAACTCGGTCGCCGGCTTCACCTGGACCGTCAAGGTGCTGGTATCCGCCAGCGGATAGGCGGTTTCCTGCACCACGCGGACGTCGCCCGCGGGACGGCTCCACATCACCTCGCTCGGCAGGTACAGATTGACATACAGCCCGGAGGCGTCCTTGTAATAGAGGAGATTGTGATAGTCCGCCAGGCTCTGAATGTAAGTGCCCGAGCAGCAGGTAAAGTTGTCGTAGCGGTAGACCTTCATGCCGCCGCTCGACCGGTAATCGGAGTAATAGAAATTGCGGCCGCGCCCGGATAGCGGCAGCGCCGCGCCCACTCCGTTGTAGAGCAGCCGTTCGATCCAATCGCCGTAGCGCGCCTCGCCGGTGAAGCGCATCAGATACCGCGCCAGCTTGAAGCCGGCCCAGGAGCCGCACACCGTCTCGAAGGTGTTGGGCCGGTTCTCCAGCGCCGCCCCCAGGCTGCCGTCGGGAGCCAGCAGGCGTTCGTCGGGACCGTACCCTCCGGTGGCAAAACACTGCGTGCTCTGCAGGTAGTCGTAGGCGTTTCTCAGGATGGCGAGAGTGGCCGGATCGCCCTCGATTTCGTAGTGCATGGCGGCGCTGCTGAAGGTGTTGACGTGGCTGTAGGCGTGAAATCCGTAGGCCCCGGCGGGAGCCGCGGTAGTGAGGAACTGGTTCCAATACGCCGGGTAGAGCCAGGCGGCCGCGAAGGTCCGGAACCGCTCGTTGCCCGTCGCCTGGTAGGCGCGGTACAGGTTCTCCGCCAGCGTATACCATTCCGATGGACTGCCGGAGAACGAACCGTGCGGATCGCGGCTGGCTGGCCGGTTGTCGCGGTTGAACGTCTTCGAGGCCCAATCGGTAACCCGCTCCAGCAGCGGAACGGCGGCCGATTCGCCTGCGTACACCTTCATATCCACCAGGCCGCAGACCAGTTTTTCCCAGGCGTAGTGGCGCATCGCGCAATTGCCGTCGGGCTTGACGGTCTGGCCGAAGCCGGTCATCAGGCGGACAGCTTTGTTGTGCAGCTCGCGGTCGCCGGTGGCCCGCGAGAGACGCGCCATGCCGCTCAGCCACTGTCCGAAGATGGGGGACGTATCGCGTTCGCACCAGCCGCCCAGCGTGACCCCCGGCGCGGGCAGCCCGGCGGCCGCGCGGAAGCCCTTCAGAATGTCGTCGTCGGTGAGCGCCATGTAGTAGTCGCGGGCAGTCTGCACCTGCTCCTGCCAGCGGCTCGGCAACAGGCGCACTCCCTGGTAGTCGAAGGTCTCCAGGCGAATCCGCGACGCGCCCGCGGACGGTGCCTGGTCGGCGGCTGCGCGGGCCAACAGTCCGGCCGCCAGCGGAGCGGCCTTCAGAAAGTCGCGGCGATGGAGCTTAGAGTTCATAGCGGCACCTCGTTGTGAGTATATTGCAGCGACGCGGCCCGGGCTACAGCCCCGCGGCCCCGTTACAATGTTCCTCGGAGAAGTTATGTCGAAATCCCGCAGACAGTTCCTCGGCGGCGCCTCCCTTGGACTACTGGCCGCCGCCGCGGCATGCAACAAACCGGAGTCGCAATCCTCCGCGCCACCCGCCGGAGCGCCGCCCGCCTTCGGCACCGCGCCCGAAGCGGGACCGCCAGTCTCCACCTCCACTTTCGTGGAAGCCGAAAAGCTGGTGCAGGTGGAGATGACCCCGGCCGAGCGCGACATGGCGGCCGGCAGTTGGCGCCGCACCCTGGCATCCCTCTACGAGCGCCGCACCGGGCCGAAGAAGTTCGCGCTCGACGCGTCGGTGGCCCCCGCCACCCGCTGGGACCCCGTGCTGCCCGGTCTGCCGCCCGGTCCCGATCGCGACCGCTTCGTCCGCACCGCGCCCGACCCCGCGCCGCTGCCTTCGAGTGACGCCGACATCGCCTTCGCCCCGCTCACCCGCCTGTCGCGATGGATCGAAACGCGCCAGATTTCGAGCGAGCGCCTTACGCATCTCTATCTCGACCGGCTGCAGCGCTTCGACCCCAAACTGCGCTGCGTCATCACCCTGACCGCCGATCTGGCCCTGCGCCAGGCCAAACAGGCCGACGCGGAGATCGCCCTCGGCAAGTACCGCGGCCCGCTGCACGGCATCCCCTGGGGCGTCAAGGATCTGCTCGATACCGCCGGCATCCCCACCACCTGGGGCGCCGAGCCGTACCGCAACCGCGTCCCCACTGAGGACGGCGCGGTGGTGAAGCGCCTGGCCGGCGCGGGCGCCGTGCTGGTGGCCAAACTGAGCCTGGGCGCCATGGCGCTCAACGACATCTGGTTCGGCGGCCAGACCATGAATCCGTGGCTGCTGGAAGAAGGCGCGTCGGGGTCGAGCGCCGGCCCCGGCGCGGCCACGTCCGCCGGCCTGGTGGGCTTCTCGGTGGGCAGCGAAACCGGCGGCAGCATCGTCAGCCCGTCCATGCGCTGCGGCATCACCGGACTGCGTCCCACCTACGGCCGCGTGCCGCGCTCGGGCGCCATGACCCTTTGCTGGTCGCTCGACAAACTGGGCCCCATGACGCGCGGCGTGGAAGACGCCATCCTGGTGCTGCGCGCCATCTCCGGCCCCGACCCCGGCGACCTGGCCAGCGTTCCCAGCCGCCTGGACTTCGATGCCGCCGCTCCCGTCAAAGGCCTGCGCGTGGGCTACTTCCCGGCGTGGATGAAGGAGAGCCCCGCCACCGATGTGGACCGCGCCGCGCTCGAAACCGTGCGCCAGGTGGGCATGATCCCGCGGGAAGTGACGCTTCCCGACTGGCCCTACGACTCGCTGCAATTGATCCTGTTCGCCGAGGCCGCCGCGGCCTTCGAAGAACTCACCCTGAGCGGCGGACTGCGCGAGCTCAAAGCGCAGGTGCCCGACGCCTGGCCCAACCTGTTTCGCCAGGCCCGCTTCCTGTCCGCCGTGGATTTCGTGCAGGCCGACCGCATGCGGCGCAAAGTGGCGCAGGAGATGGCCCGCATCTTCGCCCAGGTGGACCTGCTGCTGGTCCCTTCGCTGCGCGACGAAATGCTCACCATCAGCAACTTCACCGGCCATCCGTCGCTTACCCTGCGCGCGGGATTCGTGGAAGTGGCCGAAGCCCGCAGCGACTGGGCGCCCGATCCACAGCATCCGCTGCCCAAGTTCTCGCCGCCGCGCCGCGTACCGCACGGCGTCACCTTGCTGGGACGCCTCTTCGACGAAGGCACCGTAGTCCGCGCCGGAATTGCGCTGGAGCGGGCGTTCCACGTCGCCGGGGAGCGTCCGCCGGGATTCTAGCGGTAGGCGGTTCTGGGTCGGCGGGCGGATCGGGATGGCGGCGTGGATCGGGGCGTGCAGCGCGGGCCTCGGCGTGCGGCGCTGGCGTGGCATGCGGCGCGGGCGAGCGCTGCGTCTGGAACCGCGACCGCAGGGAGCGGCCCGACGAAGCATCGGAACTTCCCGCGTTGCAATGAACCGAGGACTGGGGAAGCCTCATCCACGCACCGGGCCGCTCCCTACGGTCGCGGTTCTAAAGCTCCGGGGAAATGCTGCCGATAGAGTAAGCGTGACGAAGAAGTTGGAGAACCTGAAGTGACCATCGGCAAACAGATCGGGATTTGTCTGGGTGGCATGGCTGTGGCATGCCTCTTGATGGGTGCGGCCGGCTGGAAGTACGTCTCGGCGCTGGGCGACCGTCTGGACGAAGCCATCCAGGTGACGGCTCGAACCATCCAGTTGTCCGGAGAGCTGAAAGCGCACGTGCTCACCTTCCGCCTGCAGGAACGCGGGATTCTGCTGTTCTCATTCACTAAGGCCGATCAGCAGGTTGCCGCCTCTGTGGACGCTTACGACAAAGCCATGAGCGCGGCCCTCGAAGATGTCCGCGCCATCCGGCCACTGCTGCGCACCGACCGCGGGCGGGAGTTGATAGACCAGACGGAACAGGGCATCCTGGAATATAAATCGCAGCAACTGGAGGTCTGCAAGATCCTGGCTACCGGAGATGTTCTGCAGGCCGCGGAGCTGGACCGCAAATCCCTGGTTCCTGTCGGCAGCAAGATGTTGGCCGCTCTCACCCCGTTTACTGAGCTCATGCAGTCGATCAATGCCCAAGCCAATGCGGAGGCGGCGGGAATGAAGGGGACCGCCGAGCTGGTGCTGGCCTGTGGGTTGGCCGGCTGCGCGCTGATGGGTCTGGCGGTCACCTGGATCGTGCGCGGATCCGCCCGGAAACTGCAACGGACCGCCATTGAACTGGGGAGTGCCGCCCGTGAGGTCACGGGTGCGGCGTCGCAGGTTGCTTCCTCCAGCCAGTTGTTGGCGCAGGGCTGCACCGAGCAGGCGGCCTCTCTGGAACAGACTAGCGCCGCAAGTAAAGAAATGGACTCCCTGGCCCGCAAAAACACCGAAACCGGAGCGGCCGCCGCGGACCTGATGACGCAGTCGCAACAGAAGACCGTGGCTACCCACGAGTCCCTCCGTCAGACGGTGGTGGCCATGGCCGAAATCAATACGCAGAGCGGGAAGATTTCCAAAATCATCAAGGTGATCGATGAGATCGCCTTCCAGACGAATATCCTGGCGCTGAATGCGGCGGTGGAAGCCGCACGTGCTGGTGAGGCCGGCCTGGGCTTCGCCGTGGTGGCCGATGAAGTCCGCAACCTGGCGCAGCGTTGCGCTCAGGCCGCCAAAGACACCGCTCAGTTGATCGAGGAGTCCATCGCCAAGTCCCAGGACGGCAAATCCAAAGTGGATCAGGTGGCGGCGGCATTCCAGGCCATCACCGACGATACCGCCCGGGTGAAGACGCTGATGGATGAGGTAAACGTCGGCGACCACGAGCAGTCGCGGAGCATCGACCAGATTGCCAAAGCCATCTCGCAGATGGAACAGGTGACGCAACAGACCGCGGCCAATGCCGAAGAGAGCGCCGCCGCAGCCCAGCAACTGAATGCGCAATCGGCCGCACTCGAAGGCATCATGGAACGCCTCACCTCGATGGTCGGCGATACCGCCTGAAGCGCCAGCCGTCAAAAACGAACATCGTGCTCGTTTTTGAGGATATCTCGACGGCAAACAAAGCACTTACCAGCCGCCTGACGAGCACAGGTTCGTTTTCTGCGGACTTAGCCTTCGCAGCACGCCTTGTCTCTCGTCCACTCATCGTCCCTCATTGTCACCCAATCGACGAGAATAGGAGGACCAGGAGGGACGACGAGCGGTGGAATGGCTTCGCGAGGTCGGCCGCGAGCAGTGGCGCGTGCTGGCAGCGGCGCACCTCGGCTATGCCCTCGACGCCATGGACGTTCTGCTCTTCTCTTTCGCCCTCACCGGCATCCGCGGCGAATTTCAGTTGAGCTCGGCGGCAGCCGGCGCACTCGCCGCCACGCCCATGGTCACCTCCGCGCTCGGCGGATTTCTCTTCGGATACCTCTCCGACCGCTGCGGCCGGGTGCGCGCGCTCACCTGGTCGATCTTCTGCTTCTCGCTCCTCACCGGCTTGACCGCTTCGTCCCAAACGGTAGTGCAACTGGTCTTCTGGCGTTCGCTGGCGGGGATCGGACTGGGCGGCGAATGGGCCGCGGGATCGGTGCTGGTGGCAGAAACCTGGCCCGCGCGACATCGCGCCAAGGGTGTGGCCATGATGCAGTCGGGCTGGGCGGTCGGCTACCTGACGGCGGCTGTTCTGGCGGGATTGGTGCTGCCGCGCTGGGGCTGGCGCCCTCTGTTCCTGCTGGGAATCCTGCCGGCGCTCTTCACCTGGGCCATCCGCCGCGGCATCGCCGAACCGGCGGTCTGGCGGAAACAGGCGTCGCGGGACCGCAAGCCCGGCGCCATGGCATCGCTAGCCGCGCTGCTGCAGCCACCGCTGGCGCGCCCCATGATTCTGCTGACGGCGCTGTGCTCCTGCCTGCTGTTCGGATACTGGGGGCTGTTCACCTGGATTCCGGCGTACCTGTCGAGCCCGCTCGCGCGCGGCGGGGCCGGTCTCAGCCTGGTGAAATCGTCAGCCTGGATCGTCCCCATGCAGATTGGCGCTTTTTTCGGCTACATTCTGTTCGGCTTCTTTGCCGACCGCGTGGGACGCCGCTGCGCGTTCTTCACCTTCGTGCTGTCGACCGCCGCGCTCATCCCCGTCTACGGCTGGTACGCGCGCAGCCCGCTGGTGCTGCTGGCCACCGGTCCGCTGCTCGGGTTCTTCGGCCACGGGTATTTCAGCTCCATAGGCGTCATGGCGGCGGAGCTGTTCCCTCCGTGGATCCGCAGCACCGCCCAAGGCTTCTCCTACAATGTGGGCCGCGCGATGAGCGCCCTGGCGCCCGCCACCGTGGGAGCGCTGGCCGACCGGTACGGCGTGGGCGCGGCCCTGGGACTGGCGTCGGTTTTCTTTGTGACCGCGGCATTCCTCATGCGGCTGCTGCCGGAAACGCGCCCGCCCACCGCGCCGTGAGCTATCGGCCCAACGCCCGCATCATCTTCCCCCACAGCGTCTGGCTCAACTCCTCTGCGTCGCTTTCTTTCACCGGCACCACCGTCACATGCAAGCCCGCCATTTCGTCGGTCGACCCTGGACCGTACATCACCCGTTTCGGCGGATGGTTGGGATTGCGTACATTCTCCGCCGAATTGTCGTAGGTGAATTCCATCTCCAGCCGCGTTTCCGCCGGCAGCCGCGTCCCCGCCGGATACAGATATTGCTGCTGCCAGTTGAAATCCCAGGCCTTGATGTGGATCAGGGTCCTGCGCGACCCGTCCGGCAACACCGCATACCCGTACATCTCCTTGCAAACGTAGTGCGCGTGGGGATTGATGCCGATCAGCTCCACGTCCACCGGCAGGGTGAAATGGTCGGTAACTCTGTAAGCCGTCTCACCGGGCGGAATGTCGATCCGGCTCGACCCTAGCGGAATGTCCATGGCGTGCCGCAGCGGCTTGCGGCCGGTGAAGTAAAACCCGACGCGCGTCCGGTCGGTCTCCGGTTTGCCGATGGGATGGTAGTGCACCTGTAGCACCAGGTCGGCGCCGGCATAGAGCGTTTCCGGCATATCGGCGGGCGTTTCGAACGGCAACCCGCCGGGCGTCCAACCGCTCAAGCCGCGCGCCGGCAGAAATCCCGGCGTCCCGAAGCACGAATATCCCGACCCGGTATCCCGCTTGCGCGCCGTCCCGGTCGTGTCCTGAAACAGCAGCGCATGATGCACCACTTTGGGATTCCCCGGCTTGATATCGATGGCGCGGACATACTCCGAACGCTCCAGTGGAGCCGGAATGGCGAAGCAGCGGTAGAGATCCTCGCCCTCCGCCGGCACGTCGAACTCAGTGGCTGTCTCGACCTCCAGATCGGGCTTGCCCAACTGCCATCCCTGGGCGAACAGCGGCGGTTTGGGCGTCTCCGCGGCATTGCCTTCGGGCGCGCCTTCCGCCGCCCAGCGCGCGATCAGTGCGATCTGCGCGTCGCTCAGCCGCCGTTCATTGCGAAAGTGCGGCGCGTCCGGCAGCCATGGCGGCATATACCGCGTGCCGGTGACGGTGGCCAGCAGCCGGGCCCGTTTGGCCGCGTCCTGATAGGTAACCAGGCTGAACGGCGCGACTCCGTCCGGCCGATGGCAGGAGACACATTCCCGGTAGAGGATCGGCGCCACGTCACGCGAAAACGTGGGACTCGTCCCCGCCGCGAAAAATGCCGCCAGCCATCCCAGAAGCCCCACGTCTTCATTCTCGCCCGAATTCAGAAGCACTTGTGGGGCAGGCAAAATCGGCGGCAGGGAGCTTTGGAACCGCGACCGCAGGGAGCGGCCCGATCGACGGACAAGACAGCCTCTGTTCTCAATTGTTCCAACGCATGAGACTGCGACTTTCCGTCGGGCCGCTCCTTGCGGTCGCGGTTCCAAAGCAGCGCCACCAGCGCGAATCGTCGCGACCGGGAATGATCTGGGCCGGCTGTAATGCTATGCAGCGGAGCCGCTGACAAAACCGCCCCTTTGGCCTCTGCTTTGCCTTTGTGTTATCGGCGGCCCATCCCGTTTTGCCTTCCCGCCGCCGCGCGCCCAGCCCCGCGCTACAATCGCAGTTCCGGAGGTCCCACTGTGAAATCGATCCCCACCCTGGCGCTGGCCGGCGCCCTTCTCGGACTGGCGCTGGCGCAGACCTCGCCGCAACCCGCGCCGCCAGCCAAACTGCAGGTACTGATCGTCACCGGCCAGAACTCCACCAGCCACGACTGGCGCGTCAATACGCCGGTGCTGCGCAAAATCCTGGAGGATACCGGACGTTTCGAGGTCCGCGTCACCGAAGAGTTCCGCGGCGCGACCGCCGACACCCTGGCGCCCTACGACGTGGTGCTGCTGAACTACTACGAGAACAAACGCGCCAACCTGCGCTGGGGTGATTCCACCGACGCGGCGCTGGTCAACTTCGTCCGCGGCGGCAAAGGGCTGGTGGCGTACCATTTTTCGCTGGCGGCGTTCGAGGGCTGGACGGAGTATGAGAAGATGTGCGCCGGCACGTGGCGTCCCAACAACGGCCACCACTCCGCGCGCCACGATTTTACGGTCACCGTACAGGATCGCGAGCATCCCATTCTGCGAGGCCTCAGAACCACCTTCCCGCAGGCCAATGACGAGCTCTATGCCAATCTGAAATGGCAGCCCACCGGAAGCTTTCACGTACTGGCCACCGCCTGG
>Ga0181529_10004961_pt1 | contig 14094 bp, 13 predicted proteins | sample PEATcosm2014_Bin_36_FD_119763 | JGI IMG/M metagenome (GOLD analysis project Ga0181529, IMG submission 119763) | Peatland microbial communities from MTU Mesocosm Facility, Houghton, MI, USA - PEATcosm2014_Bin10_30_metaG | ecosystem: Environmental > Terrestrial > Soil > Wetlands > Peat | place... | reverse complement strand
CAGTGCAGGAAACTGTGAATGGTTGAGAAAGTGAGCACGCCGGATTTTTCGAATTGGTCATGCCCGCTGCCGCTGGTTGGGTATCCGACCATTGTGATGGGCCACGGCGGCGGCGGCAAGCTGGGCAATGAGCTGGTGGAGCACCTGTTTTTGCCGGCGTTTCGGAATGCGGCTCTTGAAAATCTGGGCGATGCTGCGGTGCTCGATCTGCCGGCTGGACGGCTGGCGATGAGCACCGATTCCTTTGTTGTGCAGCCGCTATTTTTTCCCGGCGGTTCGATCGGCGAGCTGGCGGTAAATGGGACGGTGAACGATCTGGCTGTTTCCGGCGCGGATCCAAAGTATCTGAGCGCGAGCTTCATTTTGGAAGAGGGATTTCCGCTGGCGCAACTGGCGGCGATTGTGGAGGCCATGGCTGCGGCAGCAGCTACGGCTGGCGTGCAGATTGTTACCGGCGACACGAAGGTCGTCGAGCGTGGCCACGGAGACGGATGTTATATCACTACTGCTGGAGTTGGAGTGATGCGCGCGGAGATCGAAGTAGGTCCGCGGCGGGCGCAGGCGGGAGACGCGATTCTGGTTTCGGGCACGATTGGCGACCACGGCATGGCGATTATGAGCGTGCGCGAAGGGTTGGAATTCGAAAGTCAGATTCGCTCCGATTGCGCGGCGTTGAACGGCATGATTGCCGGGGTTCTGGATGCAGTAGGAACGGCGGTTCATGCGATGCGCGACCCGACGCGCGGCGGCCTCGCCTCGACGCTGAATGAGATTGCGCAGGCTTCGGGCGTGGGGATTGCGATCGATGAGACGTGCTTACCGGTGCGGGTCGAGGTGCAGTCGGCGTGCGAGCTGCTCGGCCTCGACCCGGTTTATGTGGCCAATGAGGGCAAGGCGGTATTTTTTGTTGCGGCTGAGGCGGCGGAGAAGGTGCTGGCCGTGCTGCGGGCGCATCCGCTGGGGCGCGAGGCGGCGCAGATCGGTACGGTGACGGCGCAGCATCCGCGAATGATCGTGGCGAGAACGGCGATGGGAGCCAACCGGGTGATTGCTACGCAGATTGGCGAGCAGTTGCCGAGGATCTGCTGAGGGTCTGTTTTGATCGGTACCGTAAATAATCCACTACCACAAGGCAAAGCCAAAAATTGGCCATAGAGAGTTAATGTATTGATAATAAACATCTTGCAACTTACAGAATAGCTACCATACAGTTAATATGCAGTTACTTATGGATGGTTACTGCTGGATAGGGGGGTAGGGGGTACCTGGCGGTGCTATAAACCGGGCGACTGTCCGATATATGAGGCCGGAAGCAATTTCTGGAACGCATTGCATGAATTTCTCCATTTCGATTGTGCGCCTGGGAAGAGTAATTATCTGCAAACGCTCGTGAGAAAAGTGTGGAGGTTCACTGCGTGCGGTTGTGGACGCCAATACGAAAACAACCGATGGTTTGCCAAATGTTTTGCGTGTTTCCAAAAGTTCTATACGGCCTCAAGCGGGGCCGGTAGGTCAGCAGTTGCATTGATGTTTACTACAAGGTAACTTCCGAGTGGGCGGTAACACTTGCGGAACCAAATCTGATCGGTGTTTTTCTCATCTTCCGGTGTTCAGATCCCTTCTGCTTTGAGCGTATCAAGGAAATTCTTTATGTCCTTCTCAACCTCCTGCTCGTTCGATTCGAACACAAAGTGATTTGCGTTTGGGATGATTAGCACTTTCGCGGATTTGAGTTTCTCAAACGCGTTGGTTTGCGCAGTCTGTTTGGTCGCAATGTATTCAGCCTTCTTGTCGTCAGGTACGGATGGCAGACCCGAAGTACTGTGGGGACCGGCGAAGATTACCAGGGCGGGCGCTTGAATATTCGCATACTTTTGCTCACCTTTCAGGATTGCGGTCACTACATCCGCAAACGGCGATTCAGTTTCTTTCTGCGCGGCGGCAGACGAAGGCATCAGTTCTAATAGCTTCTGGTCCGCTTCAAGGTCTTTTTGCAACCGAGGAATCTCTGCGAGCAGCTTTGAAGTGATCTCCTTCTGAGCACTTACGGACTGAGCAGGGAAGAACGTATTCAGGTCTTTCTGCATTTCGTCGGCATCAAGGATGCTATCTCCCCGCTCCGGCGAATAGAGCGCATGCGCGTACCCAGCATCCAGGTAGACCAGCCCAGCAATCTTGTCCGGATAACGACTCCCGATTGAACTCAATTCCTCCCCTGCGATCGAGTGCCCGATGAGCACGGGCCGTTTCAGGCCGAGTGTATCAATCACCTTGAGAATGTCGTCGCCAAGCTGGTCTGCGCTGTAGTTCGAACTAGTGGGCGCCGGTGAGCTCGACGCACCAAATCCGCGGCGCGTAATGCCGTACGCGTGGTACTTAGGCACGAATTTGGGCGCAAAGTTGTCGAAGACATGAGCGGAATATGTTAATCCAGCAAGGAAAACCAGCGGGGGCCCGCTTCCGCCCCAATCAATCACTTCGAGAGAAACGGCAGGCGCAACAGCGATTGAACGAATTGTCGATTTTGTCAGCCATGATGTATCTGTCGTGGCCCGCTGAAAATCGAGGGGGGCGGGCGATCCCTGAACCCAGGTTCCATCGATTCGCCGCTTGTCGTCTCTCAGTTTTCCGCGGTAGGACCCATGGATGATCGTCGCTATCGAAAACTCAATTTCTCCGTTTGCCATAGAAATGCTTGCAACAGGGAGGCGTTCCGGGCGCAGATCGACAAAGACGAAATACGCCTGCAATTTGGCGGCACTATCAATCGAAACGACCAGGGCAACTCGTTGAGGGCTGGAGGTCTTTATCGTCCCTTGCCACTGACCGACGATGTCCTGAGCATGAGTGCAAAATGCTGCGGATGGCAATAGAAGCAACAGGAAGAGAGCAGGTTTGCAGCAAAGCATGGCATTCTCCGCGTGAGACTCACGATCCGTGGGGGCGAGCGCCACTATTCCCGCCACTCAAATTCGCGATCTCCGGTTCGAGTGATTCACATACTTGACTCTTACCGACTCCCAAACGCTCCCAGAGAGAGCTTGAACCCAGCTTGGCTTGAACCACTTTTGGTTGTTTGGGCAGTTAATCGGGTGATTGCAGTGCAGATTGGAGAACAGTTGCCTCGGATTTGTTGAAGTCGTGGTCTAAAGCAGTTCTCCTGAAGGCGGAGATTGAGCGTGGACCGGGAGGTCCACGCTACAGCCGGCCAGGAGGCCGGCGCTACCAAGTCCTATAACCCTCCGTTTGCGGTAGGACTGGAGGATAACTGTGCTTTGGCTGGCGCGGGCGGAGTCTTCATCTTCGGAATGCCTTGCTGATGGCAGTCTGTGCACTTGACCCAATGGATATTGTGCGCGCTGGCGGCGTTGAAGTAGGTGGTGTCCATCTTCTCTACATCGATTCCGCAATGGGACATTTGCGGATGGCAGGTTTTGCACGATGCCTTGGCGTTCTCATTGTGGCCGAAGTGGCAGGAAATGCAGCTCAGGCCTTCATGCACGCCCATCGGCGTGCGGTCGTCGCCGGAGCCTACCTGCGGACCCCAGTGATGCGCGGCGGCAACGGTTCCGGCGTCGGGAATGCGCGGGGCGTGGCACTGGTAGCAGATGGCTTCGCGCTTGTCTTCGCTCATCTTTACCGGGCGGTCGCCATCATTCAATTTAGGAATGGCAAGCGAGACGGCGGCAAAGTGGATGCGCTCGCGGCGGTCAAAAAAGGCGAGTGAATCGTGAACGGGTGCGCCAGCAACGGAGATGCGTTTGGAGGGCTTGGATTCCTGATCGCCCTGGTAATGCGTCTGGTGGCAGGTTTGGCAGGGCATGGTTGGCTGATCGCTGAATCCATCGCGAACGATATGCCAGGGTCCATGCGCGTTCTGGGGCTGGACCATCTCGCGGATGGAGCCGTCGAAGTGCATGCCATGGCAGCGGAAGCAGTCGTTCATCAAGCGCCGCTCGGAGTTATGCGTGGGGTCGGCAAAGATTTGGCTGTAGGTGGCGCTGTGCGGACCCGCATTCCAGGTGGCGTATTCCTGCTGGTGGCACTTTTTGCAGTTGGGAACCATCTCGAGCACGTCCACATCGCGCAGGCGGAGGGTTTCAGGCACGTCGCCGAAGAGATGTACACGGATGTGGCGCAGCTTGGTGCCCATACTCGCCACATGACAATCCATACAGTCCTGCTTGCGGTGAGGCGAGGAATGCATGGCGCTTACATAGGTGGCCATCTCGTGGCAGTTTGCGCAGCCCTGGCCGTAATGCATGGTGTAGTAATAGGAAGCGCCATAGGTTGCGCTAACAGCAAGCAAGATCATCGCCGCGATGGCGATGGCCGCAAATTTCAAGTAATACTTCATGACCGGAATCCCGTTCCCTTCCAGTTGCGGACTAATGCGGCAGAGGCATAGTAGGCGACAGCCATGATGGTCAGCGCCGGATTGAAGCCCCCGTTGGTCACGTGCACGCTTGAATCGATGACGAAGACATTGTCCACGTCATGAATCTGGCAGTAGCGGTTGACCACCGAGCCATTGGGATCGTCGCCCATGCGGCAGGTGCCGGCCTGGTGAGAGTCGGCCGATACCACATCACGCTTGTTCACCGACAAAGTGGTATGAATCGCGCCCGCTTCTTTGAGCCAGGCTTCAGCTCGTTTGGCCAGCACTTCTCCAATTTCATACGTAAGAGGGTGCACGTTGCCGGAGGTGCGCACGACCGGCATTCCCCACTTGTCGCGCGCACTTGGATCGAGCGTGATCCTGGCGTCCGCCGTAGGAATCTGCTGACCCGGCCCATGAATACCGATGGTCCGCTTGTGCCACTCGCGCATGCCCTGCTTGTGTCCCAGTCCCCAGCGCGGGGTGCCTGGAGGCATTCGATCGACCATATTGATGGGAAGACGAATGAACTCATTGTCCAGCATTCCCCCGCCGGGCAGGCCGGGAGTGCCGTGGTTGTAGTCGCAGATGGCGATGCATGCGCCGGGACCTACGTCGTCATAGGTATCGAAATCGAAGTAGCCGGTTGCGCCTGTATATTGATGGCCTTGTAGGTTGCGGCCGACCAGGTCATAACGATTCCCCAAGCCATTTGGGAAGAGGCGGTTTTTGGAATTCAGCAGCAGGCGCGCGGACTCAGTGGCGCTGGCGGAGACGACCACAACGTCTGCAAGCTGCTCCTGGAGGTTACCGTTCGAGTCGAAGTAGGCCACGCCGCGCGCGCGTCCCCGGTTGTCGGTCAGGATTTCCTTCGCCATGCACTCGGTGCGCAATTCACAGTTGCCTGTGTTGAGCGCAACGGGGATCACGGTATTCTGCGTGCCGTTCTTGGCATCCGTTTCGCAGACAAATCCGTTGCACCAGCGGCAGCGCATGCAGGGGCCGCGCCCGTTGTAAGGCACGCTATTGCGGGCCATGGCAATGTGAATCGGGTGCAGACCTAGGCGTCTGGCTGCCGGCTCAAGGATTGCGAACTCTTTGGTGGGCGGCAGCGGCGGCATGGGCAGATCGCGCTTGCGCGGGCCATGGAACGGATCGCCCGAGTAGTCGCCGGAGACGCCGATCTCGTACTCGGCTTTCTCGTAGAACGGCTCCAGGTCGTCGTAGGAGATGGGCCAGTCTTCGAGCGAACTTCCGGCTGGAGCCCCGTATGTTGAGCGCATCTTGAAATCCTGAGGCATAAAACGCCAAGCCTGCGCTCCCCAGCTGAGCGTTCCCCCGCCCACGCAGGCGGCGACGTTCTGGTATCCACTCTCGCTGGGTACTACGGTATGAGCCGCGCCTTTGGCATCCACCAAAACCCTCGGATGGCCCTCATCTTCCGGCCCAAACGCACAGCCCAGCACGGTGACACCTTGATTGCGCAGGTCGTCTTTGCGGCAGTCGTTGGCGGTGTACCACTTGCCGCGCTCCAGGAGGACTACGCTCAAGCCGGCGGTTGCCAGCTCCTTGGCGACAATTCCGCCACCAGCGCCCGCACCCACGATCACGGCGTTCACTCGTTTCATGAGTGTGTGCCTTTCTTCAGGTCATACTGCGCACGGCCGCGCAGAGGCGGCTCATCCAGGCCCAGCATTCGCCAACTGACAGCGTTGCGATTGCCGCCGTGGCGCGGCGAGCCGTAGTAGCCCTGCAATGTGTGGCTGCGCACCAGATTAAAAAAATCGGGATGCTGTTGCTCGATCGCGCTCACGACTTCAAGCTGCTGCGGCGCAGTGAGAGCAGCCAGTTCGCGGCCGAAGCGCTTGCGGCTGATTGCTTCAGCATTCTCCAGGCCGTCGCGATAGGATTCCTGATGACGGCGGAAGTGACGAACGAGCTGATTGTCGATATAAGTAAGCACGCCGGCCTGCGAGGCGCTGGGAAAGTCGTCGGCGGGAATAATCTGATCGCAGATTGCAGTCAGGGTGTGGCCCTGGGCGTCGCTCAAAAAATCCCAGTGCCCCTGCCTGCCCGAGGCGCACCCGACGGCAGCGGCCACGCCTCCCAAGGCTCCCACTGCGACGAATTGCCGCCGCGTGAGAAGGGTGGCTTTCTTGTTCGATTGCATGGTCAAATCCCTTCGAAAAGAACCCACCCCGAACAGGGCTCGCATCGGAATTGCGTAGATATTTGCTAGCCATGCTAGTATGTCAATGCTTCGCTGGTCAAGGTTACGCATCACTTGAATCCGTAAGCCCAGCGACATCACTCAAGCGAAAGGCACTTCAATGCAAAAGGTTGCGATCATTCTTGTTAGCGCGCTTGTCGTTTCGTCGTATACCGGCTTGGGGCAAGGGCAAACACCCCAGGCACCCACAACCATTGTCAGGCCGGTTGAGAGCCAGGAAGTGCTCTTTAATCCGGGTATGGGAATTCAAACCTTTCAGCGCTACAACGGAGACGCGTTGAATGCCGGCGTGAAGTGGTCAGAGGAAGGGCCCACAGCACCGCTCGCGGCGCCTGCCGAAAAGCCGGACTTTCCGCAGGCGACCGTTGCATACGACCGCTGGTTCTGGGAAGCGCTGGAACCCGAGCAGGGCAAGGTTCGCTGGGATATCATCGATCTCGCGCTGGCTGAGGCCAGACGGCACGGGCAGCGGCTCATGATCCGGCTGGCGCCCTACGATCAAAAGCATCCGTTGCCCAAGTGGTATCGCGAATCGGGGGCACGGCGCGGAAATTCGGATTCATCGAAAGATGGGAAGATCTGGCAGCCCGATTTCAACGATCCGCTATACCTGAAGGATTGGAGCGCCCTGGTGACCGAAGCTGGCAGGCGTTACGACGGGCATCCGGACCTGGATAGCGTGGACGTTGCGACCGGCGGCTATTGGGGCGAAGCATGGGCCGGTGGTCCTTCACCCGAGTTCCGTATTCAGAAGCAGTGGATCGACCTTTACCTGAATGCTTTTCGCAAGACTCAAGTAGTGATGAATTTCGATGAGCCCGAAGCCCTGAAATATGCAACCTCGCACGGGACAGGCTGGCGCCTCGATTGCTGGGGCGATATGAGGAAAGGTTGGGGAGCGATGCTGGACCAGTATCCCGAGGAGATTGCGGAGACCGGCATTTATGACGTGTGGAGAAAGGCGCCGGTTTCACTGGAGACTTGCTGGGTGCCAGGAGGGTGGTTTCAGGAAGGCCTGGATGTGAAGTATATCCTCGACGTGGCGTTGAGCTGGCACGTGAGCACGGTGAACGTGAAGTCAACCGCGATTCCCAAGGAGTGGAAGAGCGAGTTCGAGGATTTCGAACGGAAGATGGGTTATCGCTTCGTCTTGAAGCGTGGCGAGTGGCAGACGCAGGTTCGGGCGGGAGATGCAATTCACTTAAAGACCTGGTGGATGAATGAGGGCGTGGCTCCCATTTACCGGCCATTTGTCCTGGCATTCCGCTTCAGCTCGCCGGAGCATTCCGCGGTGGTACGAACGGATGCGGATCTTCGCAAGTGGTTGCCGGGCGATGCGGTCTTCGAGGATCCGGTTTTTGTTCCGGGAGACCTGCCGGCGGGAAATTATCAATTGAGCGTTGCTATTCTTGATCCCATAACTCTGCAGCCAGGAGTGAAGCTCGCGATTGAAGGACGAGGAGACGACGGATGGTACGCGCTGGGTAAGATCAGCGTGAGTCCGGGGTTATAGTTGTTACGTTTCTATCTTCCCGTTCCGCCCACCGTCATCTTATCCAACTTGATGGTGGGCATCCCTACACCTACGGGCACGGATTGACCATTTTTGCCGCAAGTGCCAATGCCTTCGTCGAGTTTGAGGTCATGGCCGACCATCGAAACGTACTTGAGAGCTTCCGGGCCGTTGCCGATCAGCGTGGCGTCGCGCACTGGAGCGGTGATCTTTCCGTCTTCGATGAGGTAGGCTTCTGATGCTGAAAAGACGAATTTGCCGTTGGTGATATCTACTTGTCCGCCGCCGAAGTTGACGGCGTAAAGGCCGCGCTTCACGCTGCGCAAAATATCTTCAGGCGCATCGTCACCCGCGAGCATGTAAGTATTGGTCATGCGCGGCATAGGGATGCACTGGTAACTCTCGCGGCGGCCGGAGCCGGTGTTAGTCGTGTCCATAAGTCGTGCAGAAAGTTTGTCAGTCAGGTAACCGCGCAGCACTCCGCCTTCGATGAGCACGGTTTCCTGGGTAGCTGAACCTTCATCGTCCACGTTGAGCGAGCCGCGACGGCCGGCCATGGTTCCGTTATCCACCACGGTTACCTTCGGGCCGGCGACGGATTGGCCGATGAGTCCGGTGAAGGCCGAGGTTTTTTTGCGATTGAAATCGGCTTCGAGGCCGTGGCCCACCGCCTCATGCAGAAGAATGCCCGGCCAGCCGGGGCCGAGGACCACTTGCATTTCGCCGGCCGGTGCTGGGACGGCGCCGAGCTGAAGAATGGCTCCGCGTGCTGCTTCTCGCGCTAGATGCTCCGGGCTCTTATTCTCCGCAAATTGCTCGATCCCGGATCTGCCGCCGCCTCCCGCTGAGCCCCTAGTCGTAAGCTCGCCATCTTTGGCGATGACGAAGACGTTCAACCGGCAGAGGGGCTGGGTGTCGCTGGCGAAAGCGCCGTCTGAAGCGGCGATGAGAATTCGGCGCAGCTCCTCGGAGTAGCCGGCGCGGACCTGCACGATGCGCGGGTCATAAGCGCGCGCGGCGCGATCGGCTCTCAAAATCAGTTCGAGACGGGCAGCGAGGTCGAGATCGAAGCCGCCCAGAGGAACGGGATAAAGATCGGCCGCGGGCGCCTCCACAAATCCCTGCACAGTTTGTTTGGCAGGACCGGAGGCGATGAGTGCAGCGGTGCGCGCTGCATGGAGCAGGCGCTCAGGGCTTAAATTGTCAGTGTAGGCGTAGCCAGTGCGCTCGCCGGAAAGCACGCGAATGCCGCAGCCAGCGCTGGTTCCCTGGCTTGCGGATTTGACGATCTGCTCGTCGACTCCCAGTGAAGTGGCCGTAACCGACTCAAAGTAAAGATCGGCGTAGTCGCCTCCAGCGGCGAGGGCCTCACCCAGGCAGCGCTCCAGCAGACGCTCAGTGATGCCGAACTTCTCAAAAAAATATCGCCTATGGCCGGGTGAGGGGGAAGCAGCCGGATTGATCATCGTCTTATCAGTTTACGCCGAGCGCCGCACCCTCGAAGATGCCACTGCCATCACCGGAACGGTGGGAATGCGAATAAAGTAGAATCGCAACAATATACAGGCAAAAGAGAACAGGCAGTTCCAGGTTTTGCTGTTGCAAGAACAGTATGGAAAGGAATTTGCTCTGGAGAATGAATTGCCCGATCGCGTGATGCGAAAGGAAAGCGTATGTCCGGCTCTGAACCGACAAGAAATTAACAATGAGAACGGTCAGGGCTCCCATAAGAGCTCCGAGCAACCGGCGCTGCCGATAAACGATCACAACAGCCGGAACGGTAATGAGGAGTATTCTGGCGTCGTAAAAGCGGTGATAAACCGGCATTAATGTAAGTACTGCCAAAGCTCCGATCGAAAGCAAATGCACGTCTGGACTTGTTTTTGTTCGTAGGACCGCCGTGACCAAAGCCGCAAGGAACACTAAACAAACAGCGTAGGCGCCTGCATTAAATTCCCGAGCATTCGTCGAAAAAGCGCTGGTAACTACTTGCAGGTTTGCGAGGTCCAGGGAAGGTTTGTGATTGGGCCTTGGATCATTTACGCCGCCAGGCTCCTCAGTAGCGGATAGATTCGCGTGCAGAACTGAAGTCCAGTCGGCGCTGGATGGACGCATTGTGAGTATCAGGCCCCCGGCCAGAAGAAGAGCACAGGCGCCTGCCATGGCGAGCACTGCGTAGCGCCAATGGATTCTTCTCACCACCAGATAGAGCACGATCAGCCCGCCCATCTGGGGCTTGACAGCAAGGCTGAGCATGAGCAGAACGACTCCCAGAGAGAGGCAACGCTGACGAAGGAAACAATAACATCCCATAACTAACAGCGACGTGGCGAACACCGTCGGCTGACCTATCTGAAGCATTTCTCCGCTCTTGACCACAATGAGCGATACGAGAATTGTGGCAAGCCACCGGTGTGACCGCGGGCTCATAAATAGAACGAGTCCAGCGGAAGCAATAAACAAGCAGCCATTCAACAGGAACCAAAGCGGGCAAACCAGCGGATACGGGAGCAGTGCCAGCGGCGAGAGCACCAGGAATGCCGAAGGTGGGTAAACCGGTACACAAGCTTTCCAATCCGGCACTTCATTGGTGCGGCCGCCGGCTTGAAGAAACTGCTGTTCCAGTTGCGATGGAACGTAGGGGTTGCAACCATGCAGCAGGCATCGCGCTCCTGTGTAAACAGGAATGAAGTCACGTGAGTCATGAAGTACTTTGCGTCCTCCCAGCGTTAAAAAAATGAGAGAGGCGATACAAAGAACAAGCAACTTCAGATCCGGTCTTTTAAATTTCATGGTCCCTCAATTTGCGAAGCCGCAAAAATGAATCCAGGGTTTTTGTGCTCAGTTTACGCCGAGCGCCGCGCCAGCTGGAGTTAACTCAGGCGCGTGCTCCTCGTTCGCTTCACCTGAATCTGCGCACATGTTGCTTGTATTCACTGCATGCAATGCGTTTTGTGCCAAAGCGGGAGACCATACATCCTTATCCACGGGCTCGATAAGCCATATATGCCGATTTCTATAATGGCAAACAAGAGGTTTGTCCGGATCGGACGGATCAAGATCGTGCGCCCATATAATTCTCTGGCTCGGGATATCATAACCGTTATAAACCCATTCCTTGTCGTAATCATGTCCTTGAGGATAGTGAACCAGCACCAGGTGATTTCCTGGGATGCCATCAAGGATTGATGCAACGGACGCTTTCTGTCTCAAGAAATTCATCTCGTACCAGACGGGTGGATGGTATGAAATACCGAGCATCCTAAATACCGGGTCTCGCGCCAATTCCACCGCCGTCGTCAACGCGAAAGACGAGAGACTTGCGAGGACAAGCAACTGGCCCAGGCGGGATTTGCGTCTCCAGCAGCACAGCGCACCTAATCCAATCAACCCGATTGCATAGAGTACCGGAGTAGCCGGAGCATAGTAATGCAGACTCAATGGACTTACAGCCTCCCAGCCCACGAACATGAAAACCAGCATTAAAGCCAACCAGCGCAACTTTCTATTGCGCCAGCAGAGCAACAGCCCCAAAGGCGCAAGCACAAAAGCAGTTCCGCCATAAAATGCCCATGTACCTGAAATGCGAGTTATAAACATCTTGAAGAACCCGCGGACCGTGTGGCTCATGGCATAGGCAGGATGATTGATTTCCTCGTACTGGTTTTTTTGATCGTTGACTATACATTGCCTTGCGCTTGCCACCGGCAGAAAAGCAAACACCGGGGTGCGTTCGTATTGACGATGGAATTCATTATGCGGCAAATCAAACGGCGAGCCTGTAACCCTCCAGTTGTAATAGCCCAGCCATGAGCCTCCAGCAGCCATAATGAGCAGAAATGCAGCGAGTGCCCGGGGCCAATGCTCCTTCCGAGACATCTTAAAGATTACGATAGAGAGCCACAAGAGTCCTGGAAACGCGAGCAAGAGTCCCTCGTAAGGCCGAGTGATAGCCAGCAAAAAAAGGGAAAATCCAAGCGTGGCAGCGTGCAAAACCGTGATTCGATGGCTAAGGCGAAGTATGGCTCCAACGAAAAGACAGCCACCAATGGCGGTCACTGCACCGCCCCAATAGCTATTGTCCCAATAACTCATCCAGCCGAATTGTATGGCTGCAACGATGCCTCCCAGGAAAGCCCACCTTCGGGGCAAGATTGCGCACAATGCCCAATAAAGAGCAACACACATGACTGCGCAACTTAACATGACTCCGGCAAATGGAAGATGAAATATTATCTGGCCTGCGGCTAACGCAAGTCCTTGCCCCGGAGGATATCTGGACATATAGGTGGGATGAAGCAGCTCGTGGTAAGTCTCAAAGTGCGACCAGAATTGAGGCGTTGGGTTGGTAAGGCGCCCATGCGCAAAGGTATCTGACGCCAGCATGTAACTACGTTCATCGTGTACTGCGGGTACTGGTACAGGTTTTTCATGTAGTAGCGCGAGTCTTCCGCCGAGTGAAAGCACGAAGATTAAAAATGCCTGGACCCAGATATCATGGGGAAGTTTACCAATTATCCTCCAAATGACGGGTCGCAATTGAAAGACTCGCAACAATAAAAAACAGATGGGCAGGCAGATTGCCCAAATAATCAACCTTACTATCAGCCCTCCTTGGATAAACATTCCGATGGACTCCGCTTCGCGACCTATTTTGTAGGACAGTCTATCAGGCCGAACGCGGCCTCTTCCCTAATATGTGTAGCGATCAGCCCGGAGCTGGAATTGGCCTCGAGGGGCGGCTCCGGTTATACTGTAGATTCGGGTAGCAGCCGGGGTGGTGCACTTATTGCTCTGTGGCGGGTCCCGGCGAAGAGACTCGGGTTCCGTGCATTATGAGTTGCGATGGCGGGGTTGAGTCCATAGGCAAAACAGCAGAGAAAGTTTGGAGTGAAGTCATGGCACAGGTATGCGATATATGCGGGAAAGGCCCGCAATTCGGCAACAACATCTCCCACGCGCACAACGTTACGCGGCGCCGGTGGAGCGTGAATCTGCAAGCGGTGAAAGCGCTGGTGAACGGCGCTCCCAAGAAGCTACGGGTCTGCACCAGCTGCATCAAGAGCGGGAAAATCGCCAAGGCGTAGCGGTTGCCCCTGGCTTTGCACCTGCTGAATCTGCGATAAGCGGAGATTTTTACGATGACAAGAACCCCGTCCAGGCCGGACGGGTTTTTGTTGTGCCCGGACGACGCGTGCAAGTTTACGGTTTTTGCCGCGCGAAGGTCAGGCTGGCGGAGTTGATGCAGTAGCGGAGGCCGGTGGGATCAGGGCCGTCAGGGAAGAGGTGACCCAGATGGCCGCCGCAGCGGGCGCAGGTGACCTCGACGCGCCGCATTCCGAAGGAATTGTCCTCACGCTCTTCAATGGCTTTGGATTCGGCGGGCAGCATGAAGCTGGGCCAGCCGCAGCCGGAGTCGAACTTGGCCCCGCTCATAAACAGGAGTGATCCGCAGCCGGCGCAGTGGTAGTTGCCGGTCTCGTGGTTTTCAGTGAGGGCGCCGGTAAAGGGCCGCTCGGTATCTTTTTCGCGCAGGATTCGATACTGCTCAGGCGTGAGCTGCGCACGCCATTCTGCATCGGTGCGCACGATTTTCCCTGGCTCGCTCATGGTGCCCCCCATCATTTATCGATTGGATGCCGAGAGCGGACAAAAGTACCGGAAAGCGCCCTCAGACCTCGGCGATCAATTCGATTTCAACCAAAACATCCTTGGGAAGACGGGAGACCTCGACGGTGGTGCGTGCCGGAGGCGCCACACCGTTGGCGCCAAGGTATGCACCGTAGACTGCGTTCATGGCCGCAAAATCGTTGAAGTCCTTGAGGAAGACGGTGGCCTTGATCGCTTGGGCAAGGTTGCTGCCAGCTGCTTCAAGGATTGCTTTCAGGTTTTCAAGGGCGCGGGTGGTCTGCTCCGTGATGCCGCCGGCTACTACTTGCTGAGTCGACGGATCGATTGCAATTTGTCCGGCTG
>Ga0181529_10004959_pt1 | contig 14097 bp, 11 predicted proteins | sample PEATcosm2014_Bin_36_FD_119763 | JGI IMG/M metagenome (GOLD analysis project Ga0181529, IMG submission 119763) | Peatland microbial communities from MTU Mesocosm Facility, Houghton, MI, USA - PEATcosm2014_Bin10_30_metaG | ecosystem: Environmental > Terrestrial > Soil > Wetlands > Peat | place... | reverse complement strand
TCGAGGTTCTGCAGGTGGCGCATGACGTGGTACTCGCCATGAATGCCGTTGCCGCCGTGCATGTCGCGCGCCAGCCGCGCGACGTCGAGCGCCTTGCCGCAATTGTTGCGCTTGATCAGCGAGATCATCTCCGGCGCGGCCTTGCCTTGGTCGAACAGCCGGCCGACGCGCAGCGCCGCCTGCAGGCCGAGCGCGATCTCGGTCTGCATGTCGGCGAGCTTCTTCTGGAACAATTGCGTCTGGGCGAGCGGCCGGCCGAACTGCTTGCGGTCGAGCCCGTACTGGCGCGCGCGCGTCCAGCAATCTTCGGCCGCGCCCATCGCGCCCCAGGCGATGCCGTAGCGGGCGCGGTTGAGGCAGCCGAACGGCCCTTTCAGCCCGCCGACGCCGGGCAGCAGCGCCTCCTCGCCGACCTCGACGGCGTCCATGACGATCTCGCCGGTGACGGAGGCGCGCAGCGACAGCTTGCCCTCGATCTTCGGCGCCGCGAGCCCCTTGAGGCCCTTGTCGAGCACGAAGCCCTTGATCGCGCCGTCGTGGGCGTCCGACTTCGCCCAGACGACGAAGACGTCGGCGATCGGCGCGTTGGAGATCCACATCTTCGCGCCATGGAGGCGATAGCCGCCGTCGATCTTTTCGGCGCGGGTGCGCATTGCGCCGGGGTCGGAGCCGGCGTCGGCCTCGGTCAGGCCGAAGCAGCCGATCGCTTCGCCGCGCGCGAGCTTGGGCAGGTATTTGCGCTTCTGCGCCTCGGTCCCGTAGGCATGGATCGGGTGCATGACCAGCGACGACTGCACGCTCATCATCGAGCGATAGCCGCTGTCGACCCGCTCGACCTCGCGCGCGATGAGGCCATAGGCGACGTAAGAGGCGCCGGCGCCGCCGTATTCTTCGGGAATCGTCGCGCCGAGCAGGCCGAGCGCGCCCATCTCGGCGAAGATCGCCGGATCGCTCTTTTCCTTCGCGTAGGCCTCGATCGCGCGCGGCAGCAGCTTTTCCTGCGCGTAGTCGCGCGCCGTCGTCCTGATCAGCGTCTCCTCCTCGGAGAGCTGGTCGGCGAAACGGAAGGGATCGTCCCATTGGAATGCGGATTTCGCGTCAGCCATGACTTCGAAACTCCCTGGCGCGCCGGCGGCGGCTTTCCTGCCCGGCCCCGTCATAAGGCGCAACGCCGCGGCTTGGCCAGCGCCGCTTTGGTCGCGCAGGCCCCCGGGGCCGGCCGGCGTCCGAGCCAGGCTAACGAATTCGCGGCTTGACGATTGACTTGGCTCGCCGCTTTCCTACTTTGCGCGGCTCGCGCCGCTGGCGCGCCTGTCGAACGAAGGTATCGGTTTGATGTCGCAAGCAGCCCTGCGCGAGACCGCCGAGGTCTCCAAGGCCTGGCCGTTCGAGGAGGCGCGCAAGCTGGTCGCGCGGGTCAAGCGCACCGGCCAGAAAAGCGTGCTGTTCGAGACCGGCTACGGGCCGTCGGGGCTGCCGCATATCGGCACCTTTGGCGAGGTGGCGCGCACGACCATGGTGCGCCACGCCTTCCGGGTCCTGACCGACGATAAGATCGAGACGCGGCTCGTCGCCTTCTCCGACGACATGGATGGATTGCGCAAAACGCCCGACAACATCCCCAACCGCGAACTGATCCAGGCCAGCCTCGGCATGCCGCTGACCGAAGTGCCCGACCCGTTCGGCGAATACGACAGCTTCGCCGCCCACAACAACGCGCGGCTCAGGCGCTTCCTTGACAGCTTCGGCTTCGACTACGAATTCGCTTCCTCGACCGCCTATTACAAGTCCGGCCGTTTCGACGCCGCGCTGCTGCACATGCTCAGGCGCTTCGACGCGGTGCAGAAGATCATGCTGCCATCTTTACGCGAAGAGCGCGCGGCGACCTATTCGCCGTTCCTGCCGATCCATCCGCTGACCGGCATCGTCATGCAGGTTCCGCTCGCCGGCTACGACGCGGAGGCGGGGACGATCCGCTGGCGCGACCCACAAACGAACGAAGATTTCGAGACGCCGGTCACCGGCGGCAAGTGCAAGCTGCAATGGAAGCCCGACTGGGCGATGCGTTGGTACGCGCTCGGCGTCGACTACGAGATGGCGGGCAAGGACCTGATCGACTCGGTCAAGCTGTCGTCGCAGATCGTGCGCGCGCTCGGCGGGACGCCGCCCGAAGGCTTCAATTACGAGCTGTTCCTCGACGAGAAGGGGCAGAAGATCTCGAAGTCGAAGGGCAACGGCCTGACGATCGACGAATGGCTGACCTACGCCAGCCCGGAGAGCCTGTCGCTGTTCATGTTCCAGCGGCCGAGCGCCGCCAAGCGGCTCTATTTCGACGTCATCCCGCGCACGGTCGACGATTATCTCGGCTTCCTCGAGGCCTACCCACGCCAGGAATGGCGGGAGCGGCTCGGCAACCCGGTCTGGCACATCCATTCCGGCGCGCCGCCGGCCGCCGAGACGCTCGAACACGGGAGCGAAGGGCAGACGGCGGTCTCGTTCGCCATGCTGCTCAACCTCGCCGCGGTCGCCAACAGCGACAATCCGGCGGTGCTGTGGGGATTCCTGCGCCGCTATGCGCCGAGCGCGACGCCTGAGACCCATCCGCGCCTCGACAGGCTGGTGAATTATGCGGTCGCCTATTTCCGCGACTTCGTCGCGCCGAAGAAGCGCTATCGCCCTGCCGACGCGGTCGAGCGCGGCGCGCTGGAGGCGGTCTCGGCCAAGCTCGCCGCGCTGGCGCCGCAGACCACCGCCGAGGAAATCCAGCACGCGCTCTACGACATCGCGCGGCCGATCCCGCGCTACCAGGACCTCAACGCCAAGGGCGCGACGCCGGAGCGGCCGGGCGTGTCGAGCGAGTTCTTCGCCATGCTCTACGCCGTGCTGCTCGGCGAGGAGCGCGGGCCGCGCTTCGGCTCGTTCGTCGCGCTCTACGGCGTCGAGGCGACGCGCGCGCTGATCGCCAAGGCGCTGGCGGGCGAGCTCGCGCCGGCCTGACGGGCGGGCGGCGCCGATCTCCCTCGTCGTTCGAGATGCGCCGCTGCCGCGGCGCTCCTCACGATGAGGGGAATCGCGATCTGAGCTCGCCAACCGCCCTCATCCTGAGCCGCCTGCGCAAGCAGGCGAGTCGAAGGACGAGGGCGCCGGCGAGCGGCCTGGCCGCGGCGAAGCGGACGGCGCGCGCCGCGGCTAGCCCTTGGAGCGCTTCATGAACGCCATGAACGCGGCTTGCGCCTCGGGCGAACGCAAGGCCGCCTGGAACAGCTTCACCTCTTCGTCCATGCGCGCGAGCACGGCGGCCTCGTCGCCGCGAATGAGGCGGCGCGCCGCGAGCAGCGCCTGACGCGGCTTGGCGGCGAGCGCCTTGGCCTTGGCGAGCGCGTGGGCGTGCAGCAAAGCGGCGTCGACGACGGCGTTGATCAGCCCGCCCGCCCGCGCCGCCTCGGCGTCGAACGGCTCGCCGAGCAGCAGGTATTCGCTGGCGCGCGCGCGACCGAAGCGCTGCGGCGCGAGCAGCGACGAGCCCGCTTCCGGCGCCAAGCCGAGATCGACGAACGGCATGTGGAAGCGCGCGCTTGGGCTCGCATAGACGAGGTCGCAGTGGAAGCACAACGTCGTCCCCAGGCCGACCGCCGGCCCTTCGACCGCGGCGACCAAAGGCTTGGCGAAGCGCGCCAGCGCGTAGATGAAGCGCATGACCGGCGCTTCGCCGATCGACGCGCCGGGGGCGAGCGCGTAGGCGAGGAAATCGCCGATGTCGTTGCCGGCTGAGAAGACGCCGCCGCTGCCCTCGATCAGCAGCGCGGCGACCTCGACGTCGTCGCTCGCCCGGGCGAAGGCGGCGATCAGCGCCTCGTACATCGCGCCGGTCAGCGCGTTCTTCTTCTCCGGCCGCGCCAGCGTGACGACGAGGACCGCGCCGTCGCGCCGGACTTGGACAAATTCGCTCATGCGTTCTCCGCGAGGATCGCGTCGCAACCGTCGAGCGGCGCGGCGCCGGATTGAATCGAACGCGCGAGGCCGGGCGCAGCGGTCGCGAGCTTTTCGGCGAAGAAGCGGACGAGGCCGATGCGGCCGCGCTCGGCCGGCTGGCTCAATGCGGCGAGGCCCGCCTTGGCGAGGCAGACGCCGCCGAGCGCGAGGCCGAACAGCCTGAGATAGGACGTCGCGCCGGCGAGCGCCGAAGCGACGTCGGCGCCGAGCGCGCCGCCGAGATAGACGCTCGCCTGCTCGAGCGCGTCGACCGCTTCGCCGAGCCGAGCCGCGGTCGCGCCGAATTCCGCTTCGCCCGACGCCGCCACGGCGGCGACCACCGCGCGCATCGCGGCGATTTCGCGCTTCAGCGTCGCGCCGCCCGCGAGCGGCAGCTTGCGTTGGACGAGGTCGATCGCCTGGACGCCGTTCGTGCCTTCATAGATGGCGGCGATGCGCGAATCGCGGAAATATTGCGCCGCGCCGGTCTCTTCGATGTAGCCCATGCCGCCGTGCACTTGCAGGCCAAGCGAAGCGACCTCGTCGCCGACGTCGGTCGAGAACGCCTTGGCGACCGGCGTCAGCAGCGCGGCGCGCTCGCTCGCCGCGGCGCGCGCTTCGGCGCTGTCGGCGTGCGTCGCGAGGTCGATCGCCATCGCCGTCAGATGACAGATTCCCCGCGCCGCCTGGACCAGCGCCTTCATCGTCACCAGCATGCGCTTGACGTCGGGATGCTCGACGATCGGGCTCATGCCGCCGCCGGCGGCGCCGGCGCGGCCCTGGCGGCGCGCGCGCGCGTACGTCAGCGCCTTCTGATAGGCCTTCTCGCCGATCGCCACGCCCTGCAGGCCGACGCCGAGCCGGGCGGCGTTCATCATCACGAACATCGCCGCCAGGCCGCGGTTCTCCTCGCCGACGAGATAGGCGGTCGCGCCGCCCGCGTCGCCGTAGACCATGACGCAGGTCGGGGAAGCGTGAATGCCGAGCTTGTGCTCGATCGAAGCGCAGCGCACGTCGTTGCGGGGCCCAAGCGAGCCGTCCGGCTTGACGAGGAATTTCGGCGCCAGGAACAGCGAGATGCCGCGCGTGCCAGGCGGCGCGTCGGGCAATCGCGCCAGCACGAGATGGACGATGTTGTCGGCCAGGTCGTGCTCGCCGTAGGTGATGAAGATCTTCTGGCCGGTGAGGCGATAGGTCCCGTCGGCCGCGCGCTCGGCGCGCGTCTTGACCGCGCTGAGGTCGGAGCCGGCCTGCGGCTCGGTGAGATTCATCGTCCCGGTCCATTCGCCGGAGACGAGGCGGCTGAGGTAGGTCGCGCGCAGCGCTTCGCCGCCATAGACCTCGAGCGCGCCGATCGCGCCCTCGCCGAGCAGCGGACAGAGCGCAAAGCCCATCGACGCGCCCGACCACATCTCGTTGCAGGCGGCGGCGACCGCATGCGGCAGGCCCATGCCGCCGTATTCCGGCTTGGCGGTGACGCCGGCCCAGCCGGCCTCGGCCCAGCGCCGATAGACGTCGCGGAAGCCGGGCGGCGTGGTGACGACCCCGTTGGCGCAGCGCGCGCCGTCGCGATCGCCGACGGCGTCGAGCGGCGCGATCGCTTCGGTGGCGAATTTGCCCGCTTCGCCGATCACCGCTTCGGCGGTGGCGAGATCGAGCTCGCCGAACCGGCCCTGGTCGATCGCCGCCGCGAAACCGGCGACGTGCTTGAGCGAATAAAGAATGTCGGCGACCGGCGCGCGATAGGTCATGGCGTTCCCTGTTGCGGCGGCTTGGACGCGCCGCTTGACGACGAAGAGCTTGTCGCGTCCATAGGCGCCGCACAAGCGCGCCATAAGGTTTAGAAATAAACCAATACCCGCGCAAGCCGATCTCCGCACGCAACGCACGCATGTCGCAACTCAAGCGTCAGACCCGCCTCACGCCCGCCGATCCGCAGGCGATCGCCGAAGCCGCCGCGTGTCTTAGGGCCGGCGGCCTCGTGGCGATGCCGACCGAGACGGTCTACGGCCTCGCCGCCGACGCGACCAACGACCGCGCCGTCGCCGCGATCTACGCCGCCAAGGGCCGGCCGAAGTTCAATCCGCTGATCGCCCATGTCGCCGGACCGGCGGCGGCGGCGCGCGAGGGCGCGTTCGACGATTTCGCCCGCCGACTCGTCGAGGCGTTCTGGCCGGGGCCGTTGACGATCGTCGCGCCGGTCGCCCCGAGCTGCCAGGTGAGCCTGCTCGCGCGCGCCGGACTCGAGACGCTCGCCTTGCGCTGCCCCGACCATCCGGTGGCGCAGGCGCTGATCGCGGCGGCGGGCGTCCCACTCGCTGCGCCCTCAGCCAATCGCTCCGGCCGCGTCAGCCCGACCACCGCCGCGCATGTCGCCGCCGACCTCGACGGCCGAATCGACTGGATTCTCGACGGCGGCCCGGCGCGGCGCGGCGTCGAATCGACGATCGTCGCCTGCCTCGGCGGGCGGCCGCGGCTGCTCAGGCCCGGCGCGCTGACGCGCGAGCGGATCGAAGCCGCGCTCGACGTGGCGCTCGACGACGCGGCGCCCGGCGGCGCGCCGATCGCGCCCGGCCAGCTCGCGTCCCACTACGCGCCGCGCGCCCGGCTGAGGCTCGGCGCGCGCGAAGTCGCCGCGGGCGAGGCGGCGCTCGACTTCGCCGGCGCGCTGGCGCATGCGGGCGCGACGGCGCGGCTCGACCTTTCGCCCGCCGGCGACCTCGCGGAGGCCGCCGCCCATCTTTTCGCCTATCTGCGCGCGCTCGACGAAAGCGGGGCGGCGCGCATCGCCGCCGCGCCGATCCCCGAGCGAGGGCTCGGCGCCGCCATCAACGACCGGCTTCGTCGCGCCGCGGCGCCGCGCGCGGACGACGTCTGACGCCGCGACCTCATGTCGCGGCGGTTGCGGCGCTCGTTTTCTTGCACGGCCGGCTTGCGCCAGCGCATACGGTCCGCAGTTGCCGACTGCACGAAAGCGCCTTACGAGCCATGGCCTCCACCCTCGACTGGGACGAATTCCGTTTGATCAAGGCGATCGCCGACGCGCGCTCGCTGGTCGGCGCCGCCGAGGCGTTGAATCTCAATCATTCCACAGTGTTCCGTCGCCTGGCGGCGATCGAGAACGACGTCGGGGCGCGGCTGTTCGAACGCTCGCGCGCCGGCTATCAGCCGACCGAGGCGGGCGAGGAGATGATCGCGCTCGCCGGCTCAATGGCCGAATCGATCTTGGAGTTTGAGCGGCGCGTCGCTGGCCGTGACGCCAAGCCGAGCGGCGAATTGCGGGTGACGGCGGTCGATTCGGTCGCAATCGGATTGCTGGCGCCGATTCTTACCCGCTTCCGCGCCGCCAACCCCGGCGTCCAGATCGATCTCATCATCGCCGAACAGACGCTCAACCTGTCGCGCCGCGACGCCGACGTCGCGGTCCGCGGCGCCAATGATCCGCCGGAGTCGCTGGTCGGCCGCCGCGTCTGCACGATCCGCTGGGCGGTCTATTGCACGCCGGCGATGGCGAACGAATTCGGCGGGCGAGTGGTCGCGGCGGCGCCGTGGGTCGGGTTCAGTTCGGCGCCGGCGCGCGCCAAGCGCTGGACCGACGAGAAGATCGGCCCGCGGCGGCAGGTCTGCACGGTCAACTCGGTGCTGGCGATGGCGGGAATGGCCGCGGCGGGACTCGGCGCGACGGTGCTGCCGTGCTTCGTCGGCGATCAGAACCGCGGCCTCGTCCGCGTCGGCGGGATCATCCCCGACCTCGACGTCGACCTCTGGCTGTTGACCCACGCCGATCTGCGCCATTCGGCGCGCGTGCGCGCCTTCATCGATTTCGCCGGCGCCGAACTCGCCTACGCGCGCGATCTGATCGAGGGCGTCGCCGCGGTCGAAGCGGCCTGACGCGCGTCGTCTTTGGATTGGCGCCTTTCCGCCCCTCGTCGCCGACGACGGCAAAGCCGTCCGGACGCGTCCTCCGCTGCGATTCCTCGGGTCCAGCGCGATTTGCGGCCGTGGACGGGCTAACGTGACAGCGGCGCCGAGCGCCAGAACGCCAAGCCGGTCAGGAGAATCATCCAAAGATTACGATCGAGGACAAAAACCTTCTCCGCCAATCCGCCATATGGCGCCTTCGCGACCACCACGCCGATCAAGATCAGCAACAGCGGGATCGAAAGCCAGGCAAGAAAGGCCAACATTCCTTGCCAATCCGGCCAAATCGCCTTGCGGCCGAGTTTCGACGACAACAAGGGCGCCGCGACGACGAACGCAATCCAACCGACAAGCGCGCCATAGAGATGGATCTTGCCAGCTTCGGTGGCGGGCGGCGCTCCGGGAGGCAAAATGTCCGTCGGATAGAAATAGTCCAACAAGCTCGCGAGCCCGCCAATCAATAGAAGAGTCAGGGCCGCAATTGAGAGGGCCTGCCTAGGCGCCATGAGCAAGAGCGCCGCGACGATGGCGAAAGACGCGATACAGGAAGCGATGAAGGCGGTCCCGAATATCCATCCCGAGGGGCCGACTGCGTAATCGCTTATGTAGTCGCGAAACACATTGTAGTGCGGGCTGACCAGATGGGTTGCGATCGCAGCTGCGAGAAAATACACGCTCGCAAGAAATGCGACTCCCGCCAGGTTTCGACCGGTTTGAGCGTATGGCGACGGCACTTTGGCGACTCCCAATGATCGCTTGGGTGAAACGGAGCGTGGTCGGCGGACCCCTTCCCGCAGATCGCTTCCTCCTGAGGCGGCCGCTCTTTCCCACGCAGTTAACGCCGTCGATGGTTCGACGGCCGTGAACCCGTCGCGCGCCAAGCCGTTTTTTCGGCATGGGCGGGTCGGTCGCCGCCCGAGTCTGTCGCCCAAGCCGGAAGAGATTGCGCGACGCAGGCCCGACGCTTCCATCTTTCGCTTGGAATTGCAATTCTCAGTCAAAATCCAACCGCTGAGCGGCCTTCGATCCTAAGGCGCCGCGCGCCGGTGGCGCCGGGTCGGCGCGCGCATCGTCACCAGCTCTTCGGCGGCGGTCGGATGAAGCGCCATCGTGGCGTCGAAATCCGCCTTGGTCGCCGCCATTTTGATCGCGATCGCCGCGACCTGGATCATCTCCGCCGCGTCGCGCGCGAGGATGTGGACGCCGACGACGCGATCCGAACCGGCGTCGACGACGAGCTTCATGATCACGCGCTCAGCTCCGCCCCCTAACGTCGTCTTCATCGGCCGGAAATTGGCGAGATAGACGTCGACGGCTTCGAAGCGCCGCTGCGCTTCGGCCTCGGTCAATCCGACCGCGCCAATCTCCGGCGTGGCGAAGACGGCGCTGGCGACGTCGCAATGGTCGACGACTCCCTTGCCGCCGCCAAACAAATGGTCGGCGAGCGCCTGGCCTTCGCGGATCGCCACCGGGGTCAGATTGATGCGATTGGTGACGTCGCCGACCGCGTGGACCGATCCAATGTTCGAGGTCGAGCGATCGTCGACCACCACCGCGCCGGTGACGTCGAGCGCGACCCCGGCGGCTTCGAGGCCAAGCCCCGCGGTGTTCGGCCGCCGCCCGGTCGCGGCCAGCGCCTGGTCGACCGTCAGCGAGCCGCCGTCGGAGAGCGTCGCCAGCAGCGCTTCGCCGCGCCGCTCGAAGCGGGTCGGCAGAGAACCGAAGCGCAGCCGCACCCCGGCGCGTTTCAGCTCGTCGCGCAGCCCATCGCGCATGTCCTCGTCGAAGCCCCTGAGCACGTTATCGGCGCGCATGACCTGCGTCACTTCGGCGCCGAGCTTGGCGAACAGGCAGGCGAACTCGACCGCGATATAGCCGCCGCCGACCACCAGCAGGCGGCTTGGAAAGACGGGCAGGTCGAAGATCTCGTTGGAGGTGATCGCCAGCTCGAGCCCGGGAAAGGCGGCCGGCGGCTCCGGCCGCGCGCCCGTCGCGACGAGGATGTGGCGCGCGCTGATCGTGCGCCCGCCGGACAATCGCAAGGTGTGGCGGTCGACGACGGCCGCGCGCTCCTCGATCAGCCCCGCGCCGGCCGAGTCGAGGCCGGCGCGATAGGCCGCCGACAGGCGCGCGATCTCGCGATTCTTCGCTTCCACCAGGGTCGGCCAGTCGAAGCGCGGCGGCTCGACGGTCCAGCCGAAGCCGGCCGCGGCGGCGAAATCGTCGACGAAGCGGCTGGCGTAGACCAGCAGCTTCTTCGGCACGCAACCGCGAATGACGCAGGTTCCGCCGACGCGGAACGCCTCGGCGACGACGACCTTGGCCCCATGTCCGGCGGCGACGCGCGCCGCCCTCACGCCGCCCGAACCGGCGCCGATGACGAAGAGGTCGCAGTCGAAAGCCATCGTCCCGCCCCTTTCGCCGTCGCCCGCCTCGCCGCGAGAACCGGCGGACTAGAAGTCCTTGCCCTTCTTCTTCATCTCTTCGTGCACGCGCCCGAGCATGGCGGTCGACAGTTGCTGGCGCCACTCGGTGGCCACGGCGGCGACGCGGTTGGCCAGCGCGATCTGAGCGAGGACGAACTTCTTGCCGGTCGGACTTTCGTAAAAGGCGGCGACCTCCTTGAGCTCCTGCTCGGTCATCAGCGAGGCAAGGGCCTTGGCGGCGGCGTCGAGCACCACCTGTTCGGACTTGAGGAATTCCGGCGTGACGGTTTGCACCGCTTCGCCGAGCGGGTCTTTCAACTCCGGTCGAGTGGCGAGGATCTCGTGTTGCATCTCGGCCAGCATGCCGGGCACGATGCGGTCGAGCGACGGCTTCATGCCGATGTCATTGAGGATCGTCGCCGCGTAGCCGAGCGCCGCCGGCGAGGGAGCCGGCGCGGTCGAGGCCGGCGCCGCCGGAGTCGCGGCCGGGGCCGGGGGCGCCGAATTGTCCGCAGCCGCCGTCGCAGCGCCGAGCGCGAGGACGAGGCAGGCGGCGAGGGACGCTTTCATTATTGGAAACGACACGATGGCTCTCTCCTCTGGCGATTGAGGTTCAGTCGAGCGCGCCAAGCGACTCAACGCCGGCTGGGCCGGCGACGATGGCGGCGCTCGCCATGCCGATGAACAGCCCGTATTCGACGACGCCGGGAACGAAAGCGAGCGCCTGGGCGAGCGCTTCTGGATCGGCGATGGCGCCGAAGGCGCAGTCGAGGATGTAGTGGCCGCCGTCGCTGACGAACAGCTCGCCGCCCTGACGGCGCAGCGTCAGCGGGCCGGCGAGGCCAAGCGCGGCGGCCGCGCGCTCGACGCGCCGAATCGTCGTGGCGGCGCCGAACGGGACGACCTCGATCGGCAGCGGAAAGCGTCCAAGCCGCGCCACGCGCTTGCTCGCATCGGCGATGACCACCATGCGGCGCGACGACGCGGCGACGATCTTCTCGCGCAGCAGCGCGCCGCCGCCCCCCTTGATCAGCCGCAGCGCGCCGTCGATCTCGTCGGCGCCGTCGACGGTGAGGTCGAGCTCGGGCGTCTCGTCGAGCGTCGTCAGCGGAATTCCAAGTTCGCGCGCCTGGCGCGCCGTCGCTTCCGAGGTCGGCACGCCGACGATGTCGAGCCCCTTGCGAACCTCGGCCCCGACCAGATCGACGAAATGGCGGGCGGTCGAGCCGGTGCCGAGACCAAGCCGCATGCCCGGTCTGACGAAGCCGATCACCCGTTCCGCCGCTTGCCGCTTGTAGACCTCGCTGTCCGACAAATCCCTCACTCCGCCGCCGGCGTCTCCGTGCCGCGGCGATGGCCTAGCGATTCGACGAAAGAAAGGCAAATCGTCGGCGGCGGCGCTAGCGGCGCGCGGCGGCGAGGGTGTCGTCGAAAGTCTTGAGCCCGGGGCGCGGCGCGCCGACCAGCACCGCCATGTTGCCCGGCGCATGCTGGTTCCGCCACATCATCGTGTGGGCGCGCGGGATCTGTTCCCATGGGAACACTTCCGACATGCAGGGGGAGATGCGGCGTTCGATGACGAACTGATTGGCCGCAGAGGCCTGCTTCAGGTTGGCGAAGTGCGACCCCTGGATGCGCTTCTGCCGCATCCAGATGAAGCGCGCGTCGAAGGTGAAGTTGAAGCCGGTGGTGCCGGCGCAGAACACCACCATGCCGCCGCGCTTGACGACGAAACACGAGACCGGGAAGGTCTGCTCGCCGGGATGCTCGAAGACGATGTCGACGTCGCGCTTGCCGGTGATGTCCCAGATCGCCTTGCCGAACTTGCGCGCTTCCGCCATCAACGCGACGAACTCGGGCGAGTTGACCTTGGGCAGTTGGCCCCAGCAGGCGAAATCCTTGCGGTTGACGACGCCGCGCGCGCCGAGCCTCATCACGTAGTCGCGCTTGGACTCGTCGGAAATGACGCCGATCGCGTTGGCGCCGGCCGCCGCGCAAAGCTGCACGCCGAACACGCCGAGGCCGCCGGAAGCGCCCCAGACGAGCACGTTGTAGCCGGGCTTGAGCCGATGCGGCTCGTGGCCGAACAGCATGCGATAAGCGGTGGCGAGCGTCAGGGTGTAGGAGGCGCTCTCCTCCCAGCTCAGGTGCTGCGGACGCGCCATCAGCTGACGATCCTGCACCCGGCAGAACTGGGCGAAGGAGCCGTCCGGGGTCTCGTAGCCCCAGATGCGCTGCGAGGCGGAGAACATCGGGTCGCCGCCGTTGCACTCCTCGTCGTCGCCGTCGTCCTGGTTGCAATGGACGACGACTTCGTCGCCGACCTTCCAGCGCTTCACCTTCGATCCGACCGCCCAGACGATCCCCGAAGCGTCCGATCCGGCGATGTGGTAGGGCTGTTTGTGGACGTCGAGCACCGAGACCGGCTCGCCGAGCGCGGCCCAGACGCCGTTGTAGTTGACCCCGGCGGCCATGACGAAAACCAGCACTTCGTGGCTGTCGAGCGGCCAGGTCGGCACGACCTCGACCTGCATCGACTGCTCGGGCGGGCCGTGGCGCTCCTTGCGCACCACCCAGGCGTGCATCGACGCCGGCACATGGCCGAGCGGCGGGATTTCGCCGATCTCGTAGAGATCTTTTTTCGCGACGGCGGCGGAAAGGGGGCTGAGCGCAGCGCCGCCCCCGGAGCGAATGGCCATGACGTTCCTCGTGACGCGGGCCGCGCCGGCGGGCCGCGGCCCTTTAAGCGACGGGCGCGGGCGCCGATTTCCTCCGGCTTATTGCACCGCAGCAAGCGACAATCGCGCCCCGGCCGGCCAAAATCAATGCCACTTTGGTCTCTGCTCGTTCCGCTAGGTCACGTTCACCGGGCGCAAACGAATGGCTGGGTAAGGTGACGGCTGGGCGGCGCCTCGCCGGCGCCGCCGTCCGCGCGAGGCCGCCATGGAAGCGATGACGCCCTTATTCCTGATGGTCCGAGATCTCGAAGGATTCGAGAGGGTCTGCTTCTGGCTGGCCGCCTTCGTCGGCTTCGTGCTGGTCGGCTTCGTGCTCGATTATCTCATGGGCCGCCAAGGGTTTGGACCCTACATCAACTCGATCCTGGCGCTGATCGGCGTCTTCGCCGGGCTCTACGTGCGCTACAACTTCATGACCCCCTATCTGCGCTACGAGCCCTACCTCAGCTTCGGCCTGCTGTTCGCCGCGCCGGTGCTGCTGGTGTTGCTGTTGAGCTTCGCCCGCACGCGCGTCTTCTAGCCGCCCGCCTCCGCCTAAGGGACGACGCCGGCTTATCTAGCCGCCCCGGCGAATTTCTGCGATTGTGCTGTGCACAATGAGCGGACCGGAACAGGAGCGGCGCGCGGCGCCGGCCATCGACGACGGCCAGGCGGCGCCCAAGCGCGACAAGCCGTGGATCTTTCGAACTTACGCCGGCCATTCGACCGCGCGCGAGTCGAACCGGCTCTATCGCGCCAATCTCGCCAAGGGCCAGACCGGCCTGTCGATCGCTTTCGACCTGCCGACCCAGACCGGCTACGACAGCGACCACCGATTAGCGCGCGGCGAAGTCGGCAAGGTCGGCGTCGCGATTTCCCACATCGGCGACATGCGGGCGCTGTTCGAGGGCATCCCGCTGAACGCGATGAACACGTCGATGACCATCAACGCCACCGCGCCGTGGCTGATGGCGCTCTATGTCGCGGTCGCCGACGAACAGGGCGCGCCGCGCGCCGGCCTGCAGGGCACGACGCAAAACGACATCGTCAAGGAATATCTC
>Ga0181529_10004956_pt1 | contig 14102 bp, 9 predicted proteins | sample PEATcosm2014_Bin_36_FD_119763 | JGI IMG/M metagenome (GOLD analysis project Ga0181529, IMG submission 119763) | Peatland microbial communities from MTU Mesocosm Facility, Houghton, MI, USA - PEATcosm2014_Bin10_30_metaG | ecosystem: Environmental > Terrestrial > Soil > Wetlands > Peat | place... | reverse complement strand
GGTTCGGTCAGTTCCGCCGCCTGCTGGTTCGCCATGAGCATCTGATCGCTACCTACCGCGCCTTCTTCTACCTCGCCTGCTTCTGGATTACGCTGCGCAGGTGTTTATGAAACAAGCTCTACTATTGCTATGAAATCAGACATCCCCGCTACCTCACAGAAAGCAAAACAAAACATCTCGCACTGCGCTATATTGTGCTAATTGAAGACCTCATATATTCAGTATAATAATAGATCAAATATTTCATACGCCCAGTCTCGCAAGTTGACTCGATAGATTTCTATTGCGGTACGAAGGTCGTAGTTTTTCCAATCAAAAACTCTTATTTCTGCCCCGCATGGTGTTTGTGAGTTAGTACCTAACAGTTCGTCCGAACCGCTGATAGACTTATCTCTAATATCAGAGATGCCTATATATAACCTATCGGAAGTCGCAGCAATACCCCGGGTGTATCCTGGAGATAAATCAATCGACGATCCTAGAATATCACGCACAGTTCCTTTTGCGGATTCACAAAAAAGTAAAGTATCTGCGCACGAAAATACACTATGAGGGGAATTGAGACCACCCACAATTTTCCTATTTGTTTCGATATCCATGAGAAATCCAGCAGGATGTTTTTTGTCCCTCTTAATTGCTTCAGCTAGACCAAAGGCGGTGACATAGAAATGCCCCTCGTTTCCTCTGTACAGGGAATTGACATGTACTGTTCGCAGGAGGTTATTGAACGTCCAGTAGACAGATTCTGAAGTCGAAACTACAGGCTCCTGAGAGCCAATCATAGGAATAAGTCGCACCTTAAAAATTGAGTCTTTTCCCGAAGATACTACATAAAAATATCCGTTATGCCATTTAATTGAATGCGGCCTTCGGATGTTACATGTTTGAAATAAACCTTGGATGCATAGATCGTCGTCCGCAGTACCAATCATTGTCGGGCCGCTCCCTTGAATATTAAAGGCTATTCCATTCTCATATCGGCAAATCCCAGTCACCCCGTCTGCACTAGGTGAAATGGAGTCAACATACAGGACTTTTGATACCGCTAATGTAGTAACGTCCAAAGCAATTAGACAAGCACTTCTGGAAGGCAATCCGCTCCAGCGCTTCCCGTTGCAGAAGCTGACCAATAGACGTCCCATGTTAACCATCTATACACACCCCAAGTATCACATCAATTATATAGATTGTACCCAGCAATTCATCAACCCGTTGAAACCGTGTGTGACTGACGGGCCTCTGCCAAGGCCAAAAGGCTGTGAGATATCCTATTTCGAAGCGATTATCTGGGACTCTCCCACAACTCCTCCCGTTATCAATATTGGTTTCGACTGGCTGTCGCATCTGCCTGTGCCGCGCCATCTATGAGAAGACCTTCATAATTGAGGACAAATAATATCTTTCCCAAGCGCTACAACTTCGGCCAGCGCATACAACGGTTGTACCTCGCCAAAATAGTGATCTGATTATGAATCAGACAGATGAGATGAGCCCAGATTCACCCTGCGCTTCCGTGTAAGACTGATTTTATGCTACGCCTGCTGAGGCTCCTGTTCCAACTGGCTGCCCGGTCCGTCTGTTCTCGCCGCAACCTGCTCTTGGAGAACCTGACACTCGGCAACAGCTTGCCGTTTTGAAGAATAGGCATCCTCAGCCGCGCTTTGCCGCTCCGGACAAATCGTTCTGGGTGATATTGCGGTGGCTTTGGCCCGGGTGCAAACGTTCGCTGATCCTTGTGCAACCGGAGACGGTCGTCCGCTGGCACCGCACCGGCTTCAAGCTCTATTGGACGTGGCTATCGCGGCATCGGACCCGCGCAGGAAGACGGTGCGTCAACACGGAACTGCGCAAACTCATCTTCCGCATGGTGGCTGAGAACCCGATGTGGGGCGCACCGAGAATACATGGGGAACTGAAGATGCTCGGCTTCGATATATCGGAACGAACGGTTCTGCGCTGGATGCGGAAAGCGCCTCGTCGCCCCGAGCCGTCAAAGCGCTGGGCGGCCTTCCTGAGCAATCACCGTGAGGCCATCGCGGCAATGGATTTCTTCACCGTGCCCAACTCACCTTTGGCGTGCTCTACTGCTTCTTCGTTATCTCGCACGACCGTCTCCTTGCCGCGATCATAGATCATGCTGAGTCTCTTCTGCGCTTCGACGCGATCCAGCACGCGGATCTCCTACTTCACCCATGTAGGCTTTGAGATACAAGGGGTAAGTTTTGACCCGCAACCGACGCTCCCGTGTTTGTAGCCCCATTCTCTACCGAATCATTGCGATACGCCGATAGTGTAGACTGGCTGCCAATGATAAAGCCTGGGTCTCTGTCCTCCTCTGCATGGGGCGTCCTCTCTCTCTGCCTTGGTCTCGGCTCCGCTCTGCCATCTGCGGCAGGCGCGCAGGCTGCTCCCGCTAACTCCGCAACGCCTGCGGCAATCAATTCGCCAGCCGCGACGAGCAAGAGCGCGCCCACGTACGCCGAGGAGCCGGTCGTCATCGTCGAGAGCGATACGGCATACACCTACGCCGCCGATGGGACGGGCTCGCGCGAGCTGACGGTCGTCGAACGGCTACAGACCGACGCGGCGGTCAAGCAGTATGGACTGCTTGCCATCCCCTACGCCAGCAGCTCCGAGCAGGTGGTGATCCTCTACGCCCGGGTGCGCCACGCCGACGGCACCACGAGCGAGACCCCTGCCACCGACGCCATCGAGATGCCCGCCAAGGTCACGCGCGAGGCTCCGTTCTACAGCGATCTCAAGGAGAAGCAGCTTCCCATCCGCAGCCTGCGCGTCGGCGATACGCTGGAGTGGAAGGCGCGCATCACCCGCACTAAGGCCGAGGCGCCGGGCAACTTCTGGGGCCAGGCGATTATGACGGAGTCTGCGGCAACTCCACCCGTGGTTCTATCCGAGACGCTCGAGCTGCACATACCGGTCGGCGTTAGCGTCAACGTCTGGAGTCCTACCTCGAAGCCGGTCGAGACGACCGCCGACGGGATGCATCTCTATCGCTGGAGCAGCTCGCAACTGAAGCCGACGACGGGCAAGGAGGCCGAAGCCGCAGCCGAGGCCAAGAAGAAGGCTCTGTGGACGGCCGACGAGGAGTTGGACGCCGATCAGGGCAAGCTGCCCACCGTGGCCTGGACGACCTTCAAGAGCTGGGAGGCGGTCGGTGCCTGGTACCACTCGCTGGAGTCCGACCGCATCGTGCCTGACGACACAATCAAAGCCAAGGTCGCCGAGTTGACAGCGGGCAAGTCCACCAACGAGGAGCGTGCGCGCGCGCTGTACAACTATGTTGCCACCAACATTCGCTACATCGGCGTGGACTTTGGCATCGGGCGTTATCAGCCACATATGGCGTCGGAGATCCTCAGCAATCAGTATGGTGACTGCAAGGATAAACACACGTTGCTGGCCGCGATGCTCAAGGCCGCAGGCATCGACTCCGACGCGGTTCTGATCGGGGTCAACATTCGCTTCAACCCAGCGGTGCCCTCGCCCGCATCGTTCAACCACCTGATCACGCGGGTGACGATTGCGGGCCAGCCGGTCTGGCTGGATACGACGACCGAGATCGCCCCCTGGCGTCTGCTGGTCTACCCCATCCGCGACCGCCAGGCCTTGGTTGTGCCCGCAGTCGGAGTAGCCCATCTCGACCGCAGCCCCGCCGATCCGCCCACGCCCGACCTACAGACGATGCACTCGGTGGGCAAGCTGGACGAGAACGGCGCATCAAACTCGCATATTGTATTTACCTTCACGGGCGATACTGAGCTGTTGATGCGCATGGCCTTCCGCCAGATTGCTCCGGCACAGTACAACACCATCGTGCAGCAGTTCTCGCAGAACATCGGCTACAGCGGAACCACCAGCAACGCCGAGCTATCGCGGTCTACCGATACCACGAAGCCCTTCACCATGGCCTACGACTACAAGCGGGAGAAGGCGGGCGACTGGTCAAATCTGAAGACCATCCCTCAGCTGGTGCCGATCATCCTGCCCGGAGATGGCGACGACGATCCGCAGGTACGCTCTCTGTTGCTGGGCCCGCCGCACCAGGAGATCTCTACCTCCGAGATGAAGCTGCCCGAGGGATGGCGCGCCGTTCTGCCCGAGGCCAAGCACCTGCACTGCGCCTACGCAAACTACGACGTGACCTACCGCCTGGACAACGGCACACTCTACGCCGAGCGGCGGGTGGAGGTCCTCAAGGACAGGGTTCCGGTGAGCGATTGGAAGAGCTACAAGAGCTGGCTGGACAAGGTCGAACCGGGCAGCGAGCCGTATGTGCAGCTGGTTCGCGCAAGGAAGGATAGTGCTTCGACCGGGGCAGGTTCCGCGAAGACAGACGCGAATCCGCCGCAAACAGACCATACCGATCTGACGCCCTCCAACGAAGAGGCCGCCAAGCTGATTCAGGCGGCAGTTACTCTTATCGAGGAGAAAGATCTGGACGGAGCGCAGAAGCAGCTCGACCAGGCTGCCAAGCTTCATCCCAACCAGGAGCTGTACTGGAGCACCAGTGCGCAGCTACAGGCTCAGCGCGGCAACAAAGCCGAGGCTATGGCCGACTACGCCAAGGAGCTGGACTACCACCCGAGCGCCTATGGGACGATCTATCCCCGGATCATCTCGCTGGAGAACTCGATGGGCCAGCGCAAGGAATCTCTGGCGACGATGCGCCGCTGGGCCGAGGTCGATCCCGACAACCCGGAGCCGATCCGCCAGATCCTCGATGCGCTGATTCGTGCTGGCGATGCCGCCGCTGCCGTCAAGGAGTTCGCCGCCGCGCGGCTATCCGACGAGGCGCGCAAGGATCTCAGCCTACAGGTCGAGCTAGGTCGGGCGATGCTGATCTCGGGCGACAAGACGCATGGCGCCGCCGTGCTCGTCGCCGTGCTGAAGAGCACCGACGATCCCTTCACCGCCAACAACGTGGCGTACTATCTGGCCAATGCCGGAGTGGAGCTGCCTCTGGCCGAGAAGATCGCCCGCCAGGCCGTCGATCAGATCAGCCAGGAGACGCGCAGTTGGACCTTTGATGAGGAGCCGAAGCTGCTGCGCGAGCGTAGCCACAACCTCTTCTCCGACTGGGATACGCTGGGCTGGGTTCTCTTCCGCGAGGGTAAGCTGGATGAGGCGCTCGGCTACATCAACGCCGCTTGGAACAACGTTCCGTCGTCTGACCTGGGAGAGCATCTCGGCGAGGTTCTGGCGGCAAAGGGAGATCATGCCGGAGCACTCAGTGCCTATCAGCTCGCCCTGGCCAGTATCCCCACCGTCGAGGGGCAGCCCGCCAGCGCCTCGCAGCTGGATCTGCAGACCCGCATCGACGCGCTGAAGAAAGACGGCGCAGGCTCAGGTCTCAACGACCCCGCCAAGCAGCTGGAGTCGCTACGCAGCATCGCTCTCGGCGCGCACGAGGGACGCAATCAGTCGGTAAACTATCGAATTCTGCTCAAGAACGGCAGCGTAGTGAAGGTCGATCCGGTCAACGCAAGAAAGACGGTCGACGGAGCCTTGGAGTTGATCGCGCGGGCCAAGTTTGCCCCGTACTTCCCGCCCAAAGAAGACGCGCAGATCGTTCGCAACGGTACGCTCAACTGTCGAGAGAACAACTGTGAGCTGATCCTGGGCCAGTGACCCCACAAGGGGTAAGTTTTGACCCACGACTGTTGCCCCGTGTTTCCAAGGATCGCATGGGTAAAATGTCAGGGCCATAATCAACCTATGAAATGCGGCTAGCGGTGAACTCCGGGAGGAGGACCGTGACTCCACGTGGATGTGCGGAGCCACACGCAAGAGCGCCATCTCGGCCGCTGACCTACGGCGCAACCCGGGGGCGGTTGCATTGCGACGCGGAGATCTCGCAGTCGCTTGCGGGGTGCCAAAGTAGTTGGAAAGTCCTGCGGAGATCTAAGAACTTGTTGAAAAAGCACGCGTTTCCGCAACTGAGGTGCAGGCTGATTCGTCTAACTGACATGCGTGGAGATGAGCGGGTACAGGATGGGATGTTCAGCTATGTTTCGTTGGAGCAGCGGGTTCCGGTGGACCATCCGTTGCGTGCAGTTCGCAAGCTGACGGACGCGGTATTGGCTTCGCTGAGCGCGGAGTTCGATGCGCTGTATGCGGACTCTGGCCGTCCTTCGATTGCGCCGGAATACATTCTGCGGGCCTTGTTGTTGCAGGTGTTTTATTCGGTGCGCTCGGAGCGGCTGCTGGTCGAGCAGATCGACTATAACCTGCTGTTTCGTTGGTTCGTTGGCCTGGGCATGGACGATTCGATGTGGAATCACGCGGTGTTTTCCAAGAACCGCGACCGCCTGCTCAACAGCGAAGTGGCGCAGAAATTCTTTGCCGAAGTCAATCTGCGCTTCAGAAAATTTATGAGCGATGAACATTTCACCGTGGACGGCACGCTTATTCAGGCGTGGGCCTCGCAGAAGAGTTTTCGCGCAAAGGACGGCTCCGACGACGGCGATGGCACGGACTTCCGCGGCCAGAAGCGTAGCAATAAGACCCATGAATCGACCACCGATGCGGACGCACGATTGTACAAGAAGAGCTGCGGCAAGGAGTCGAAGTTGAGTTACCTTGGCCATGCGCTGGTGGAGAATCGCAATGGCCTGATCGCCGCCGCGATGGTCACTACAGCCGATGGATTCGCCGAACGCGACGCCGCGTTGTTGATGCTGCACGAGAGGCAGAAGGGCCGTTCGCGCCGCATCACCGTGGGTGCGGACAAGGCTTACGACACCAAGGATTTTGTAACGACTGCACGGGAGCTGAATATGTAACGCCTCACGTTGCAAAGAACGGTACGGGACGATGCAGCAATCTGGATCGCCGCACCACGCGGCACGCGGGCTATGCCGTCAGTCTGAGCCGCAGATGGCTGGTCGAGAAGAGCTTCGGATGGCTGAAGCAGACCGGCCCGCTGCGTCAGGTCAAACTGCGCGGACTGGAGAAAGTAGACTGGCTGTTCGTGTTCAGTTGCGCCGCGCACAATCTGCTGCGTCTGCCCAGGCTGATCGCGCAAAGATATGCGGAAGGACTCAGGGAGCAGTGTGCCTGAAGACAGCCGGAGGGCCTGAAACGGCCTTCCGCAGGGCTGGAAAAACCGCATAAACACTCGCAAAACACGAGTTCCGCAGCAATCCAGCCAACGTAACGATACAAATCACCAATAAACCCGCACAGATTAGCCGAGTTTCAACAAGTTCCTAGTACTACAGTGTTACAAAATCACGGAAGGCGCTCGGCTTCCATCAGAATTGCAGGAAATTCTTGGTTTTTGGTTCAGCGTGCGGGGAAAGAGTGGTATAACCATTGACCTTGCAAGCAATTCATTATAAAGGATTTGAAGTTTTGTAACACTGTAGTACTAGGATAGCCTCGGTAACGGATAAGCATATGCTGCCAACCTTACTGTAGGCAAATAACGGAGTATTTGGCGGCGCTGACTAACCTGCATCGGTCACACACAGTAGAGGCCACTTTCTCGGTAGTAGCTGACAATTGCATTTACGTCTGCATATAGGTTAACGCGCCGTAAAGGTTGACCTGGGCCTGGTATGCGAATCATGGACTCCACGTAATTTGCTTCAGTGCCTAGTATCGAATCGAGCATGAGATAGTTGACATTAGGGATTCCCTCGCACAGAACATGTGTCGCCAGTTTATTGGGCGATCTAGATAGTATACTAGTATGGAAGGCGCTTCCCCAACACCCAGTGAAGTGACGATATCGATTAAAAAGATTGACCTGCTCCATCAAAGTCAGTTCTTCAGGGTGAACAATTAGGAACTGGAGTCTCGCTATAGCCTCCTCGAGTTCAACTTGGTTCTGAACACAATGAGTACCTCCGAACTTTGCTCGAGATAGAAATACCGGACGATCTGACAGCTCGGATTGATTATCGCGTAAGTAATAATCAATAACAGATGAGGCGAATTTCTGATGGATAGAATAAGCCGCTCCTCTGTTGAAAAATGACGGCGCTGGCACAATCACCGTTCGGAACTTGATAGCTTTTAGAGCTTTGGTTTGTTTTGAAGTTCTGTACTCCATAGTGTGAATATTCAAGGACAATGCTCTGACGAAATCCTCGATATTTTTATGGACTGGACGTGACATTAGATATAACCCATTCATTGCTCGCAACTCGGGGTACTGAAATATAGCCCACAGGCGGCTGGTGCCTTCTGTAAGAAAGTGTCCCCAGTTTTTCGGGAGCCAAGAGAGATATAGAATTGGTTCTTCAACCACTGTGTAATCACTTGGCAACGATATATTTATAGCCTCGGAAGCGACGAACTCATCAAGCCTTTCGCCTCTTCGGATACAACTCTCTGCAATCCTGGTGCCGTTTCGGTCGTAAAGGCATTTTGAGCCCGGCACTAAGTACGCATCCGAGACTTCCAGAACGGTTTCAGGACTTCCTTCGTACACACTACATCTATAGTTTCGCTTGGCTAAATTTTCCGCAGGAAGCTCGCGGCAGTGATATTTGATGTTACTAGTCGTTCTGGAGCTGTAGCCGTTGCCTCCCTTGACTCGAATCGGCACGACTATACCAGGAAGCATCGCTAACTAGCCTTTCGAACAGCAAGTAGTATTGTCATACTGTCTAATCTAAAAGTACGAGTTCTCGGCACTGTATTTGTCTATGAATATTAGACCAAATCCAAATGACCTGAAAGAGCATCCCATTGGACCTAGTCCACGACCACGAGAGAAGAAGAGAATATTCATGCTTGCCTCTTGGTTTCAGAGAGCTAAGATATAGGCTCAGCATCATCAAAGTCAAGTTGCACATGCTTTGAAGACATGTGGGCGAAAGTCCGAAGTCGGTATTCTAGAGCGATTTCGTAAAATAGGTACGGCCTCAGATCAAGCACTTCCGGTTGTGGCGGGTTAGCTGTTGAACTTCTGTTATGAAGAAGCGACAGAAGCTGTTAACAGCCCGTGGTGCAAGTCGGGGGTGGGCGTGAGTCCGAGATTGAGTTGAAAACGTCTAACGAGTATGGCGATGGGCAGGCGGCAGCATCGAGAGCGGCAAGAGGATTTGTGGGTGGCGCATATGCAGTTGGTCACGTCACCGGGGCATCCATTTTATGAGCGGCTGAACGCGGTGCTGGATGCGGAAGGCTTCGACCGTTTCGTCGAGCAGCTTTGCGCGAAGTTCTATGCGCCGCAGTTCGGACGACCTTCGCTGACTCCGGGCATTTACTTTCGCTCGCTGTTGATCGGGTACTTTGAAGGCATCGGGGCCGAGCGCGGCATTGCTTGGCGCATGGCCGATTCACTGGGACTGCGTCGTTTCGTCGGCATCGCGCTGGACGAGGACACGCCGGATCACTCGACGATCTCGCGCACCCTGCGGCTGATCGACGTGGAGACGCACGCAGCTGTATTTGCGTGGGTGTTGGAGGTGTTGGCGCGACGCGGGCTGATCGTGGGCAAGCGCGTGGCCATTGACGCAACCACGCTGGAAGCCAACGCCGCGATGCGCTCGATTGTGCGGCGCGACACGGGCGCGAGCTACAACGAGTTTCTTACTGGATTGGCGCAGGCTTCGGGCATCGAGACGCCGACGCGCGGGGACTTGGCGCGGCTGGATCGCAAGCGCAAGAAGCGCACGTCGAACAAGGAGTGGAAGAGTCCGGTCGACGAGGATGCACGCATTGCGAAGATGAAAGACGGTCGTACGCACCTTGCTCATAAGGCCGAACACGCCGTCGATCTGGATTCGGGCGCGGTGGTGGCCGTGACCCTGCAAGCTGCGGACTTGGGCGACACCACCACGATGGATGCAACGTTGATCGAGGCCGGGATGGCGGTCGCGGAGTTAGTTGTCGAGTAGGCCGAATCGCCCTCCGAAAAGAACAAAATTAATATTCGCGGCATCGAAGAACTGGTTGCAGACAATGGCTATCTGAGCGGCGCGGTTCTCAAGCGAGTGAAGAGTTACGGTGTGCGCAGCTACATTCCGGAGAAGCTACAGAAGGGCAAACGTCGCTGGGCAGGCAAGGCCGACGAGCAGCAAGCGACGTACGAAAACCGGCGCCCTGCGGCGCTGCCACCTGCGCGGACGCGAGAATATCCTCAAGCGGCAACTGATCCATGTGGGAGCATTTAATCTGAGTCTGATCCTGCGCAAAATCCTGGGCGCGGGTACACCACGAGAGGTGAAAAACAGGGCAACAAAACTGGTTTTACATCTCTTCCGGTTGCTCACCTGCTCGAATCGGCCCAAGAGCACGGTCGGAGCCCGAACAACCTCGGTTCTCAACACAAACGCCGCCGACCGCTCCATCCGACAACGCTGCCGGATCTTCTGGAATTCAGCTACTTCCACCACGGGCTGCTAGCTAGCCACCGCTGCCAATTTGGGACTCCACCGGGACTCCAAGACGACAGTCAGCAACAGGGCCTGTGCAGATAGCGAAGAAATAATCGTTCTCCACCTTCTGCATCGGAATGTCTCACATAGTCTAGACTTGGCGGAAAACTCAAGGCTCGTCAAATACGCGTGCGACCTTGCCGGTAAATTGGGGAACCTTACCCGTCTTCTGTGCTTTCTCCAGGAAGTCTGCCCAATCCTGCATCATCGTGGTGCGCGGTGCCAGATAGCGGGCATAATCATACGCCGCGCTCACTTTGTCCTTCTTAAGGTGCGCAAGCTGCAGTTCGATGTATTCGCCTTGGTACCCTAGCTCATGCAGGACGGTCGAAGCCAGACCCCGAAAACCGTGTCCGGTCATCGCGCCTTTGTAGCCCATGCGATCCAATCCCTTCAAAATGGTGTTGTTGCTCATAAACTTTTTGGGGTTACGATCGCCCGGAAAAAGCCATTTGCTGTGTCCTGTCAAATCGTGCAGCACTCCCAGGATCTCCAGCGTCTGTCGAGCCAGGGGCACGATGTGACGTCTACCTGACTTCATGCGTTCGGCGGGAACGTCCCAGCGGGCCGCCTCGAAATCAAACTCTGTCCACGGGGCACCGATCAACTCAGACGTCCGCAGAAATGTCAGCGCCATCAGCTTCATTGCCAGCCGCGTGACATGGGTTCCTTGATAGATTTCAGTCCGTCTCAGCAAGTCGGGCAGTTCCTTGGCTTCAATGCGGGCATAATTTGTCTCGCGAATAGGCTTTAGAATGTCGCCGGCTCTGAACTCGCTGGCCGGGTTGCGTTTTGCGTAGCCGTGAGCGATGCCGTAGCGAAAGATCTGCGCCGTAGTTTGAAGTGCGCGCCGGGCAATAACTCCAGCTCCGCGGTTTTCGATAGCCATCACCATCGCCACGATCTCGGGAACTTCGATCTCCGCAATTGGCCGCGCCCCCAAACCGGGCAGAATATCGGCCTCCATGCGGCGCTTCACGTACGCCGCGTGTCGCGGACTTTTTTCGTGGTGCCAATGCTCCATCCACTTTGCGGCAACGCTTTGGAAGGAATTCTCGGACGCTGCTTTCTTTGCTGTTTTCTCGGCCCTCCGCTGCGCCATCGGATCGGTGCCTTCAGCAAGAAGCTTTCTGGCCTCCATATACTTCGCTCTCGCAACCGAGAGCGTAGTATACGGATACTCTCCAAGCGACATGAGTTTCTCTTTGCCATCAAACCGATAGGACCAGCGCCACAGCTTGCCGCCTGGGGGCGTGATCCAGAGGTATAGTCCGCCTCCATCTGCCTTGCTATAGGCTTTTTTCTTTGCTTTAGCGTTCTTGATCTCTGTATCAGTGAGCCGACACGGATATCTGGTCCGTGGAGATGAGTTTGTTTTAGCCTTCTTGATCGTCGTACCAGGTAGAGCCAAAATGCCTCCGTTTTGCAAAATACACCCACGCTGAGAACAGAATACACCCTCATTTACACCCTCCAGGCGACGGCTGCCCCCGAACGCCCCCGGACGCCGGTGGACGAAATACCCAGTAAAAATGCTGGTATTATGCGTTTTATTCAATTGTCTTGGATTTCTCCGGATGTCCCCGGATAAGGAAATGGCGGAAGAGGAGGGATTCGAACCCCCGATACCCTTTCAGGTACGCCAGTTTTCAAGACTGGAGCCATCAACCACTCGGCCACTCTTCCTACTGCCAAGTCTAGTATGCGACAGCATGTTGCGTAAAACAGGCGGGCGATACAACGCGTCCGTGGGGAGCTGGCGTTTGCGGTACTCGTCGAGGTAGATCGCGCGTCAGGTTAATCTAATCTCATTTCGGCGAGGCTGGTTGGTATTGATCGCGCCTATTTGATGATGCCGCGGGTGCTGGCGGCGATGAAGTCGGCTAGGTGGCGGACGTGTTCGGCGGTGGCTGAATTGGGCGCGGCGGCGGCTTCTGCGTCAGAGGCTGGCTCGGCTGTGGTGTCCGGCGCGGCAGGGATGAGCGTGGCGCGGATGGCGGCCAGCGCATCGGTGGTGTTGAGCTTGGAGGCTTGCAGCAGGCGGTAGGCCGCGCGGAGCTGCTTGATCTGGGCCGGGGTGAAGCCGTGGCGCTCCAGGCCGATCTTGTTGAGGCCGTAGGCGTGGTTGTTGCGCTCGACGCAGGTGAGCGAGTAGGGCAGGACGTCCTGCGTGATGGTGGTCCCGCCGCCAATGAAGGAGTAGCGGCCTATGCGGCAGAACTGGTGGACAGGGCAGAGCGCGCCGACCACGGCGAAGTCCTCCACCGTGACGTGACCGGCCAGCGTGGCTGCGTTGGCCAGGATGCAGCCGTCGCCGATATGGCAGTCGTGGCCGATGTGGACGTAGGCCATGATGAGGCAGCCGGAGCCGATGCGCGTGAGTCCGCCGCCACTGACAGTTCCGCGGGATATGGTGACCGACTCGCGGATGGTGTTGCGGTCGCCGAGGACGCAGTGGGTGGGTTCGCCCGCGTACTTGAGGTCCTGCGGCGCGACTCCGATGCAGGCGAAGGGGAAGATGCGGTTGCCGCGGCCGAGAGTGAGGTGGCCGTCGAGCACGACGTGGGAGATGAGCACGCACTCTTCGCCCAGCACGACGTTGGGGCCGATAGTGCAGAAGGGGCCGATGGTGCAGGAGGCGGGAACCTGGGCGCCGGGTGCGACGATCGCGGTGGGATGAATGCTCACTGGTCTATGCTCCGGCGGGCGCTGCGGTGGGTGCTGCGGCTGCTATGGGCTTGCGGTCGGTCATGGCGCACATGACGGTGGCTTCGCAGGCGACCTTGCCGTCGACCGTGGCGATGCCGCGCATCTTGACGGCGTTGGAGCGCCAGTTGAGGACGGTGACCTCGATGCGGAGCTGGTCGCCGGGAACGACCGGGCGGCGGAACCTGGCCCTGTCGATGCTGGTAAAGACCATGAGCTTGGAGGCGCGGGCTTCAGCGGGGTACTCGGTGAGCAGGAGCGCGGCACCGGCCTGCGCGATGGCCTCGATGATGAGCACGCCGGGCATGATGGGGAAGTCGGGGAAGTGACCGGCGAAGTGCGGCTCGTTGATGGTGACGTTCTTCAGCGCCACGACGCGCTTCTTGCGCTCGATCTCAATCAGCCGGTCGATGAGCAGGAAGGGGTAGCGGTGGGGAAGGATGGACATGATCTGGTTGATGTCCATGGTCTGTGCGGAGGCTGCGGGCTGGTTTGTCTGTTCACTCATGGCAGGCTTGAGTATAAATGCGCGGGTCGCGTGGGAGCAGAGGCAAAAGACAAATACAGAGATTCTGGCTTCGCCAGAATGACGATTCATGGGGCTGCGCTCAGAATGAAAATTCTGCTCTTTGCAGTCACTTTTTCTTGAGCAGGACGGCGGGGTCGAAGAGCGATGGAGCGAGGGGCAGGTTGTAGACGACACGGGTGAGGAAGCGCTGGCCGGACATCTCGCCGTTATGATAGCGCGTGATGGTGAGCGGCGTGGGCAGGCCCTGGATGGTGTGGTAGTCGTCGTAGGTCTCGGACTCCTCGTCGTAGTCGTTGAACTGGGGGTTGCGCCAGCGGAAGGTGCGACGCAGGGGAAGATGCGTGGTGGCGTCCAGGTCGAGGGTGACGGCGTCGTTCGTGGCTGTGAGCACGGTAACGCGGTCGGCAAGGCGGCGCACGACCATGACGGTCCCCTCGGAGACGACCATCACGCCG
>Ga0181529_10004953_pt1 | contig 14105 bp, 14 predicted proteins | sample PEATcosm2014_Bin_36_FD_119763 | JGI IMG/M metagenome (GOLD analysis project Ga0181529, IMG submission 119763) | Peatland microbial communities from MTU Mesocosm Facility, Houghton, MI, USA - PEATcosm2014_Bin10_30_metaG | ecosystem: Environmental > Terrestrial > Soil > Wetlands > Peat | place... | reverse complement strand
TTCGCAGTTTTTTGGCGAGACTATACATTTTTTTCTTCGTCGTAGCATTTGAGTATATGAACTGCTATGACGGCAGGGGAAAGGTAGCCGGTCATTTCTCTCTTTTTGGCATGACCACTGACCTATATGGTCAGATACCGCTCTTCGCGCTTGTTGTATTCATTGGATTCGGACATTCCAGGCTAAAGAATTTGAAAGAAGAGATCCCTTTTGGATCTCTTTTCTTTTTTGCGCACCTTATCTGTCTGGCGGTTGTTATTGCATTTACAATCGCTACTCAAACGGGGCAGAGTTGGCAGCTTATTGATCCATTTGGTTATTTCAAGTGCGCCATTTATTTGCTTGCAACAATTCTCTTGGCTCTTGCCTGTGCTCCTCTCTTGAGCTGGATTGCGGCGTTGCGCGCGACCGGTTTTTTATGGCTGTATTCCCTGCTGGCCGGTGTAGCGGGATGGGCCTTTGGCACGCCTGTGAGGCTGTTGTGGAACGCAACCAGCACGGAACAGAGCGGATGGATGCAGAGATTCACGCTCCAGGCCGTCTACGCCGTGGCGCATCGATTTACCCCGAACATTGTCTCCGATCCTTCCACATTTTCCATCGGAAACTCTCTCTATTGGATCACCATTGCTCCGGGGTGCTCCGGTGTCGAGGGACTTGGTCTTGTCCTGGTCTTCACTTGCTTGTGGCTTTGGGTTTACAGGAAGGAAATCCGATTTCCGCAGGCATTCCTGCTGGTTCCCGCTGCGCTGATCTGTAGTTGGCTGCTGAATATATTCCGGCTTTGCGTCCTGGTTTCGATTGAGTGCAACGGTGGTTCTGAAGCCTTTGCCAAAGGATTTCATGCGCAATTTGGCTGGATAAGCTTTATCATCATCGCTTTGTTCTTTTCCCTTGCCACGCAAAGGCTCAAGTGGTTCCGGATGTTGCGCTCTACCGTTGAGGTTTCGGTCGATCCGGCAACGGAACAGGCGGCATCTGCGGGTGAATCTCCTGCCATTCGCGCCTTTCTGATCCCTCTTCTTGTCATCCTGGTTGTAGCTTCTTTTTCCAAGTTGACCTCGGCATACTTCGATTGGCTTTACCCGTTGCGTTTTATCGCCGCTGCCATTGCCCTGTATTTCTTCAGGTCGGAGTTGAAGAAGCTGAACTGGCGCTTTGGATGGTTGGGCCCAGTCGCAGGAGCGGCCGTCTTCTTGATGTGGATCGCCCCATCCTGGTTTGCCTCGCTCAGCGGACATTCTGATGCCGGTGGTTCTTTGGGGGCAGATTTGGCGGCATTGTCCCCGTCCGCCCGATGGGCGTGGATCGCTTTTCGCGTAGCCGCCGCGGTGATAACCGTACCGATCGCCGAGGAACTGGCCTTTCGCGGCTACCTGGCGCGGCGATTCATGAGCCGGGATTTTGACCAGGTTTCTTTCTCCAACCTGACCGTACTTGCGATTTGTCTTTCGTCGATTGTTTTTGGCATGGAGCACATGAAGAACCTGATGGACTGGCAGCATCTGCTGCTTGGCACTGCCGCTGGCTTGGTCTTTGCCGCCGTGCTCCGCTGGCGGGGGCGCATTGGCGACGCGGTAGTCGCGCACGCCGTCAGCAACCTCCTGCTGGCCACCTGGGTGCTTGGAACCGGCGACTGGGCGCAGTGGTAAAGATATCTTAGAATGATCCGCTCCGCCTTCAATCGGCCGGAACGCTTTGTAACTCCGATTCCTCAAATACGTCTTGAATGTGTTGAGTTTCCATACCCGGAGCTCGACGAGATGCGCCTATTCCCTCCTCCCCGGAGACCGGCGGCTTTTGGCCTTTGTAATCCGAGAAGTGGACCACATTGTCATAAGCATCCTTGATCAGATCCTGGAGCGGAATCACACTTCCATTGACGCGCTGTTCGTCCAACAGATCGAGATCCACGTCGGCAAAGATGATCTGCTCCTGATTGATGGTGCCCTCGGCGGCAATTCCATCGCGCGCAAAGAAGTAATCCGAGGGGGTGAGGATGGCGGCTTGTCCGTAGTTGGCCGCCATATAGGGCACCAAAGGCAGATTTCCGACCGTGCCGGTGACCGCGACATAGATCTGGTTCTCGATGGCTCGCGCCTGGGCACAGTAACGGACCCGGCAAAAGCCCTCGCGCCCGTCGGTGCAGGAGGGGACAAAGAGAATCTCCGCGCCAGCCTCGGCCATCACGCGCGCCACCTCCGGGAACTCGACGTCGTAGCAGATGAGGATGGCGATGTTGCCGAAGTCTGTGTGATAAAGGTAGAGTCCGTGACCGCGGCTGAGCTGGTAGGGGCCGCTCTCGGTAGGAGTGAGGTGAACTTTTTTCTGGCGGAAGACCTGCCCGTTGGGGGTGAAAAGGTGGGCCGCGTTGAAGACCTTGCCGCGCTGGAAGACGGGATGCGTTCCGCCAATGATGTAAATGCCGGTTTCCTTGGCCAGCCGGATAAAGAGCTCTTCGTACTGCGGCGCCATGCGCGCCAGCCTCCTGACCGCCATCGCCGGAGCCGGTTCGTTGATGTAGCTGAGCAGTTGCATGGTGAGGAACTCAGGGAAGAGGATGAAATGCGCCTTGTAGTCCTTGGCACTGCGCACAAAAAACTCGACTTGATGGGCGAAGTCGTCAAAGCTGGCAATGGGACGAAGCAGGTACTGGACGGCGGCGATGCGCACGCGGCGCGGGCGAGGCGTGCCGCGCAGAGCCTCGGCGGCGGCCTGCTCCAGGGCAGCGTGCTGCAGACTGGCTTGCAGACTGACCGATGAGGTGTACTCCGGGTTGAGCCATTCCAGCACCGTGGCAAAGCCGTGCGATTCCAGGTCATGCATATAGCCGGGGACAACATCGAGGACCACCAGCCCATTCTCGAGCTGGAAGGAGAGTGCGGGATCGCGCCGTTTGCCGTCCACGACCTCGGCGACGTACTCCTTGGCGGTCATCTGGCCAGCAACTTCCGTGTAACCGGGAATGCGTCCGCCGGTCAACAATCGCTTGAGGCCGCGCTCGCGGATCAGTTCCTTGCGCGCCTCGTAGAGAGCGCTGCCGATGCCTTGCTTGCGTGCCGCCGGATCCACGCCCATATCCGCGCCATAGAGGGTCTTGCCCAGCGGGTTGTGGGTGTCGAAGGAACCGTCTCCGGTGATCGCCGACCAGTTGGCGGACTCGGCATAATCGTCCCAGTCGATTAGCAATGAACTGGACGAGCCGAGAATCTCGCCACCGGCATTGGCCACGACGAGTTGCCCTTCGGGAAAAACCGCCAGGTGACGCTGCAACTGGTCAGGCCTCCAAGGGGGAAGGCCGGGGAAGGCGCGCAGTTGGAGGGTGATGACAGCGGGAATGTCGGCTTGCGTCATGGTTCGGACGCAGAGTTGAGGGGGCAGGCCGTTTGCGGTCGCCATAGTGTGGGAAGCTCCTGTACTCCGAATCAGGCACGACTCTGGAGTTTCTCTGAGTGTAGAGACAGTAGAGATAAAAGCTGATGAAGTTCGTGGTAATTTTTGGTTAAAAGATGCGCCAACACGAACCAAGTTGGGCCAGGAATCGACCATCCATTGAGGATTCCGCTTGTAAATCTTGCGTTTGGCGTCGGTTTATTAGAGACTGTTGACATGAGGTCTTTGATTCGTTCCATCGCCGGATTATCCCTGCTGGCTTTGTTTGCTACCCCATTCCCCCTGCACGGACAGAAAACAAAGCAAAAGCACGGCTTGAGCTACGCCCTCTTCAATGGCCAACCTGAACCCTATTCGGATCAGCTTGAAAACCTGAACCGCGATGCCCACTGGGATGATGAGTCCAGCAACTTGAATCCATCCGGGCTGCACCTGCGCTTTGAGAAGATCGACGAACAGTCCACGCCTGGAGGGCAAATTCAGGATCGCTATCGAGTCTTTGTGGATGGCGCTCCGGAGAACAAGCTCTTTACCTTTGCCGCGTGGGCGTTGAACAACCGCCCTTTGCAAGAGCCTAAAAACGTATATGTGAATGGGCAAGGTTTGCTGATGATTCACAAACCAACGCCTGAGCAAGAGATGATTTTAAGCGCACCGGAGGATGAACTGGTGGTGGTTACGACGACCGTTAGCGCGGAGCCGGTACGCTTTCTTTTGGCCAGGAAAGACAACCAGTTGGAAGTTACCGCAACACTCGTTCCCCATCCCGTCAAGGCGGAGGAACATGGCTGCCACCTGGAGGTGAGGATCGCTGACTCAGATGGTTCGTCTGTCTTGATTCTTGCCGATGGATTTCCTGCCAGGTCAAAGATTCCATTGGTGCTTGAGTCGGAGAACCTCACCTATAGCGGCGAGATGACGGCAGATTTTGAGGGGCACGCAGTGATGGCTGCGTTCCCGTATGTGCCAGGCAAGAAACAGGGAACACTACGGGCGAGTGCTGAAGGTCCGGATTGCCTTCCCTCGGTCGTTCTGCCCTGGGTGCAGAGTGTTGCGGTCCCGGCGGAAAAGAAGCCATAAGGGCAGAAATCCATCGCACCCTATCTCTACTGCACCGTCCTTTGCGGGCGCAGACGGCGCAGGTCCAGAGCGCAGGCGACGGCGTTTTGCGCCTGCAGGCGGAGGTTGTCCGATGCGGCCCAGAGCCACAGGCGCGAAACCTGGCTTGAGTTGCGCGCACCCAAGGCCGGATTTGGTTCAATACGCAGCCGGACCAATACCTCATTCTGGCCGGTAGCGGCCAGATTGGAGGGCGAATCCGTCTCCTCCAGAACCAGTTCTACATGGCCGCCGCTCAGAGTTTCTTCCAGCGCGACGATCTCCACTGGCCGTTCCAGTTCAATGGCCATCGAGAAGGTATGGCCATGGAAGACGGGCGCGTGAACCAACTGAAGAGCCAACGAGGGCCAGCGTCCATGAGAGAGTGAGGTAGAGTGGCGGCGGATGCGCGCTTCCAAGGCTGAGAAGCTCACCTTGGCGGATTCGCCCAAACCGGCCAGCAAGTTATAGGCCACCTGCGTATCGTATAACTCACGCGGCAAGCCTTGAAAGCTGAGCAGGCTTACCGTCTGCTGATGCAGTTCGTCCAGTGCGGCGCGGCCAAACTCGCTGGCTGGCAGCAGCAGCGTAACAAAGGCATTGCGCACCGGGGCGGCTTGCTGTAACCGCTCCAGCACAGCCGCCAGAGCCAACGCGGCTGGATGCGCCGGAACCACGGCAGGTGTAAACAGGTCAACAGCAGCCGCAGCGGCGCCGGAGTTTTCTGACTCCAACCAGGGCGCGCACACCGCCACGCCAGTCTCTTGGTCGAGCGCGCCGGTCAGATCCAGCACCGTGGAACCGGAGCGCAGCGCATTCCTCCAGTGGTTGCGGGTCTGTTGCTCCGAGCCGCAAAAGAAGGTGAAGTCCACATGATCAAATGCGTCCGGAGCGATGGCCTGGACGAAAGTGACCTCGTCGCCCACCTGCTCCAACTGGCCCTGCGCATCTTCTTCGTCCAGCAAGACAAAGTTGGCCGCCGCCAGAGGCGACTCCGACAGTACGTCTTTCACTTCTCGGCCCACCAGGGTTCCGGCTCCGGCAATGGCGATCTTGTACACAGGCATTCCTTTATGAAACAGTTTTCAAATTGCAGGTCATCCATTCGATTTACCTGCTTGCACGGCAACAGTTTGAATTATGACGCGTCCATGGCTGAGGAATTCTCTCCGTCCTCCGGCTTCCAACGCCGCCGCCGCGACCACGAATACGCCGCCCGCGCCCAGATGCCGCTGAACATATAAATCAGTGTCAGCGTAAACAGCACACCTTGAGAAAACCTGTAGACCAGAAATAGGACGATTACGATGAGAAGCAAAATCTGAAAAGGATGGCGGTGCGAAAGACTGAGTTCCTTACCGGACCAGAAGCGCCAAGTACTGACCATCAGGAAGCCGCTGACACCCACGATCCCCATCCAGATCAGCGCCACCCACCAATATATGTTCGGGTAGCCTCCGCAGAGGTGCACACTGGCTGCCAACAGGCCAGCCGCCGCGGGAATAGGCATGCCAACAAAGTACTTTCGGTCTGGACGGCCTGGATTGCGCGGTTGTGGGTCATGGCTGATGTTAAAGCGCGCCAGCCTGGATACCCCGCCGATCAGGAAGAGGAAGCAAATAAAGGCACCTGCATGGAGCAGGTTTTCATGCACCTGGGGATTCAGCGAATCGGGCAGGAAATGAAAGCCCCAGATGAAGGCCAGCAGGCTGGGTGCCACACCGAAGGTGATGGCGTCGGCCAGCGAATCCAGTTCCTTGCCAAAGTCGCTGCACGTGTTTGTCATGCGGGCGATGCGGCCATCCAGCGAGTCCAGCGGAATGGCGATCAGGATGGCGATTGCCGCCCAGTCCAGATGAGTTTGCGCGTCGCTTGAGGCGGTAATGGCCGCCATGGTCTGAAGAATGGCAATGAACCCCGCGCCGATGTTGCCCACGGTAAACAGCGACGGGAGCACAAACATTCCCCGGCGCAGCCGCGCCTTGGCCCGTGCACGCGCGAGGTCGGCATCGATAGGTTTCATGAGCGCTCTCCTTCCGTCATGAAGGCCAGCACGCTTGCGCCGCCGTTGACTTTCTGGCCCACCATCACACGAATCTCAGCTTCAGCCGGCAGCAGCACATCTACGCGTGAGCCGAACTTGATCAGGCCCACACGCTGGCCGCGGGACAGCGTCTCGCCTTCTTTGAAGTTGAAGACGATGCGCCGCGCCAGCAGTCCGGCAATCTGTTTGAATGTGACCTCATAGCCATTGCCGCGCAGGGTGGCGATATTCTGCTCATTTTTATCTGCCGAGGCTGGATTCATCGCATTCAGATATTGGCCCTTCTGATAGCGCACGCTGGTCAGAACGCCCGCAATCGGCGAGCGGTTCACATGGACATTGAAGACGCTGAGAAAGATGCTGATGCGCTGCCGAGGCCCATCTGGAGTCGAAATCGCCACTGTCTCGGTCACCACGCCGTCGCCCGGAGAGACGATCAAACCAACGCCGTCGGGAATCGCCCGCTCAGGATCACGGAAGAACCAGAGAAAAAATGCCGCCAAAACGACTGGAACAAGAGCCAGCCACCAAGTGCTGGTCAACAGCCAAAGGGCTGCCGCCAGAACCAGGAAAACCACACCGTAGAAGTAACCGTCACGAACCATAGTCCAAACGATTATACGGCTCTTGGGCCAGCCGCGAACACAGCAATGCGCGGCGCGCAGGGCACACTACCCATACGGAGGCCGCGCATGGCTGGCACTCGGTCAAATCGCCTGCGTTCAACGTTGCCGCACGAGCCTAAGCAGGGACCGGCATTCTGCGCTCCAAGGTGTATATCATATCCTTGGCATGCAGCTTTAGCTTCTTGAGCTTGATTTCCTCGATCTGCTCCTCTGTGGAGAGATACGGCTTCTGAAGCAACTCTTCCAACCGCTGAGCGTAATGGTGATGTTCTGCATGCAGGCGATCAATTTCTGCGCTCAGCGTGGAGTCCTGTATTTCATCCATCAAGCACCTCCGAATTGTTAAAGAACACTTACATATATCGCCCCCGGCGCGCCTTCCGCAAGCGAAAAAAGAACCTGAAGTAACCGCCGGCTGTGGAATTCCGGACAAAATCCGCCTTTTGTGATAGCGATCACAATCCACTCTAATCGCCGTCACTGAACCAGCCTTTGGTAAAACTGAATTCCAAGGTCAAAGACCCAGGCGCATCAGCAGCGCGTCTTCAACTGGAATCTGATAATAGTCCTTCCGGCGTCCGCTTTCAACAAAACCCAACCTGCGGTAAAGCGCCAGCGCTGGATGGTTCGAGGCACGCACCTCCAGGACCACTTCTTTCACCAGCGCCGCGCGGAGTTCTTCAGCCATCCTGGCGAAGAGCTGGGAGGCAAAACCGTGCCGCTGAGCCGATAAATCGATCGCAATCAGCTCCAGTTCAGCCTCTGGCGGCAGCAGGCTGGCCACGGCAAAGCCCGCCACGAGGCCGGTGCGGGAAGACTCAATGACCAGTGCAATGCGGCGCGAAGCAGCCTCCGGATCGAGAGCGTCCAAGTAGGCAGAGCGCGGCCATTGGGGTGCGCTTTCCAGACTTGCTGCAATCTCCATCACCCGGTCCAGGTCTGCCAGGGAGATGCGGCGAATTTGGACGGCTTGGGATAGGGACTTCATTTGCGTTCAGTCGCGGCGGTGACCGGATCGCCGAAGATCTCAGCATCCGAGCGGCGCAGGTAATGGCCGTCGAGCAGCGCCAGGTCGGCAAATTCTCCAGCCGCCACGCGCGGCGCGCACAGACGGAACGCATCGGCTGCGGTGGGAGCTTCCGTGCGCACCACTTGGGCCTCAGGCCACGCCGACGCCAATAGCTGCGCAGCGGCGTCATCGCAGAGGGCAACCCGCGAGGGCTTGGACGAGAGCTCCGCAAGCTCTGGAGCGCCAGCCAGCAGTTCTCTGCCCTGCTCTCCCAAGCGTAGATAAACCTCATGGCGATGCGCGTCGAGTGCCGCTGTCTGGACACCGGCTTTGGCGGCCAGCACCTCCAAGCGCGAGACGGCAACTACAGGAAGTTGCGCCGCTTCGGCCAGTCCCTTCACGGCGGCCAGACCCACGCGGACGCCGGTAAAGCTGCCGGGGCCATTCACGACTGCGATTGCGCCCAGTGCCCTTAATGAAACACCGTCGAGCGCCAGCAGATCGCCCACAGCCGTCACCAGCGTGGAAGAGTAGTTGCGCCCTTCCAACTCGATCTGGCCGAGAACCTGGACGGCTTGCCCGTCCCAGCGCCCCAGCGCCACCGAGCCTGTAGGGCCGCAGGTGTCGATGGCCAAAAGGATCGTCGATTTGGACATAAGCCTCTTTACGCCGCCCCGAGCGCCTGCTCCAGATCGGCGATCAGGTCGTCTTTGTCCTCAATGCCGATGGACAGCCGGACGCGCCCTTGCGTAATGCCCATCGAGGCGCGCACCTCTTCGCTGACCGAACCGTGCGTCGTCGTCGCCGAGTGCGAGGCCAGCGACTCGACTCCGCCCAGCGACTCGGCACTGAGGAAGATCTTGATCGCCTTGAGGAAGCGCCCCACTGTCTCGCGGGACTCCAGTTCAAAGCTCATCATCGAGCCGAAGCCGCGCTGCTGCTTGACGGCCAGATCGTACTGCGGATGGCTCTTCAAGCCCGGATAAGCTAGCTTCGTGACCTTGGGATGGGTGGAGAGGAACTCGGCCACGGCGCGGCCATTCTCCTCGTGCTGCTTGATGCGCAGCGGCAGCGTCTTGATGCCGCGCAGAACCAGGAAGCACTCGAAGGGCGACATCACTGCGCCGGCTGCCTTCTGCACCAGCAGGAAGCGCTCTTTGTGCTCTGGCGTGGAGCCGATCAGCGCGCCGCCGAGGCCGTCCGAGTGGCCGTTGAGGTACTTGGTGGTCGAGTGCATCACGATGTCCGCGCCCAAGGCCAGGGGGCTTTGCAGCGCCGGCGAAAGGAAGGTGTTGTCCACGCTGACCTCGGCGCCCCGCGCGTGAGCGATTGCGCTCACCGCTGCAATGTCGGTCAGTACCATCAGCGGATTGCTCGGCGTTTCGATGTGCACCAGCTTGGTGTTGGGCTTGATGGCCGCTTCCACCGCCGCCAGATTGCTGGTGTCCACGTACTCAATCTCAACCCCGTAGCCGGAGACAATCCGGTCCAGCAGACGCACCGTGCCCGCATAAACATCCTTCGAGCAGATCAGATGATCGCCCGCCCGCAGCATCGCCGTGAGCGCCGAGATGGCCGCCATGCCCGTGGTGAAGGCATGAGCACTGTGGCCACCTTCAAGAATCGCCAACGCCTCTTCCAACCGGTCGCGTGTGGGGTTGCCGGCGCGCGAATAATCCCAGCCGCGGTCGGTGCCGATGCCGGTCAGCTCAAAGGTCGAAGAAAGATAAACAGGTACATTCACAGCGCCGGTCTGCGGGTCGGGGTATTGCCCGGCATGAACGGCAAGGGTCGAGTATTTGCAGGGGGCATTGGCCATGGTTCGCGCTTGATCTCCAGCTTTCAGTCTATCGCATTGCGATTGACAGGAAAGGCGAGGCCCAGGACACGGTTACCGGTTTACGACCTGCGTCTGGCTGTTGGTATCCAGTGTGAAGGCGTCCTTGGGAAGCGGCTGATTGACCTTGATATTAAAGTAGACGCTCACCCGGTACTGTCCCGGTCCCTCATCAAAGACCTGCTTCAGGCTCACGCCGCGGTCCAGATCCATCCACACCTTCACTTTGGGCAGATTCTTGCGGATCGCCGGATCTTTGGGAACCATCTCCAGAATTGCCGTCGTCACCCCGTCCAGCTTCTCCGTGCCTTTGTAAGTAATCTCCCACTTCTCTTCAAGGTCTTTGCCGCTGGCCCCAAACCCTAGCATGAACCAGCTCTCGTACTGGCTCAGTTTGCTAAATGTGGTTACCTGGTTGATCAGCTTTTCATAGAGTCTGAAGCTGCCGTCCGAATAGACATAGACCTTGGGAACACTCTTGCCGTTCTCGGTGGTGAAATGCGCGGCCATCTTGAAGGATTTGCCCTTGCGCTCATAGTAGACCGTGCCCTTCACCACATCCGTATCCGGCACCGGATCCGTTTCCACGGAATCAATCTGGACCTCGGCGGAAGTGGAGCTGAATTTAGCCGCCACTGCGTCCAGACGGCGCAACACTTTTTCCTTTTCATCGGCCGGAGCGGCCACAGCCACGCGCGCCGCCAGCAGAAGCACAGTCATCAATGCTGCTAGAAACAGCTTTCTTCTCAAGTGCATAGGTTCCTCTTTTAGCTTTCAGCTATCGGCTTTTAGCATTCAGCGCAAGCATTTGGTGAACTCATGTTTTAAAACGACACGCCTTCATTCGTGCCGATCATGCCCATCTTGTGAATAGGGCTTTAGCCCCTGAGGAACGGCTTTCGCGATTTCCGTACCATAGGTTGCTGAAAGCTGAAAGCTCCGTAGCTCTACCGCCGCACCCAAACCCTCCACGACCATACGCCTTGCGCATCCTGCACGGTCTCCCAGCGGTTGATGGAGACGGCGTCGCCCGTAACCGGCTCAATAGCCTTGCGCAGCGCCTTCTTGATTACAAGGGTCGAGTCTGTTGTTTTCAGATTCAGGTCCACGTCCACGGCCGGCACGGTGATGATCAAGCCGCGCCCGCCATCGCCGACGACTTGCATAGGATGCGGCGGACCGGCAGCATTCGAGGGTCGATCGCCGTAGTTCCATAACCAAGGAGTCACACCAATAAACAACAGAATCAGCGTCACCAGCACGTCGTAGTGAAAACTGCCGCGCGGATAGGTCCAGTAAAAATAACTCTTCAGCAACTTCTTCATTGCACACCTTGCTTTGTGATCCGCGCTAGCCCGCCCATATATGGACGCAGCGCATCGGGAATCAGCACCGAACCATCGGCCTGCTGATAGTTCTCTATGATGGCCAGCCAAGTCCGACCAACGGCCAGCCCGCTGCCGTTGATGGTATGCACAAACTCCGGCTTGCCTTTGGCGCCCGCTGCCCGGTAGCGGATGTTGGCCCGCCGCGCCTGGAAGCCTTCAAAGTTCGAACACGAAGAAATCTCGCGATAAAGCTGCTGACCGGGGAGCCAGACTTCCAGATCGAAGGTCTTGGCGGAAGAAAAGCCCGTGTCGCCGGTGCAGAGCAGGACGCGACGATAGGGCAGGCCCAGCGCCTCCAGAATCTCTTCCGCGTCGCGGGTCAGCTTTTCGTGCTCGGCATCGGAGTCCTCGGGCTTGGTGAACTTGACCATCTCGACTTTTTGAAATTGATGCTGGCGGATGATGCCGCGCGTATCCTTGCCCGCCGCGCCGGCTTCAGCCCGGAAGCAGGGCGTGTAGGCAGTCAGGCAAATCGGCAGCCGTGCCTCGTCAAGAATTTCATCACGATATAAATTAGTAACCGGAACCTCGGCCGTCGGAATCAGCCAGTGGTCGCTGTCCTTGAACTCGCCGCGCGCCACGGCTTCGGCATCGGCGTCCGAGCAACGGAAGAGATCCTCGGCAAACTTGGGCAACTGGCCTGTCCCGAAGAGCGACTTGCTGTTGACCATGAACGGCGGCAGCACTTCCGTGTAGCCATGCTTCTCGGTGTGCAGATCGAGCATGAAGCTGATCAGCGCCCGCTCCAGCCGCGCCCCCGCGCCCATATACACCGCAAAGCGCGCCCCGCTCAGCTTGGCCGCCCGCTCCAGATCAAGAATCCCCAGCGACTCGCCCAGCTCCCAGTGCGGCTTGGGTTCGAAATCAAAGGCCGGCTTTTCGCCCCAAAACTTGACGGCAACATTGTCGGCCTCGGATTTGCCGATCGGCACTTCATCGCGCGTAAGGTTGGGAATCCCGGCCAACGACTGGCGAAGACGATCATCCAGAGAGGCGGCGTTACTGTCCAGCTCGTCCAGCTTTTCTTTGAGAGCCCGCGTCTCATCCATGACGGCGGTGGCGTCCTGACCGGCTTTCTTCAGCGCGCCCACCTGCTGGCTCAGCTCATTGCGGCGTGCCTTCAGACGCTCGGCGAGGGTGATTGCTTCGCGCCGGCTAGCATCCAGGGCGCGGAAGTCTCCCAGCAGCGCAGCCGGGTCAGCCCCGCGCGCGCGCAGTTTCTCTTCAACAACTTCCAGATTGGCGCGTACAAATCCCAAATCAAGCATCGCTCTACCATTTTAACCGAAGCGCATGGCGGAACGGAGCATAAACTGTAGCGCCGACCTCACGGTCGGCTGTGGCGTGGACCTCCCGGTCCACGCCTGATGCGAGTGAGAACCCGAGCAAGCTTCAGTTTTCAATCGAGCCGATTATGGATTGAGACGGGGATGATGGTGATGATGATGGTGGTGATGGTGGATGACAACCACCACCTGCGCCTGCGCCGCATAAGGAACTGCGAGGCAGAAGAAAAGAGCCAGACCAAACAGAACCTTCTTCATGCCTCTAGGATGACGCGCCCGGAAGAAGGGTTCTGAGCAAGATTGACCGGCTGGCGCAATCGGCGCTTTTATGGGGGACCTCGCAGGGTAAATGCATTGCGCGCGCAGCTCCACTTCAACAACTTCAAGGTTGCAGGTGGAAAATCAATGCCTTTGCGGTATGCTTTTTGCAGGGATCAGGTGGGAAGTCGGTTTTTTTGTAGTCGGTTTTGTGTCTTAACAACCAAGGGTGGTCGTCGAAAACGATGAAAAACCTCCCCTCAGGGGCTATAGCCCGTGTCTATTTTGAATCATCTACAGCACGGCTAAAGCCGAGCCCTTTCAAAAACTGACTCTTTCCACAAGCTGGTAAGTTTTTCCCAGGCAACAGGTCCGCCGGAGTGAGGAAGAATTCAATGATCGCATTGAAGACTGGAATCCAGTTTGCCGCCGCAGTTGCTCTGACTCTGGCCTTTGGGTTGGCCGCGGCGCAGCGCCCGTTGATCGATGGACTGGAGCGCCCTGCCTCCAAGCCACAGGCCGTCGAGTTTCTCTTTCCTGAGCAGATCACGCTTCCCGCCGACAAGCCGGCATTGGTTGCCTTGCACTTCCGCGTCGCGCCGGGGCTGCACATCAACTCTCACGCACCGGCGGCGGAGGAACTTATCCCCACTACATTCACACTCCCCGAGGACTCCGGCGTGCGGCTGATCGCGGTCAGCTACCCGCCCGGCACGGCGTTCACGCTGCCTCTTGATCCAACCACCAAGCTCAGCGTCTATAGCGGCGAGTTCACGCTTCAAACGCATATTCAAGCAACGCTGGGCAATCATCTGGTCGAGGCTACTCTGCGCTACCAGGCCTGCGACAACAGTGCCTGCATGCCCCCCAAGACGATTCGCGTGGTGATCGACGTTATTGGAGAATGAAGGCGCCGGCAGTATTTGAGGCAAGCGTGGACCAGGATGTCCACGCCACATCCGGCCGGTAGGCCGGCGCTACTCTTTCATGCGCGAAGGCGCGGCAACCCAGCGGCGCAACAGCTTTCTAGCTGACCAACCCACACTGCACATGGCCAGCGCGGCGCAGAGATAGGCGAAGAGATCGCCGTGGACGGTGTAGAAGGTTAACTCCTGGCTGAAGCCGAATTGAGCAGGCAGTGCGTCAACTTGATGACGGGGGATGCT
>Ga0181529_10004952_pt1 | contig 14113 bp, 9 predicted proteins | sample PEATcosm2014_Bin_36_FD_119763 | JGI IMG/M metagenome (GOLD analysis project Ga0181529, IMG submission 119763) | Peatland microbial communities from MTU Mesocosm Facility, Houghton, MI, USA - PEATcosm2014_Bin10_30_metaG | ecosystem: Environmental > Terrestrial > Soil > Wetlands > Peat | place... | reverse complement strand
CTCGGTCGCGCCGGTGACATTCAATAAAGAACCAAGCTGGCCTTTAGCGATCAGATCTCGGAGGCTGATGCCCTCCGAGGCTGGCCCGGTGGCATTTCCTCCCGAGTACTGCACAAGCTGACCCACCTTTTCCTCCAGCGTCATCCGTTTGAGCAATGCTTCCACCCGCCGATCAATGTCGGGCTGATCAAGGGAATTCGCTGCGAGAGATGAAACAAGCAGCAGGAATGAACCGAAAATTCCAAAAGTCCGCCGCCTCCAATTCATCGCTGAATTCCAGGGACAATCCACTTGCGCATGCTCCAGTTCAGCTCGCCATGGCAAGTTCGTCGCGGTCTCTTCGAGGGCTACGGACGGCTCGTGCAGAGAGATGAACGTGCTCACCCGGTTTGACATGCTGACGGACGGGACGCTCCTGAAGGAGCAGTTCGGTTGCCCGTACCCGGGCATCTCCGTGAAACCATTGCTGCACAATATTGCCGCAGAGAAAGTTCCCAATGGAGAGCAGGATCATCCCCTGATGATGCGCCATCCACTCTCTCACAAAGACAGGATCGTGAGCGCGGATCTTTCTGCTCGCGCCAAAGTCAACCGCTTCGTAGAATCCATAGTCACGCAACGAACCGAGTTCTGCCATGCGACGCAAGTTGTCAATTGCATCCGCGGGAGCCACTGCAAGTGCCATCGCGCCGGCATACGGTGCCACCACCAACCGCTCTCGCTCCTGGTCTCGCAAGGCCAGTTCCGGCACCCCAATCGCCTCATAGCCATACACTCCGGCGTCGTCCAATTCACCAAAGCCTGCTTCAGAGATACCCCACGGGATATGCTTTCCAGCGGCATACTCCTTTTGCGCCCGAACCGCTCCCTGCATACTCTGCCGCAGCATCGTGTCGTTTGGAGAGCGCATCCAGATTGCCGGCATCAAGTATTCGAACATCGTACCTGCCCACGAGATCAGGCTAGGGGGACCGCCTCGTATCGGCACATGTGCCCTTCCCAGTCGTGACCATGTTTCTTGAGGCACATCACCTTTGCCGATCGCAATGAATGCCGCAATCCGGGCTTCCGACGCGAGCAGGTCATAGCAGGCAGAATCAAGTGTTCTGTTTTTCAAGTGGTACCCAACCGAGAAAAGCTTGCGGCGCTGATGCAGTAAAAAGCCAAAGTCCATCTCCGTCACCCAGCGCTCGGCCCCGGCGGCAATCGTGCGCAAGTCCTGTACCAAAGAACAAGACTGCTCGTACGCGCCCGGAAGCAGCGTCAAAAGGTGCTCGCATTGATTTCGGATTTCGTCCAAAGCAGGCGACTGAATAGCATCTTGCAAAAGCTTTGCCTGAAGCTGCTGCACGAAGGTGGGTAACTGCGTCAGCGACGGCCCACTTTCAGTATTAGCCTCAATAGCGAGGTGTCGGCGCAAGAACTTGAACTCCGGCAATAGCCACGGCATGTAGTTGGATAACAGCATCTGCACTTGTTCTCTGCGCAGTTGAAGTTGCGCTGCTAACCCTGGATTCTCGCCTCCAGGCGACGATGGAAACACGTGCGCAGCCTGTTCTGAAACCAGTGCAGTCAAGCGGTCGAACCACGGCAAGTTGTTCTCCTGCTCACGAAGTAACTTCTTCGCATTGGGCCTCAGAGATTTCGACTCGACGAGCAATCGGAGATGATCTACGTACCCATCCACCAGGCACGCCGAGAGCAACGGTTGTTCCAGCAGTGTGGTACATCCAACTTTCAACGCGATGAGCGATGCTGCAAGATTCCCGCTATCGACGCTGGAGACGAACAGAGGCGGCTCGGGCGAGAGGGTCCGCGTGTCATACCAGTTGAGAAAATGTCCACGATAGCGACGCAGTTGGTTCATGGTGTCAAAGGTTCGCAGCGTTTGCTCCGCAAATTCGGGAACCGTGAGATAACCAAGTCTGTATGCCACCTGACGAGCATTCAGCAGAAAACCGAGGTTGGTCGGTGAGACCCGCGCCGCGATCTTTGCCGGTTCCTCCTGCACGTTGTCCGGAACCAGCCAATGATGCCGGGAGCCGCTGAACTCGGCAAAAAAACGCCAGGTGCGGAGTGCAGCAAGGCGCAGAAACCTTTCATCCCCTGCGGCAACGCTGCTGCGCTCTTGGTGTGCAGGCCGGTCGAGCCACACCGAGACTGCCTTGCCGCACGCCCAAAGCGCAAGTGTCGGAAGCGCAACCCACAACGCAGACGACCGCACCAAAAGCAGCACTGCAGCGATGCCCAACGCAATCACCGGTGTGCAGACCAGGTACACATCAAGCGGTGTGCGTTTGCGAATCCCCAGCTCTGCTTCCGCCGCAGTTTCCCATTCGAGCAGTCGCCTTCCTGAAATCGCGCGCCGGTACCAACTGCGCAAGATTGCATCCAGGGAAACAAGCGCATCATGAACGAGAAAAATCAAAACCAGCAGAACGCCGGTGAGAGCGGTTTCCAGTGATGTCCAAGCCTCGCCTATCCCCACGAGACTGCGGGCATACACTGCCCGCGCAAGGTTTACGGCAAACTGGAACCACGGCGGTGCGAACAGGATGGAAAGCGAAATCGCTGTCCAGTACAGCGGTCGTCCGGGTAGTAGCAGCCAGCCAAGAATAAAAAGGACGAGAGTAGAAGGACCGACCATGCTGCGACGCAGGTTATCCACAATCTTCCAACGCGAAATGAGGGAAATAGGATTGGGCACGCGACGGCCACTCTCATCCGGCACGCGCGGAAATAGCCACTCCACGATTTGCCAGTCGCCGCGGACCCAGCGGTGCCGACGCCGAATATAGGCGCTGTAATGAGAGGGATAGCGATCCACAATTTCGACATCGCTAACCAGTCCCGCACGCGCATACGCGCCTTCGATAAGGTCATGGCTCAGGATGACATTGCGCGGAAAACGATGATCGAGCACACGATGAACCGTCCGCAAGTCATACAGTCCTTTGCCCACGAATGTTCCTTCGCCGTAAAGATCCTGATAAACATCGGAAGTCGCGTGCGTGTAAATATCAAACCCGGTTCGCCCGGAGTAGATGGACGCGAGCCTGGACTGCGCCGCACTCTCGACACTCACGGCGACCCGGGGCTGCAAAATTCCAAAGCCTTGGACGACAACATTGTGGCGATCGATAATCGCCTGGCATAACGGATGGGCCAGTGTTCCGATCAATCGTTGCGCTGTTCCTCGCGGAAGTTCCGTGTCAGTGTCGAGCGTGAGTACATACCGGACCCGCGGCAACACTGACAAGTCGCCTACCTTGTAAGGGAAGCTGTCATACTGCCCGAGCACGAGCCGATTGAAATCCAGCAGCTTACCGCGTTTGCGTTCCCAACCCATCCAGACGCCTTCGCGTGGGTTGTAAACCCTGTGGCGATGAAACATGGCGAACGTGCCTCTGGCATTGCCCGCGTACTTTTCATTCAGATCGCGTATAAGCTGGCCACAAAACTCAACGATCGGTTCCTCTTCACGGGGTTGCTCGTCCGAGTCAGGCAAGTCAGTCAGTAACGCAAAATGGAGGTTTGCGGACATATTTCCCAAGTAGCGGACTTCGAGGTCGTCGACGAGTTGCCGCACCTGCTTCTCATCGAGCAACAGTGTGGGTACAACGACCATGGTCGTATAACCATCCGGGATGCCGTCCCGGAAATCGAGCTTGGGTAGAATCTGTGGCTGTAATAACGAAGAGATCAGGTAATTCATGATCTGCACGGCACTTTCGCTACACGGCAGCAGCAAGATGAGTGCCGCAAGAAAGGCGGCCGAGATCGAGTAGAAATCTCCCCACACTACGGCGGCCGAAATCATGCCAAGTGTCAGCAACTCGATGCCTGCAAGATAGAAATCGTTCGGATATCGGCGCAGCAACCTCTGCCAGCGCTCGCGAAAGGGAGAGCGCACATTGGCTCTCCGCCGAAGAACCCCCTGTCCTTCGGCGATCAAGTAGTAGCCGACATGTGCCCGCCGGTGCGCCAGAACCGGATCGTCTTCGCAAACACTCTCGGGTTCGCGAGCGAGTGACACGGCTAGTTCCGCAATCTCGAGCTCTGAAAGTCCAGAGTGTTTCGCCAATTTAACCACGATGCCGCGATACATCTCCCGGCTCTCCGCGTCCATCTGCGCGTAAGCTTCTGCTGGATCTCGACGCAACACCGCATCGAAGACGATCAGCGGTTCCAACAACTCCGCCCACGGCGCATGAGCGATCTCGCGAAGACTTCGAACACACGTCTCAATATCCGGCACGGCCCTCCCTGCCGTCACTCGCGGACCATCCGTGTCGATTCCTAGAGCATTCTTTGCTAGTACGGCGATACGCTCGAGCAGCACCCACTGGAGCGCTGGAACCATGGCCCGCAATTCGTCAAGACGCAGCACTACGGAGCGTTGAAACGCTTGCAGGTAGCTGCTGAACCCGGAATCAGTAAAGCCGTAGTCAAGCGATGCCAGCAGGTCCTCGGCAATCACCAGGGCTCTGGGCGCAACCCGGCCGGAGCAGCGTACGTACGCGCTGCGATACAATGCCTCCTTTGCTTGCGCCAGCGAAGCCAAGGCGGAGTGGATGGGGCCGAGATCCTCGCAAAACCAATCGTAGTCGCTTGCATCGAAACAGCCACCTTTGGGCGCAGACTCAATGGACGCGAACACCACCTGCAGCCCTTGGTTCAACTGTTTGAACCGCTGCAAGAATTCGGGCGACGACTGAATGCGCGGCAACCACACCATGCTGCCTGCACATTGGGCAGCCTTGGCTGCAACCAGTTCCTTGCCGACGTCGCTGATGTCCTTCTCCACGGGATGTTTCCCTGTCGAGTACCGATCCAAAATAGCAATTTGCTCTGGCATCTGACTCCCAAACGGCCGTCAGCGGTAGCTGGCGGCTTGCAATTCAAACATCTCGGCGTACTGCCCGCCGAGAGCGATGAGTTGATGATGATTCCCATCCTCCGCGATTCGGCCATCCCTCAGCAGAACGATCCGTTCGGCCATCCGTACGGTGGAGAATCGGTGTGAAATAAAGAGCGTCATCTTCCCTTCCGTCAGTTCCGCAAAGCGCGCGAACACCTCGTATTCGCTGCGGGCGTCCAGTGCGGCTGTGGGTTCGTCCAGGATTAGAACTTGCGCGTCGCGTAGGTAAGCACGAGCCAGCGCGAGTCTCTGCCACTCGCCACCGGAGATATCCATACCTGTGTGGAACCGCCGCCCGAGCATCTGTTCATAACCCTCAGGGAGTTTGGCAATTACTTCGTCTGCCAGGCTCTTTCGTGCAGCGGCAACAATGCGCCCTGTATCGTGCAGCTCTTCAATTCTCCCCACCGCTACATTTTCGCGGGCCGTCATTTCATACCGCATAAAGTCCTGAAAGATAACTCCAATTTCCCGGTAAAGGTCTTCGATGTTGTACTCGCGCAGGTCCACGCCATCCAGCAGAATCTGGCCGTCCGTGGGGTCATAGAGCCGCGTCAGTAGCTTCACAATCGTGGTTTTACCCTCGCCATTCTCCCCGATCAGTGCGACGCGCTCTCCTGGCCGCAGCGTAAAATTCAACCGATCCAGCACCAGCCGCGTTGCCCCGGGATAAGAAAAAGAAATGTCGCGAAATTCGAAGCCGCGGACCATTGGGCGCGGCGCCGGCAGCGCACGTGGCTTCGAGCGAATCGCTGGCTGCATTGCAAAGAAGGCCAGCAGGTCGGTGAGAAACAGCGCCTGGTCTGCGATGCTCGAAGCCGTCGAGAAAATCTGCTGAATGTTGTTGCTCGCCTGCAGAATCGCACCTGCCAGGAAGTACAAGGTTCCAATGGACAACTCTCCATGGATGGTTCGCCAGATGACCCAGGCATACGCCATGTAATAGCCGAGCGTTCCCATTACAGATAGAAGCGCGCCTATGCGGAGCTTGCGTCCGGATAGTTCGACATTCTCGCGATAGATGTCATCGGAAAGTTCGGTGAATCGCCCGGTGAGAAAGCTAGCCAAGCCAAAGAGCTTCAGCTCCTTCGCCGCTTCCTTGCTGCCGCCCAGAATTCGCAGATAGTCAAGGTGACGACGAGTAGGCGTCTGGCGGAGATTCTTGGCGTACTCTAAAAATGCAAAGTGACTCTCGCCCAGAAACGCCGGGACAACTCCCGCCGTAAGTAGCAGCAACAGCCATGGCGAAAAGTAAACGATGGAAATCGATAATGACAGGGTGGTGACAACCTGTTGCAAGAGGCGGCCAAGGGACTGGATCATTCCCAACCGGTCTGTCGCTTGTACGCGCGCCCGCTCCAGGCGGTCGTAAAAGACAGGATCTTCGTATGCGGCCAAGTCCAGTCCGGCGGCATGCCGCATTACTTCAATGCTGACGTAGCGGGTGTATTTGTCCGCGAGCACTGAGTCGAGATAATCGACAACTCGCGTGAGCATACTGCCGCTTGCGGCCAGCGCAAACTCCGCTCCAACCAGCCACCACAGCACCCGGGGCACAGGTTGATGATGGGCAACCACACCTACTATGTTGTCGATGATGAGCTTGCTAATCGCGAGCAGCCCGATCGGCAACAGGGCTGTGACTATTCTGAAGACAACGCTCAGAAATACGACCGCCGGACCGGCTTGCCACACAATCTTGAGCACGGGCGGTAACTGACGCAAGGCCGCCACACGTTCATTCCACGGCATCCAGACATTATGTTTCTTTTGTGTCATCGATTTAGATAACCTCGTGCATCTGCCTATGCGATAAGCAGCAATAGGCAGCAGCACGGAGCTCTGCTGGACGGGTGGCGTTCCCAGTTGGATGCAAAAAGAAAACCACAGGTCGCTTCCGGAGAACTCTGGAGCGTGGAGGTTGGAGGGCATTGAAAAATGAGCGCTTCTAAGCTCTCAACGGAACGATCTTTCAACGGAACTCAAAGCCCGGCTTCAGTTCGCAGCGATACGTGCTAGTACGATCCTTCTCAATCTTTACGTTGCATTCACCCCAACTTAAGCAAGGCTCTGGGTCAAGTGGAAAAACCACGTGAGTTCCATCCACCTCCGCCTCGATGCTCACACCCTCCGCTTCCGCCGGCAATGTAAAGTTGAGGGTGCGCCCGAGAATCGCCGGGGATGATTGCCTGACAACATCAGCGGTCATTGGATGAACCACCTCGGCTTCTATCAAGAATGTGGCCGGATCAGACCAATCGCGAACCGAAACGTTGAACACCCGGCCGCCATTCGCAAGGCCGTCGGAATCGATCTTTGTGAACGGGCATGGACCAGCAATGCAGGACACTCTTGGATTCCGGAACTCATTGCCCTCGCCCGCGTCGAGCGACATGGCCCCGGCAGCCGCTTTCCATCTTCCATCTGGCGAGCAGGGTTTCTGACCTCTGCACTCGACGTTGCCGGTATTCACCACCTCAAAGGTCTTCATCGCGCTTCCAATTTCCTCTGCGGTCGACGTCTTCACGGAATACCTGATTGATACTTGAGCAATAAACCTCGTAGGTCCGCTGGGCACCGCCCTTGCAGTACTCGCAATCGGCGACATCCGGACAACGTAAAGCATCCTCTTTTCAAAAGACTGAGACAGATTGAGTGGTTTGTAATCTGGATGCTGGAACATAAGCAGAATAGGTTGGCCTCGCTTGAGTCCCGGACGCAAGCTGAGATGGAAAAGCCCTGAAGAATCAGATATGCCATTGCGCAGCGCCACACCGTTTAGTGCCGTGATCTCAACCCCGGTGATGGGTACCTGTCTCCTCGGGTCCGTATCCTGCCTGATGACAACGCCGGTCAGGGTTAGCGGCTTTTCTCTCCTCGAGAGTGTCAGCAGGAGAATTAAGACCCCGCTAGCAACAGCCGCTCCCGCCCAAAGCACTATCTTGCGCTTGCGATTCATCTGCTCCCCAAAGCTAAGAAACACAGTTAAGATGCCGTTCCCCTCGCAGCGGATTAGATCGAGAACTGCTGCCTTCTTTCGCGTAGCATTCAACTCGCAAAACTTTCAACCCTTAGATGTCGCGCGGAATCAATTAGCTAAGTGGATAGAAATCACTCGACCGTCAACCCACTTTCTCGGCGCGCCATACTCAAGGGGATGCTCGGCTTGGGTGTGACCATGCCGTTTGCTCAAAGGAAAATGATCCCGGTCCTAATGGCCGACAATCTAAGCTGCCCCGCTACTCCGCCGGAGCCAACCTACCTTTTACCGGAAGATCACGAATTCCTTGAAGATCTCGAGCGGGCAAATTGTCTGTTCTTCGTAGAACAATCCAATCCGCAGACCGGGTTGGTACGCGACCGCTGCGATGTTCGCGCGCCTTCCAGCAGCACGGTGGCGAGTATTGCCGCCACCGGCTTTGGATTAACCGCGCTATGCATCGCGCAGCAGCGAGGCTTTATCTCGCTCTCGGAAGCCACTGAGCAGGTTCTCACCACCCTGCGGTTTCTGTGGGCGAAGGTGCCCATTCACCGGGGGTTCTTCTATCACTGGGCCGACGTAAACACTGGCGAACGGACGTGGAACTCTGAAGTCTCTTCCATCGACACGGCGATTTTGCTGTGTGGCATTTTGACCTGCCGGCAGCACTTCCCGGAGAGCGAGGTCAAGCGGCTCGCGCATGACATCTTTAACCGCGTAGATTGGTCGTGGCTCTCTGAAGACACTTCCCTTTTGCCGCACGGATGGACGCCGGAAATCGGCTTCCTATCCTATCGCTGGGATTATTACAGTGAGCTGATGGCGATGTACTTGCTGGGCTTGGGTTCCTATTCCCATCCCTTAAAGCCCGAGACCTGGAATGGATGGAAACGCGTTACCTTCGAATATGACGGCCTTCGCTACATCGGATCGTTCGCGCCGCTCTTCGTCCACCAGTACTCACAGGCTTGGTTCGATTTCCGCGATCAGCGCGATCGATATGCAGATTATTTTCAGAACTCGATCATTGCCACGGAAGTTCATCGGCGTTTTTGTTTGTCTTTAGCCAAGCAGTTTCCCGACTATAGCGACAGTCTGTGGGGCATCACAGCTTCGGATTCGCAGAAAGGCTATGTCATCTGGGGCGGTCCGCCGGCCATGGGACCGATCGATGGTACGATCGTTCCCAGCGCCGTGGGAGGTTCGCTGCCATTCCTGGTACAACCAACCATGCGGGTGCTGCGGACAATCAAGACTAGGTATAGCAGGGCTTGGTGCCGCTACGGTTTCGTTAACGCATTTAATCCCTCAAAAAACTGGTACGATACCGATGTCATCGGCATCGACACGGGAATCACCTTGCTAATGGCAGAGAATGCGCGGACCTCATTTGTCTGGAACACCTTCATGAAAAACTCAGAAGCACAGCGCGGCATGAAACGCGCCGCATTCCATCGCTACCGATAAACCTTACTCCCCACCGAGAAATTTCGTCAGCGCCTGCTGGAATTCCTGCGGCTTTTCAAGGTGCAGGATGTGACCGCAGTTTGAACTACGACGAGCCTGCCGTGCGGTATCTCGCTTACCGCGGCGCGTCCAAGCTCAACGAAATTACCCATCTTCGCGCGTGCCTCGGCAGGGGCGCAGCTCCCATGCCTCGGCAACCGTTGCCGCTAAAGTACGGCGCCGCCCCGCCGATATCCAGTTAGGAGGACGGCACGCATGCTACCACCGGTCAGTAGTCCCATCTGGAAAAAGCTCGTGAGCGGGGAGAAGGAATTGAAGAGCACGAATCTCGTGGTCAATATGCTCCTCACCAATTGCCGGGTTCGCTACAAATTGGATCCCACGACAATGAATGAGTTGGTGATACACGCTCACGGAGCTTTCTCGAAACTCGAGAAAACGCTGCAACCTGAAATTGCACAACTGGTTCCCTGAGGATATAAAACATGCTGCATTCAATTACCGAAGTAAATCGCAAGATCGCAACCGGCAAGCCTCTTCTGTTAGCGGGAAGCGAAGAGGCGCTGCGCCAACTCACGAAAGGCAACTGGATCGGGGGCACAATCCCGTACTTCATGGACGAAGCCGGAGGCGTGTGTTCTGAGTCCCTGATTTTTGTAACCGAATTGCCGGCGTTCTGCGGTGGAGAAGAGATCCGGGAATACACTCCGGAAAACCTGCTGAATGTATGCAAGGATGCCCCCGAGAATGGTGTCTCGTTCATCATTATTCCGGCTGGAAGCGCCGTTCACTCGGCCTATGCCCAGGATGCTCCAGGCTACGAGGGCCTTTTCGTAAAGCCGGTAGTTGGCTGGATCTCAGGGGTCCATCTATCGCAATTGGGTAAGCAAACTCCCAAGGTCTTCAACGGAGTCACCGGGGCGGCGTCATCCGAGACGGCAGTGGTGATGCACGTATCCTTGCCGGCGAACAAACTCGCGACTCTCGACATTGTGAACGTCTTCAAGCCGGGGTCAGGCGATACCATCACATTTCCGCGTGCGGGCTTCGCGATAAGCGAGTGTGCGATCAACGGGAAGCTCCGAAACTTTGCCGAGTACATGACCAGTATCCAGCAGAATTCTCAGATCCCACTCACCGCCGACTATAACACCAGCATCGTGAATGTGAGTGTTCAGAGTGTCGACGAACAAGCAGGGGTCGTGAACCTCTACGCGCCCGTATTTCCTGGGATGGAGTATAAGTTTGGTGCGCCGGTGACGGATTATCTCCATGAATTCAGTGTTGCCGCCGGGAAACAGAACGGTCCTGCCACGTTCTCCTGCAACTGCATTCTGAACTATCTCTATGCAGGGCTGGAGGGCAAACACACCGGCAACATTACCGGCCCCATTACCTTCGGTGAAATCGCTCATCAGCTTCTAAACCAGACCGTTGTGCGCCTCTTTATTCGGGAGTTGGCTTAAGCGAAAGCGCGAAAGGTGTATCCGGCAAGGCAGCCTGGACGTTTTTCCCGACGATGATCAGGACGGACACACCGATCTCGAAAGTGCTTTCGCTGGATTGTGGGTAAGTATCAGAGAAGATGTGATCCCGACCCGGGCGCGAACTATCCTCGCGTCCGGATCGGGATTAGGTTGAAGGTTTTTGGAAGCTTCAGAACAACTCAGCGTTGTGAAAGGTGGTGACGCGGGTACGACGTTCCAAAGTGTGACCCGCGAAGGAGTAAAAGCATATGGTCAAAGGCGTTGGTTACGCGGCTTTCTTAATGCGAACGCCCTCGTCCTGGTGCGGTGGCTGGCTCATCAACGGCCACCTGAGATCGAAACCACTCGTCATGGTCTCGGAAGGTGTTTCGATGATGAATGATACTGTCTTTGACCTCTGGCTCTCTTCGGGCCGCGACATCAAAGGGTAGCTGAGATCACATCCACTTACCGTCTTCTCAATTGACACGCAAATACCTCCATACTTCCTGCGAGAAGAGATTCTCCGCCCTGTGACTTCGATGCAGATTTCTTTCGCTTTTTTTTTGTACTCACGCCAGCTACTCACCCCCGCTGGTTTGGCCTGTTCCTGGCAGTTTTTGTACCGGGATTTCCAGCCAACAACATGGTTTCGGGGCTACAAGGACTTACACAAAAGTGACCGCTATCACAGATAAGCAAAAAGTGTTGAGATATTCTTCGAATTAAATGTCGCAGCTTATCCCATTCCGCCGCTTGCTAGAGTCTCCAGGTACTTGCCCAAAAATCGCAAATTCACGCGGCATGGGAAAGATCATTCCCTTCCCCAGCAAGCCGGCAACAACGCGTCCGGATGCAGCATCCAACCTCGACGATAAGTGTGCGACGTGCCAATACTCCGCGAGTTCCGAATGCGTACCGCAGCTCTGCCAAAGCTGACAAGAGTTACTAACTCCCCGAGTTTGTGACCGCAGTGTGGAACTGCGCCGCATCATTCGCAGGAATTCAGTTCCCTCCCTCAGCTCGCCTTCGATTGCATCATGCCTCCGTGATGGTAAAGCTCAGCGCCTGGGTCATTGGGCAAGGGTTTCGGCAGTTCCGGCCATGGCGTCTCGGCCCTGTCCCGGATGCCGGTTCATGCCCATCACCGGCAGGCGGAGCCAGTTAAAAATAGAAATTCTTCGTCTAAAATGGCATTTTGAAAGCCGCGCGGAAGGATTTCTTTTAAGATACCTGCTGGAGAATTGCACCGCAGTTTCTGCCCATGAGACCGAAAATGGGAGTGAGGACTTGGTTTTCGGTTTATTCTTCCAGATTTGGCGGAGTTGATGCAGGTTTGGCTCGCGTTGCAATCCGAAATAGTATACTTTATACGTTCCGGTCGGACGGCTCCGCACCAAAATCCTCACCGTAGCTGGGGAGCTACCCGCCTGCAGCCGGATAGGAATCGTTCCGCGGAGAACGCATGGCGGTTGCGTGAGCCCCGGATGCTGACCGCCTCTTCCCTGTTAAGTGTGTTACCGGCAGTCGTCGAGATGTTGCCGTGATTGTAAGAGCCTCATTATCACAAAATATCGGGAGTTATTAGATGAATAAAGAAGTTCAGAATGCCCCCCTGACTCAGGCGAGCAGCGGGACTGCGGAGATGTTCCAAGACGAGCATTTTCTGGTCGATCCGGCACACGACATTTTGCGCTCCGAAAGTCTGCCCCTCGACGCAATCTTCAAACCCAAGTCGGTCGCCCTGATCGGCGCGTCGGAACGCACTGGAAGCGTCGGCCGCATGGTTCTCAGCAATCTGATCAGCACCCCATTTGGCGGCACCATCTACCCGGTGAACCCCAAGCGCACCAACATCCTCGGCATTCGCGCCTACAGAAGTCTGCATGACCTTCCCGAGCGTCCTGATCTCATCGTAGTCACCACTCCGTCGGACACCGTGCCCGCCTTGGTTGAGGATGCGGTTGGAATCGGCGTACCCGCAGCCATTATCATCTCTGCCGGCTTCAAAGAGGTGGGCGAGCAGGGCCAGGAGTACGAGCGCCAGATCAAGGAAACCATCCGCGGTAAAATGCGTCTGATCGGTCCCAACTGCCTCGGTGTAATGAACCCGGTCACCGGCTTCAACGCTACCTTCGCGCATACCGTGGCGCGTCCCGGAAACCTGGCCTTCATCAGTCAGAGCGGCGCCCTCTGTACCGCCGTGCTGGATTGGTCGTTGCAGGCGATGGTTGGTTTCAGCGCGTTCATTTCGATCGGTTCCATGCTGGACGTGGGCTGGGGCGATCTGATTACCTACTTCGGAAACGATCCGCGCACCACTTCGATCGTGGCTTACATGGAGTCGATCGGCGATCCGCGCAGCTTCCTCAGTGCCGCACGCGAAGTCTCCCGCACCAAGCCAATTATCGTCATCAAGGCCGGACGCACCGCGCAGGCCGCCAAGGCCGCGGCTTCGCACACCGGTTCGCTCACCGGCAGTGACGAGGTTCTGGATGCGGCGTTCCGGCGCAGCGGCGTCCTCCGTGTCGATTCCATCCACGAGATCTTCGATATGTCCGAAGTCCTCGCCAAGCAGCCGCGCCCCAAGGGTCCGCGGCTTTGCATCGTCACCAACGCCGGTGGTCCGGGCGTGCTCGCCACCGATGCGCTGGCCCGTGGCGGCGGTGAACTAGCCGACCTCTCCCCGGAGTCGCTGGAGAGGTACAACCAGTTCCTGCCCAGCGCTTGGAGCCACAACAACCCGGTGGACATTCTCGGAGACGCCGAGCCGGAGCGCTATGCCAAGTCGCTCGAAGTAGCGGCGGCGGACCCGAAGATTGACGGCATGCTCGTCATCATGACCCCGCAAGGCATGACCGATCCGACCCGTATCGCCGAGAACCTGAAGCCCTACGCTCATTCTCTCGGCAAGCCGGTACTGGCAAGCTGGATGGGTGGAACTCAGGTGAAGTACGGCGAAGAGATTCTCAACCGCGCCGGGATTCCAACGTTTGCTTATCCGGACGCCGCCGCGGAAGCCTTCAACTACATGTGGAAGTACGCCTCCAACCTCAAGAGTCTGTACGAGACACCGATTGCGAATCCGGCATCGGATCAGATCGACCGCGCGAAGGTCGCCGAACTGATTGCCTACGTGCGTAAGTCCGGACGCACGATCCTGACCGAGTTTGAGTCGAAAGAGCTGTTGAAAGCCTACGGCATTCCCGTCACCGAGACGCGCATTGCAGCCAGTGCGGAAGAGGCGGTGAAGGCTGCCGACGAAATCGGCTACCCGGT
>Ga0181529_10004951_pt1 | contig 14113 bp, 13 predicted proteins | sample PEATcosm2014_Bin_36_FD_119763 | JGI IMG/M metagenome (GOLD analysis project Ga0181529, IMG submission 119763) | Peatland microbial communities from MTU Mesocosm Facility, Houghton, MI, USA - PEATcosm2014_Bin10_30_metaG | ecosystem: Environmental > Terrestrial > Soil > Wetlands > Peat | place... | reverse complement strand
TCGCGGGTGTAATTGGAATCGGAAGTGAAGCCGAGCGCCTGCAAGAGCGGTTCAAGCAAAAGCTGCTTCGTGGCTTCTTCCGGTTCCTGCAAATCAAAGCCCCGACGCTTGAATTCTCCGGCTTCAGCGATCAACGCTTCCAGTTTGGCGAAGAATTTTTCTTTCCCGGATACGGTTGGCACGGCGAGAGAGTTTGCGCCGGAAATCCGGCAGCGTCAACGTTTTGAAATCCTGAAATTGTGAACGCTGAAATTTCGATCCCATCTGCCAACTCTCACCGGCCATCTTTCCAAAACCGTTCGCATATTCGGCGTCTTTCGCAGTTAAAGATCGGGTCCATCCGTGGTTAATGCCCGTGCCATTCTGACGCATCATTTTCAGCCGTTGGCCTTCAGCCTTCAGCCTTTGCTCATCTCCCTCTTCGGTTCGGGTCAGGTTGCTGTCAGGTTGCTGATAGGTTGCTGTCCGGTTCGATCCCCCTCCCAAGGTGAAACCGGCCGGATTTAAGCCCGTTCTGTCCTGTTTTGTCCCACCGGGTGGCACAGTCGCGGGGTTGATGGTTGATGGATGGGAATTGACAGGATCCGGCCATCAAGCCGCAAAGGCCTTCAACCTGCAACCCTCAACTTTCAATCCTCAACCAACTTCCGTCCGTGGGCGGGCCGGGCGTTGCCGGGCGGGTCATCGTGTCTTCAGCCGCCTTTCAAACGCCCGCAGCGTTTCCGGGCTGACGTGGTGTTCGATGCCTTCGGCGTCCAGTTCCGCCGCCTTCCGGGAGATGCCGAGCGATTGCAGGAAGGCCGCCACCGTCTCGTGCCGCTGCTTGCTCTCGGCGGCAAGCTGGCGTCCGATTTCGGTCAGGAAGATCGCCCGATACGGCCGGGTGTTGACGTAGCCCGACCGTTGGAGCCGCGCCAGCGTGCGGTTGACGGTCACATGGGTCACGCCCAGCCGGCGCGCCAAATCCACCACACGCGCCTCGCCCTGGGCCGCCGTCAGGTCGGCGATGGCCTCGGCATAGTCCTGGGCGGTTTCCGCCGCGCGGTCGCGCCGCGAGCGGCGGAAGGTTTCGGCCTGCGGCACCGGCGCGGGCGCGGGCGTCTTGGGTCTGGAGCGCGGCATGATTCGGGCAAGGGTGCCGGCGGGGGCGGTTTTAGTCGAGGTTTTATTTTGTAGTCGAAGCTACATTTTTGTTGACAGTCGGGATTCCATATTGTATCTAGTGCTACATTAGTTTGCTTATGATAAGAATTATCATTGCCACCTGGCTGTTTCTCAGCGGCTGGATCGCATACGGCGTCCGGGCGCAGGAAGCGTCTGCGCCAGACAAAAGCGGCTACAATCTGTTCAATCCCGTGCCGGACAATTTGATGCGCGATTTAAGCCCGGACCGGCCGGACGAGACCGAGTCGGCCTACACGGTGGATGCCGGCCATTACCAATTGGAGATGGATTTTGTCAATTTCACCTATGACAAAACGAGCGGCACAACCACGAAGACCTGGGAGGTGGGCGATTTTAATTTCAAGGCCGGATTGCTCAACAACGTGGACGTCCAGTTCGTCTATGATAATTACCTGAATGTGCATACCGAAGGCAGTTCGGGCAAATCAACCACGCAGTCGGGTTTCGGCGACTTCACCACGCGGCTGAAGATCAATTTGTGGGGCGATGACGGCGGGAAGACGGCATTTGCGCTGCTACCTTACGTCACTTTTCCGACGGCCACGGATGGTCTTGGAAACAACGCGGTTGAAGGCGGCGTGATTTTCCCGCTGTCGGTGAGCCTACCGTATGATTTCGACTTGAGTTTGGAAACGGCGACCAGCTTGATCGAAAATGATGGCAACGGCGGCTACCATGAAGAATTCATCGCTTCCGCCAGCCTTGATCATCAGATCATCGGGAAATTGAGCGCATTTTTGGAATTTTTCAGCAACTTCACCACGGAAAATAACACGGGCTGGGTGGGAACGGTGGATACCGGTCTGGAATATCTGGTCACGAAAAACATCCAGCTTGATTTGGACTGTTATTTTGGCGTGACGCCAGCAGCGGCCGATTACAACACGTTTTGCGGAATCACCGTAAGATTTTGAGAATTAATACAGCTTTATGGGCAAAGACGACAACACACCCACGAATTTTGACGAACGTTCGGCTACTGAAGTCGCCACGGTTTCGCGCCCCGGAGCCATGTCGTTGGAAGGATTGCATGACAGCGTAAAAGTGCCGCATCATAAAGCCGGCTTCTGGAAACAAATGGCCGCCTACTTCGGCCCGGCGGTTTTGGTCAGCGTGGCCTACATGGACCCGGGCAATTGGGGAACCGATCTCCAAGGCGGCGCGCAGTTCAAATACGGACTGCTGTGGGTGGTCGGCCTAGCCAGCCTAATGGCTATTTTCCTGCAAATCATCGCCGCGCGACTCGGCATAGCGACGGGACGCGATCTGGCACAATGCTGCTACGATTGGTATCCCAAGTGGACGCGGGTGCCGAACTGGCTCATGGCGGAACTAGCGATCATCGCATGCGATTTGGCTGAAGTCCTAGGCGGTGCGGTGGCGCTGAACATGTTGTTCCACATCCCCATTTTTTGGGGAGTCATCATCACGGGCGTGGATGTGCTGCTGCTGCTGGCGATGCAGCGGTTCGGGATGCGGACCATTGAAGCCATCGTGCTGCTGCTGGTGGCGACCATCGGCATCTGCTACTTCATCGAAATTTTCGTCCTGCCGCAGACGCAGCCCAGTTTTCTGGAAATGGGCCGGGCGATGATCGCGCCCACTTTGACTTCGGCCACCATGATTTATGTGGCCATCGGGATCATCGGCGCGACGGTCATGCCGCACGTGCTGTATCTGCACCCGGCCCTGGTGCAAAGCCGCAAATTCCAGAAGGACGACGAATCAATGCGAAAGGCGATTCGCTTCAACACCTATGACGTCATCGCCAACCTGTCGGTCGCCTTCCTGATCAATGCCGCCATCCTCGTGCTGGCCGCAATCGTCTTTTACGGCAAGACCAGCGTCACCGTCGCCGGCGGACAGGTGGTCCAGTTCAACGATTCTACGGACTGGATTCAAGCAGCCTACCTGACTTTGGCGCCGCTGTTGGGCACGGCTGCCGCCGGCACGCTTTTCGCCGTCGCCTTGCTCGCCAGCGGGCAAAGCGCCACCATTGTCGGCACGCTGGCCGGCCAGGTGGTGATGGAGGGCTTCATGCACTGGAGAATCCAGCCGTGGTTGCGGCGGCTCATCACCCGCTCGCTGGCCATTATTCCAACGGCTGTCTATATCGGAATCCGCGGAGCCAATAACATCACCGATCTGATCGTCTTGAGCCAGGTGGTGCTGGCGTTGCAGCTTCCGTTTGCGATGTTCCCGCTGCTGCACTTCGCCAGTTCCCGCAAGCGGATGGGAAAATGGCGGCTCGGCTGGTTTCTGCTCATCGCCGGCTGGGGTTCGGCGTCGCTAATCACGGTCTTCGATTTTTATGGTCTGCCCGACGCCGTCAAACAGGCTTGGCAGGTCATCAAAGGCGGATAAACTAAAAAAGCTGACCCATGTATAAAACCATTCTCCTGACGTTGGATGGCACGCCAACCGACCGCGCCATTATCGAACACATCAAGCAGCTTGCGAAACTCGCGCAAAGCCGCGTCGTGCTGCTGCATGTGGCGGACGGCTGGGCTGCGCGAACTTTTGGAGCGGACGCGGTCAGCCCCGAAATCACCGAAGACACCGCATATTTGAGCCGGGTCTGGTCGGAGTTTCAATCCGCCGGCATTCCTGCCGAGTCGGAACTAGCATATGGCGATCCGCCGCAGGAAATCATCAAGTGGGTCGGGCAAAAGGGATGCGATTTGATTGCGATGGCCGGACACGGCCACCGGCTTTTCGGTGACATCTTTCACGGCAGCACAATCACCCAGGTCCGGCACAAAACGACGATTCCAATCCTCCTCGTTCGCACGCCGAAAAAATAACGCAGCGCAGGCTTCCAACCTGCGTCACTTGAGTTGTGAATCTTTCGGCCGCTCGACGAGATGCAGCAAATTCCCCTCCCCGTCCTCGAAGAACAAAACCCTGCCGCCGCCCGCCGCCGGCCGGATTTCTTCCGTGAAATTCACGCCGCGCTGTTTGAGTTCCGCCTTTGCCGCGTCAATCGAGTCCACGCGCAGCGCAAGGTGGCGGAAACCTTGCAGCTTGTTGTTGCCGCGCTCTGGCAGCGGTTTTTCCGCGGCGTAAATTTCCAACCAGCCGCCGCCGGGCAGGCTGATGAGCAGCGTCGGCGGCATCTTGCCGTTGTTAAAAACTTCACGCGCGCCGAGGACGCGTTCATACCAGCTTTTCAGCGCGACGGGATTCGTGGCGGGAATGGCGATGTGTTCGATGGCGATGTTCATTTGAACGCAGATTACGCGGCTGGCGCGGATTTTCAAATCGAAATTCTCGGCGGCTCGTGCCCGCGCCGCATCCGCGCGCTGCACCATCGCGCAAGCTTGTTTTCCCGCGGATTGCAAATCCGCTCATTCTTCCGCTGAAATATGTTAATCCGACTGACACCGGTCGCTGCGGAAAGTCACGTTCTGGTGACAAATTCACATTGCCATTAGAATGGTTTCGGAGTAGCTTACCAAGATGAAATCCTCAAAAAGTTTGCATTTTCCCGCGAAACCAATGCCATCCTGCCGCGCAATTCAAAAAGCGTTCACCTTGATTGAACTGCTGGTGGTCATTGCCATCATCGCCATTCTGGCGGCCATGTTGCTGCCGGCCTTGAGCAAGGCAAAGCTTCACGCGCAACAAAGCAAATGTGTCAGCAATGTGAAACAATTGACCACGGCCGGGATCATGTATCAGGAGGATTATGGTCCAATCGGCTATGGCGGAGCGACCACAGTATGGCTGTCAACACTAATTGACAACTATGCCAAGGTGAGCGCGTTGCGGCTTTGCCCAGTCGCGAGTCAACCGGTAAGTCTTACTGCCCTGGGGACTCAACCAGGAACGGCGGCGAATGCCTGGGTTTGGAATGCGGTGAACAGTGTGGATCCGACCAATATGGGGAGCTACACCATCAATGGCTGGCTTTATGACACGGGGGGGCCACAACCGCCGACTCGCTATGTGCAAGACACCTCTCCCATAAACTCTTATTTTCACAAGGATTCATCCATCAGGTTTCCGACAACCACTCCTGAATTTGTGGATGGCGTCTGGCCGGACATGTGGCCGCTGATGACCGACACGCCCGCCAACCCTTACAATTTATTTGCGGGTGTCGGCGGCCTCCCCGACGGGTCCGGGCCGATGATGCGGGTTTGCATAGCGCGGCATGGTTCAGTGGCGGCGGGAGCCGCGCCGCAAGCGTTTCCGAACAATCAACCGTTTCCCGGACTGGTCAACATGGGTCTGGTTGACGGCCACGTGGAAAGCCCCAGGCTGGATAATCTCTGGTCCTACACCTGGAGCGGAGTTTTTAAGCCGACCAAGCGGCCGGGCCTGCCTTGACCTGTCCAGCCAATCTTCCTGCAATTTATCCAGAGCTTTCCGAACCGATTGGCCGGCGGTGCAACGCGGTTGAACTTTCAGCGGTGACTGTTTGTTTTCCACGAAGTTGGAAAAGCTGTTTCCGGATGGCATTTCAACCCGGCAATTTTTTCTTTGTGTTCTTTGCGCTCTTTGCGGTTAAACTTTCCCCATGCGAATTTTGTCAGGCATCCAGCCTTCGGGCGCGCTGCACCTCGGAAATTATTTCGGGATGATGCGCCCGGCCCTCGACCTTCAGGAAAAGGGCGAGGCGTTTTATTTCATCGCGGATTATCATTCCATGACGTCGCTGACCGACGCCATCGCGCGGCGCAAGAACACCCTGGACGTGGCGCTGGATTTTCTCGCGTGCGGCCTCGATCCGCGGCGGACCGTCTTCTTCCGCCAATCCGACGTGCCGGAAGTGACCGAGCTGACGTGGCTGCTTTCGACCGTCACCCCGATGGGATTGCTCGAACGGGCGCACAGCTACAAGGACAAGATTGCGAAAGGCATCGCGCCGAGCCACGGCCTGTTTGCCTATCCGGTGCTCATGGCGGCGGACATTTTGATTTACGATTCAAACATCGTGCCGGTCGGGCGCGACCAGAAACAGCACGTCGAAATGACGCGCGACATCGCCATCAAGTTCAACGAAGCCTACGGCCCGACGTTCGTGATTCCCGAACCGCAAATCCGCGACGAAGTCGCCGTCGTGCCCGGCACCGACGGCCAGAAGATGAGCAAAAGCTACGGCAACACGATTGAGATCTTTGGCGACGAAAAAACCATCCGCAAAAAAATCATGGGCATCGTCATGGACAGCCGCACGCCCGCCGAACCCAAACCCGACGCGGGAAAAAATCTCGCCCTGCAATTGCTCAAACTCGTCGCGCCAGCGGAGGTGGCGAAGGATTTTGAAAACCGTCTGCGTGCCGGCGGCCTCGGCTACGGCGATCTGAAGAAGGCGTTGTTTGAAAATTATTGGAATTATTTCGCCGACGCCCGGAATAAACGCGCCGAACTTGCGGCAAACTTGGATCACGTCAACAGCGTGCTGGTTGATGGCGCAAAGAAAGCTCGCGGCCTGGCGCAACAGGTTTTGAAACGGGCCCGGAAAAATTGCGGGCTGGAGTGAAATGGCGAGTCGGCGCTGCGCGCCGATTTTTTGAGCCACCGGCTCGACGCTACATGATTTTCAGCTTTGGCAAATCCTGCGAGTCCACCAGGCCCACCGGCTCGCGTTTTGTGTTCACGACGATCAAATCGTCAATGTTCCGCTCGTTGAAAATTTTCAGCGCCTCCACGGCCAGCGCATTGTCGCGGATGCAAATCGGATTGCGCGTCATGACTTTTTTTAACGGCCTCGAAAGCAGATTGTCATCACCCGCCATGTGCCGGCGGAAATCGCCGTCGGTGAAAACGCCCGCCAGCTTGCCGCGCGCGTTGACCACGCTCAAGCTGCCGGATTTGGCGTGCGTCATCACAAGCAGCGCTTCCTTGACCGTCAGATTCTCATCCGCGACGGCGTTGCGATTTCCCGTGCGCATGATGTCGCCGACCTTCAGCAGCATCGCGCGGCCAATCGCGCCGGAGGGATGCAGCCGCGCGTAGTCCTTTTGCTTGAAGCCGCGCGCCTGCAACACCGCCATCGCCAGCGCGTCGCCCATCACCAGCGCCGCCGTGGTGCTCGCCGTCGGCGCGAGGTTGAACGGGCAGGCTTCCTTCGGAACCTTGACGTTGAGCGAAACGTCGCTGTGTTTTGCCAGCGAGGATTTCAAATTGCCGGTGAGTGAAATGATTTTGACGGAAAATCTTTTTAGCGCCGGCAGCAAATTGAGCAATTCATCCGACTCGCCGGAATAGCTCAACGCGAGAATCACGTCGCCATCGGCGATGATGCCGAGGTCGCCGTGGAGCGCGTCCACGCTGTTGAGCACGACGCTGGTGGAGCCGGTGCTGGTGAGCGTGGCGGCGATTTTCTGACCGATATTGCCGGATTTGCCGATGCCGACGACGATGATTTTGCCGCGTCGCGCCAGCGCGTCCGCAATGATTTCCACCGCTTCATCAAACGACGCATCAAGCTGTGCGCGCACGGCCTTGAGCGCGGCGAGTTCGATGTCAAAAACTTTCCGGGCCTGGACGAGATGCTTCATCGCGGCGAGGATGCAGGGAAGCCGCGCCCATTTCAATCCCGAACGGCGGTCCGCGAACAAGTCGCCCCTTGCCGCGTCAAAGCGTTTGGAATTACGTGAAGTAAGGATTCTTCACGCCGCGCTCGGCGTAATCCTTCAGACAGACGAGCAGATGTCCCCAAGTCGTGTTGCAAAAAAAGCAATGGTCGCCGCCGCGTTCCCAGCCGCCGTGGCAGAATTTCAACAGCACTTCGCCGTCGGGCCGCGGTGCGAGGATGTATTCTTGCGTGGTGCCGACCCAATCCGGCGAGGTGCCCCCGGTGCATTTCCAGCGCACGAGCATCGGCGGCGTCAATTGTTCGATGCGCATCTGAAAAACGGTCGTAAGCTCAAAGAAGCTGAAGACCGCCATGCCGCCGGCCTTGTCGTCCATCTTCACGGCGGTTGCCGGAGCGCGCCAGCGCGTGGGCTACTCCTATTCCCACATTCCAAAACTGACCCCTCCAAAAACTGATTTGCGCCCGGTGAATAATTTAGCGTAAAAAATGTTTTGACAACGAGGTCGCTTTTCTGCTAGTTTGGTAATCGTCATCGGTTTGGGTGCTTTTTTTTGAGTGAAAAAGAGCCTCGGACCGTCCATAGAAAGAACAGAACACAAGAACACAAGAACACCGCGCTATGAAAAAACTTTTTGTCTCGATGGGGCTGGCAACAGCCGGAGTCGCCAGTCTTCATGCTGCTTATGCCCCGGATGCCACGGACAATTCCAAGATGTGGACCCTTTCGGCAACCTTGCGTGGATTTTACGATGACAATTATAACACGACGACACAGAAGCAAGGCAGCGCGGGATTTGAGGTGAATCCGTCATTCGGCCTGAACATGCCGTTGCAGCAAACGGAAATCGGGCTGCGTTACTCTTACGGGCTTTATTATTATCAGCAGCGGCAACAAAACAATCAAAACCCGATTGACCAGACCCATCAATTGGATGTGTGGCTGGATCATGCGTTCACGCCGCGTTGGGAGTCGAGGCTTGAGGACACGTTCACGGTGTCGCAGGATCCGGCGCTGTCGGCTAGCGGCACGGCAATACCACAGCGCGTGGAAGGAAATAACATCGCCAACACGGTGAACGGCTCGTTGCACACGGACTGGACACGGGAGTTCAGCACCGTGTTGTCCGCCCAAGACTCGTTCTACAACTATGAGAACAGCGGAGGCAACACCGCCCCTCCGTATAGTAATCCCAGTTATGCCGGCAGTTTGAATCGGAATGAAGCGACCTTTGGACTGGAGTTGCAGTGGGTCGTTTTGCCGACCACGACCGCTCTCATCGGTTATAAATTTGGCATGGCTCATTACTTGGGTGACGAGCCGATTGCCGAAAACGCGAATGCGCCATATTCTCCGGCTCATCCTTATGTTTATTACAGCGACAGTCGTGACAGCCGGTCGCAGTTCGGCTACGTGGGGGTGCAGCACAAGTTCTTGGAAAATCTGACGGGCAACGCCAATGTGGGCGTGCAATACACTGATTATTACAACGATCCGAATTCCACCAGTTCGTTGTCGCCTTACGCGGATGCCTCGATGATTTACACCTATGCCGCCGGGAGCTACGCGCAGTTGGGGGTGACGCAATCGCGAAACGCCACGGACACGGTTTCGGTAAATTCACAAGGACAGATCACCTTGGACCAGGAAAGCACGGTGGCTTACGGCTCCCTCAATCAGGCGTTGACCCCCAAACTCATGGGCAGCCTGGTCGGGCATTTTCAATATTCCACCTACAACCAAGGCGCGTATAACAATCAAACCGCGCAGTTTTACAATCTGGGCGTGAACCTGTCCTACGCCTTCAACCGTCACTTCTCATCGGATCTTGGTTACAATTTCGATTGGTATACAACCGCCGCGCCGGGGCAGGACTACACACGCAACCGCGTTTATTTGGGCGTCAGCGCGACCTATTAAAGGCGGATTAAGTTCTTGAGCCAAGCCAGGGCATCAGGCAAAATATTTTGAACGATTTGAACGGGAGCAGGGTCATTACCCTGTCTCCCATTGTTTTTCGACACATATGGAACCAGTAAAAAACCAGCCGCCGCCGGAAGCCAGCCTGCATTTTCTTGACTACTGGCGCATCATCCGCATCCGCAAGACGGTCATCATCTCGGTCTTCCTGCTCATCGCCATCACCGCCACCGTCGTCACGTTCATCCTGCCCTCATCGTATTCCAGCACGGCCCGGATCGAAATCAATCCCGACGTCAACGACATCCAGCCCATGGGCGGCGGCCAGGCGTATGCCGGCGTCGGCTACGACCCTTATTTCATCCAGACCGAATTTGAGAAGATGCAGTCGGAAAAAGTGCTGGGCCGGGTGATTGAGACGTTGGATTTGAACAATAAATGGGGCGCAAAATACAACGGCGGCCAGCCGCTCAAGACGGAAGACACCATGCAACTGCTCAAGCAGCGCATGAACTTGAGTCCGGAGCGCAACACCAAGTTGATTGACATCACCATTTACAGCGAGGACAAGGCCGAAGCCGCGAATCTGGCCAACGGCATCGCCACGGCTTATCAGGATTACCGCCTCGATCTGCGCAAGTCGAACACGACGAATGGCATCTCGGTCCTGATGTCGGAATTCCAGGCGGAGGAGGATCGCATTCAGCAGACCAACGCCGTCGTGGACAAGTTGCGCGAGGATTTGAAGATTACTGACAACGACCCCCAATCTTTCGCGCCAACGCCAACGCTCAGCTCGCAGCAAGTATCGCAATACAAAGCCAATGAGATTGAACAGGAAAGGGATTACATAAAATTGAATGCGCAGTTGACCGGGTTGCAGGCGTTGCAAGCAACGAACCCGGTGGAACTGCGGGACGTTCTCCCCACGATGTTTTCGGATCCGGCGTTAAGTGGATTGTTGGACCAGTTGCACAAGGCGGAACAAAGCCTGGCCCAGTTGAAAGTGGATTACAGCACAAATCATCCGGATGTCATGCGCCAGCAAAAAATGGCGGATGAATTGAACACGGAAATTAACGCCCGCGTCGCCGGCCTAATGGATGGCTTGGCCACCCAGGTGAAATCGTCGAAGGCCGGGCTGGACGCGCAGACCGCCACGGTCGATGCCGCCATGCAAAAGGATCAGGACGAAGCCCAACGGGGACTGCCTTACTGGGAATTAAAACGCAAACTGGAAAACATGATCGAATTCCACAAGCTGCTTCAGGCAAAAATCGCGGAGGAAAAACTGGATCTGGAAATCCCCAAGTCAACCATGGTGACCATCATTGACCAGGCCCAGCCGGCCAAGACTGCGGCTCGGCCCAATAAAACGCTGAACATCATCCTCGGCATCGTCATCGGTTTGATGGTTGGCGTCGGTCTGGCCTTTTTCATTGAATATCTCGACACGAGCGTGAAAACCATTGACGACGTGGAGCGCGCCCTCCAGGCGCCGGTGCTTGGCGTCATCCCGCAAAATGTCGGCTATTTGATGGAAGAAGGCGTCGAAAGCCAGCACGCCGAGGCCTACCGCGTCTTGCGCACCAACCTCCTGTTCTCGCGCAAGGACGACCGGCTCAACTCCTGCGTCGTCGTCAGCGCCGGCGCGGGCGAAGGCAAGTCCACCACCGTCGTCAACCTCGCCACCGTCTTTGCCCAGGCCGGCCAGCGCGTGCTGCTGGTGGATTCGGACCTCCGCCGCCCGACTCTGCACAAAGTTCTCAAGGTCAGCAATAGCCTGGGCGTGACCAATTATCTGCTCAAGCAAAACACCTTGGAAGAGGTCATCCAACGGACCAGCGTTCCGACGCTCGACCTTCTGGCCAGCGGCAAACTGCCGAGCAGTTCCATGAATATTCTCGGCTCCGCGGCGATGAAGGACATGGTTGCCGAATTGAAGCAGCGCTACGATTTTGTGTTCTTCGATTCGCCGCCGATCATGGGCGTGAGCGACGCCGCCATTCTGGCCAGCGAAATTGACATGGTCATCCAGGTCATTCAATACCGCCGCTACCCGCAGCCGATGAACATCCGCGCCAAACAGATGATTGAAAAGGTCGGCGGCACGCTCATCGGCATCGTGCTCAACAACATCAATATGTCGCAGGACGAAAGCTACTACTACTACAGCGGCTACTACCACGGCTATTATTACTACTCCAAGAACGAGGAGGAACAGGATGCCGAAGCCCGGGAAAAAGGCTCCGGCGGTGAAACCGGCCCGGATAAAGTCAAACAAAAGTATTGATTGCGTCCCCACTTTCGCAAGGATTAGCGCCCATGAAATTATTTGTTCGCGGATTATTCGCCTGCGCATTGCTGGTCGCAGGCTTGTTTTTCACCGGCTGCAGCTCGCCGTCGCAAGGCCAACCCATGTCGGCTAACTCCCAACCGCCGACCGCCGGCGGAACCTCGCTTTCCTCGCCCCCCACCGGCGCGGATGTGGCCCGCTTTCGTGTTGGCGAAACGGTCATTGTGACCTTCTCCGGCTCGCTGGTTGACATCCCTTCCCACGAGGAGCCCATCAAGGAGGACGGCACCATCACCCTGCCGCTCATCGGCGCCGTGACTGCCGTCGGCAAAACCGCCGGCGAATTGCAAAATGAAATTCACGACGGCTACGTTCCACAATATTATGTCCGCCTGACCGTCACCGTGAAATCCGGCGACCGCGTGTATTACGTCGGCGGCGAAGTCAAAGCTCCCGGCAAGCAGCTTTACGTGGACGGCACCACCGTCACCAAGGCCATTCAATCCGCCGGCGGCCTGACCGATTTTGCCAACCACGGAAAAGTCTGGCTCAACCATTCCAGCAACGGCCAGCGCATCCGGGTGGATTACGATGGAGCCCTCCAGAACCCGGCGATGGATCCGCCGGTTTATCCCAACGACCAGGTCACCGTGGAACGGCGGATTTTCTGATGATTCAACTCAATGTCCTTTCGGGAAAAAAGGCGGGCAGCCGGGCGGCTGTCCGACATTTTCCTTTTCGCGTCGGACGCGCGCCGGAAAACCATTTGCAGATCGAAGATGACGGCGTCTGGAATCAACACCTCGCGCTCGAATTTCAAAGCGGCGGTTTCAACCTTGCGGTTGCGCCGGGCGCCCTGATCGCCGTCAACGGCGGGCCGTTCCAGAATCAAATTCTCCGCAACGGCGACACCATCACGCTTGGCTCCGCCAAACTGCAATTCTGGCTCGCCGCCGCCCGTCAGCGCGGTCTGCGCCTCCGCGAACTTTTCGTCTGGGCGCTTGTCGTCGCCGTCACCGCCGCCCAATTCGCCCTGATTTACTGGCTCATCCGCTGAATTTTTCGTCCTCGTCCTCGCAATCGAAAAAATCGAGGACGAGAATGATTTGGCTAATGCCGGAAATGCCGCGCACCGGTGAACGCCATCGCCATACCGCGCGCATCCGCCGCCGCGATGACTTCCGCATCCCTCACCGAACCGCCGGGCTGAATCGCCGCCGTCGCGCCCGCATCCGCCGCCGCGAGGAGCCCGTCGGGGAACGGGAAATAGGCGTCGCTGCAAACCACACTGCCGGCGAGCGGCAGCTTCGCCTCGCCCGCCTTCCACACCGCGATGCGGCTGGCATCCACGCGGCTCATCTGCCCCGCGCCCGTGCCGAGCGTCCGGCCTTCGCCGACATAAAGAATCGCGTTCGATTTCAAATGCTTCACCACGCGCCAGCCGAACAGCATCGCCTTCAGCTCCGCCGCCGTCGGCTGCCGCTTCGTCACAATTTTCAAATCGGCTGCCGCCGTCGTTTTCAAATCGCGCTGTTGCAGCAAAAATGAATCCGCGCCCACGCTCCGCACTTCCCACGGCTGCGCGGACGACGGGCATTTCAGGATTTGCAGCAGCCGCAGATTTTTTTTCTTCTGCAACACCGCCAGCGCCTCCGCCGAAAATTCCGGCGCGACGATGACCTCGCTGAAAATTTCCGCGATGGCCGACGCGCACGCGCCGTCGAGCGGCTGATTGACCGCGATGATCCCGCCGAACGGCGCCTGCTTGTCCGTCGCAAACGCCTTGTCCCACGCCTCGCGCAAATTGGCGCCCTGGCCGACGCCGCATGGATTTGTGTGCTTGAGAATCGCCAGCGTCGGCGCGTCCTCGCGAAATTCCGCGATGAGTGCGGCTGCGGCTGTGAGGTCCAAAATGTTGTTGTAGGAAAGTTCCTTGCCGTGAAGCTGCTTGAAATAATCGCGGAACTTGCCGTAAAGCGCCGCCGTCTGGTGCGGATTTTCCCCGTAACGCAGCGGCTGCGCCAGCGGCGCGGAAATGGAAAGTAGCGCAGGCGTCTCGCCTGCGTTTTTATTTGCGGGCAGGCGGGACGCCTGCCCTGCATTGAATTCCTTTTGCAAATGCGCCGCGATGGCCGCGTCGTAAGCCGCCGTGCGCGCGAAAACTTTC
>Ga0181529_10004950_pt1 | contig 14114 bp, 9 predicted proteins | sample PEATcosm2014_Bin_36_FD_119763 | JGI IMG/M metagenome (GOLD analysis project Ga0181529, IMG submission 119763) | Peatland microbial communities from MTU Mesocosm Facility, Houghton, MI, USA - PEATcosm2014_Bin10_30_metaG | ecosystem: Environmental > Terrestrial > Soil > Wetlands > Peat | place... | reverse complement strand
GCCTTCGAGCATTCTCGTCTCGACCAGTGCGCCTTCGATTTCACCGAACTCAACCACGTGCGCATCTCGGACTCGAACGCGGCGAAGTTGGCCCTGTCCGCTTGTACCTGCAAGGATGTGGTTTTCGAGCGCAGCGAATTCGAGTCCGCCACGGATCGAGCGAGCACGTTTGCGCGCGCCCGCTGGAGCGAGGTGCGCTGGAAGGCGCCGGAATGGCGCGCCACCCGCTTCGACAAGGTCCAGATAGACGACGCAACCATTGCCGGCGGCACGCTTGCCGGAGTGACCTTCACGGACGCACAAGGCCGCGGCCTGCTCGTCCAGGGTACTTTGGTCGACGGGCTGGATTTTGTGCTCGGCACGTGGACCGCGCTCACCTTCGATGGCATTCGCGGGCGCACCCTGCGCATCACCGAGGTCGGCGTCACCGGCCTCAGCCTGCTTGCCTGCGGTGAGTTGGTTGGTGTGGCCATCGCGGGCGGCAACGTGGCGGGCATGGCCATCGACCGCTGCCCGACCCTGGGCCTGGTGTCTTTCGGTCAGGTCAGCATCGGCAATCTCATGGTCACCGACAGCTTCATCGACGGCGCCTTCTGGCAGGGTTGCACCATCGCAGACAACAGCAGCATCGAGCGCTCGTGCCTGGCCGGTCTCGACCTCTTCCGAAGCTCGGTGGACGGCCTCGTCATACGCGACACCCAGCTCACTACGGTTCTGAGGTTGCAGGAAGCGCAGGTGCAGGGTCTGGTGCTGGAACGCGTTTCGTATGCCCCTAACCTTGTCGTGCGAGCCGATGGGCTAAGCTATGGCCCGGGCGACCGCTTCCCCATCCCCTAGGAAACACACATGGCCAGCAACCCCGAGCTCTACAACCTGGTGTGGCGAGCCTTCTCGTTCGTGTCGCGCCCCGACCCGTCGCAAGGCGAATTTCAGACCGCCCCCGAGCACCTCAACACCATCGACACCCGGCCGAACATCCCGGCTGTGGTGCTGTTCCCCGCGCTGCTGACGCCCAACCTGCACGTGCGCGGCGAGAACGGCGGCAAGATCGAGATCTTGGTAGCCGCGCCCTCGTCGCCGGCCCTCACCCCCGACGACGTCAACCGCCACCTCAAATTCGCGCCCGGCCTCGACGCCAAGAAGCGCGTGTCGGACGACGACTTGTTCGACGATCCCACGGACAAGATCAAGCTGAAGATTGTCCAGGCCGATGGCTTTGGCCAGCTCAGCACCGAGAACGTCTTCCGCGGCATCCTGCACGACACGGTTTCCAACTGGCTGCCCAAGGAGCTGGATGCCTTCTACGCCATCCAGATCGACGAATCGTGCCTCGACGCCGGTGCACAGACGGCGGGCGGCTCCGCCGTGGACGACGGCTCCAGCGACGATGCGGCTGCCGATTCGAGCGGCGACTCGGGCGGCGCCTCTGGTTCCGATGCCGCTTCCACCTCCTCTGGCACCACAGACCCCACTCCAACTTCCGACGCCAAGACGTCGCCCGCTCCTGGCGATTCGGAGTACCAGGACTTTCTGATAGCTGGAGTTCTTCAGCGCATGAACGGACCAGCCTTGCGAGGCAGCGGCGGCTTCGGCGAGTACGAATTCGAGTTCGACATCGAGGGGGTGGACTACTCGCAGGTCGATCTCGACCAACCCATCGTGGCCTACCACCCGCTCTACGTGTACCCGGAAGGATCCTTGCAAACGATCCACATCGGCCACGTCTCGGACATCCACATCAACGCCCGCCAAAAGCTCTTGGCCAAAAGCCCCGCGCGGGTCATCGACTTTAGCGCGCAGGGAAGCGTGGCTCTCGAGGCAGACGCGGAAAAGGCGGAGAATGAATCGCCGTCTATCGGCTCGATGATGAACATCTTCGAGCGCTCGTTCCTATCGATCCTCGACGCACTCGACAGCAAGGGCATCGACGTCCTGCTCGTGGGCGGTGACCTCATCGAGCACGTGGACAACGCCTTTCCCTATCACGACGGCTTCGATCCCGAGAAGCTATCGCCAGCCAGCGCCGCCGCCGTTTGGGATCTGGTGGATGTGGACAACAACTACAATCGCAACTACCAATCCTACGTCGATTACATCGCCTTCTTCACGGCGATCCGGCACTTCTGCGCGAGCAAGGGCAAACCGGCCTTCGTGGTGACGGGGAACCACGATTGCTACAAAAATACCCGGATCTACGGCATCTCTCCGCGACTATTTCTGGGCTACAGGAAGGCCAACGAGGGCATCCCCGCCGATCACAACCTGACCTTCTACGAGGCCATGCTGGCTTTCGGCGAGTCTTGGGACTCTGCTGCGATGAAGGATCCGTTCGATGCGCAATACTACGAGTGGTTCTACGCCGTCCTGACGCCCTTCTCGGATTTCAACATGCAGCTGCCGAAGGTGGCTCTCGTCGGTCTGGCTTGGGGCGACAGCGAAGAATCCGTGAGCTTGCTGCCAGGATCCTACGGCCAAGGCGTCGGCCACCTTCCGCGCGCGGACCATGCGGTCACCGAGGCACAGCTCGCGCTCGCCAAGCCCGATGGAATCGATGGCAAGAAGATCGTGCTCATGACCCACTTCACATTCGTGAGCTACGTCGAAAAAGTCGCGTTCGGCGATGGTCCCGTCGCTGGCCACATCGATGTCGTTGGGGCAGGTCTCTTTCATTGGAGTCCATTCGGTGACCATGACTTCGGCACCTTCGCCAAGCAGCGCTCCGACCTCTACAAACAAGTAGCCGACTCCGACCTAACGTCGTGTGCGTTCTCCGGCCACTCCCACCGCAAGAGCATGTACCTTCTCGGTGCAGCCGACGACAGGGGCTACCCGACCGAGGCTTACGGCATGCGCAGCCCGACCGGAATCGTCAATCCGACGCCTCACATCGACGGTCGCCCGCCCATCATTGTGTCGGACTCGGCTGGGCCCGTGCCTCGGCTCAACTTCGACGGTAACTATGGCACTGGTACCATGTTCGGCGAATACGGTAGCGACCGCCCTTCGGGCACGATGGTGACCATCACGAACGCTGGCGCCGTGACCGCCATCGAGCCCGTGTACTCCGCGCTCGACCAAACCAAGCCCAGGCTGGCCGTCGCGGTGGATTACCTGCACGTGATGAAGAACCAGGTGTTCAAAGAGATTGCCGTCGAGCCGTTCGAGCGGGCTCAGGCGACGACGTGCCAACATGCCGTCAAGATGGTCTTCAATATTGTCTTCCCTGATAGGCTGGCAGGCGGAATGGACATCATCCTTTTTGCAAAGCCATCGCTGAATTTCGAATGGATTCGAATTGTCCTCAAGCAAACTGAGTTCGTGCCCCATGACCCCAATGACGCGGACAAGCCAGCCACGGCGACATTTCAACTGTCCCGGGACAGTAGCCAAGACTTCTTCAACTGGCTCACATTGGGTTCGAAATCTGGGCGTTTCATGTCTTTCGGCTTCGCCAGCGCAAACGGGCTGGAGGATATCTACGACCTGAACTCGCGCTGGAACATCGAGGTCGAGGCCAAGCCATCGTTCTTGAATTTCTGGGGCTCGCAGAAGTACGACATCATTCCTCACGGTGAGAACACCGGGCTTCTTCATTTCCACAATGAAGCCCCAGACTTCTCGTGGCGCCGCCAATTCGCCCCTTATCGATAGGAATCCCTGCAGCCATGCGATGTGCAATTCTCTTGCTTGCTGGACTCATCATGACAGGCGACATTCGGGCTGAACAGAATCGCGTGACCGTCCGCGGACTGAGCCAGCGACTACAGCTCACGGGATGGCAGGTTAGCTGGCCAGTTCAAGGGGAGATTGTTCCACCCGTGCATCCCGTCGTGGGTGGAAAGATCCTGGCCGTGGTCAAGTCCTCCGACGGCGACTCGCGCGGCCTGATCCTGTGGAACAAGGACGGTCGCCAGCTTGCCCAAAGCCCTCTTGACATCGCGGGCGACATCGAGGCTGCGCAGGTGTTCGGTGATCGACTGATCGCAGTGACTGCTGGCGATGTCGTCCAAATCGACATCGCGACCTTGCGCAGGGTCCGCGGACGATCCTTCGCTATTCCCAAGACCGCGACGACACTCTACGAGCCGTGCCCGACGGGAGTTTGGGTCGTCGGGGACAAGGCCGTTTGGTACCTCGATTTGGACGGCCGTCCCGCCGTAGAAAGGTCGCGACCGCTGGTTGCCGTCAACAAGCCGCGCTGTCCAGCCAATCAGGGCGACGTGAAGCAACCCTGTTCGTCCGGCCTTCAGTTTGATCGCACGACCGCCATCGCTTCTGAGTCAGGGGATGTCGTCGTGGTCGATGTCTTCAAGGAGCTGTACCCGTATACTGGTTACCAGGGCAGCGTCGATGAGGTCTGGCCTTCGACAGCTACGGTTTTGGACAGGGACGGCACCGTCGTAGCACAGAAGCCCTTGTCCTGGATGAAGACCACGTGGGAATGGTTCTGGACCAAGAGTGGTGGATCACAGGATCCTCTGGGGTTGCCTCACTGGGGAGGACTAGTCCGTACCAGGTACGGGACGGACGGCCTCTCTTTGGGCCATCCCACCATCGCGCGAGGAGGGGACTTCTTGTTCTTGAGTCGCGGGAGCAAAGACACGGTCCTTAGTCGACTAGACAGTCGTTTGGACACGCTGTGGAAGAGGTGCATAGGAAACCTATCACCGGCGGTAGAGGCCCCCGCGTGGGCATCTCCCATTCTTCTTCACGACAAGCTCTGTCACAAATTTGCCACCATCAAAGACAACGGGTCGAACGAGAAGGAGAAGACCATCGAGATGCCAGACGTCGCCAGCGAGCTCTGGAAGAACGACTTCAAACGCCCCCGCTTCGCCATTGGCCAAAGCATCGAGGGCGACTGGCTGCTCATTGCCTATTGACGGTGTGTTCGACCTCGCCAACGCGAACGGGCTGGAGGACATCTACGACATCAGCTCGTGTTGGAACATTGAGGTCGAAGCCAAGCCTTCGTTGTGGAATTTCTGGGGCTTGCAAAAGTACGACATCATTCCGCACGGCGAGAAAACCGGACTTCTCCACTGGCATAATGAGGCCCCGAACTTCACCGGGCGTCGTCAATTCCCCGCCTACAAGTAGGAATTGCTCAGCGATGAAGTGCATCTCTTTCATTTTGGTGGGATTCATGATGGCAGGAAGCGCTCGCGCCGAAGGGGACCGCTTGACAGTTCGCGGACTTAACCAACAGTTGCAGCTCACCGGCTGGCAGGCCTCGTGGGAGGCCAAAGGCGAGATCATTTCCTCCGTCCACCCCCTTCCGGGCGGCAGGATTCTCGCCGTCGTCAAGGGGCCGGAGAAGGATCAACGCAATCTCGTCCTGTGGAACAAGGAAGGCCAGGATCTCGCACGAGCTCCCTTGTCTCTCGCTGGTGACATAGTGGCATCTCGTGTTGTCGATAAGCATCTGGTCATCGCTTCGGCGGGTGAGGTCGCGGAATACGACACCGACAACTTGCGCCCTGGCCGGACTCGCAAGTTGCTGGTTCCTTCCGAGAAGGCCACATACTTCGCTGGACCGTCCGGCCTTTGGGTGGTTACCGATCGCGCGCTTTCCTACTTCGACTTGGACGGCCGTGCCCCTATGACAAGGAATAGGCCGTTGGTGTCGGTTTCGGACAAACCTGCGTGTCCGAGTGACTTTATGAGCATCAAAGCGCCCTGCTCGGGAGGCTTCCAACCGAAGGAAGCGGAGATGCTGGTATCCGATACCGGCGAGATGCTCATCCTTGACGTTTACTTGGAAAAGTATCCCATCAGCACTTCTGCAACAGTCCCCGACCAGGTTTGGCCTTCGGTCGTAACGGTTCTCGATCCTCTTGGAAACATCATCGCACAAAAGGCCTACTCCTGGACGAAGGCCACGTGGGAGTGGTTCTGGAGCGAGGGAACAGGTCCTCAGAACCGGATTGGAATCGGACGGGCAGGCATAGTGCGTACGCGATATGTGACCGACGGAATCGGCGCAGGCCGTTTCTTCACCTCCCGTGGCGCCGACTTCCTGTTCACAGCGGGCTCAGACGAAACGGTTATTCAACGTAGAGATCGCAAGTTCGACCTGCTTTGGAAACGGAGCCTTCAGGATGGTCGGGTCTTCGTCTCTCCATCGTGGACATCGTCAATTCTTCTTTACAATAGCGGCTGTAGATTCTCGAGTATCACTGATCGCGGTGGGCGCAAGGTCGAGGCGACCGTGCCGATACAAGACATCTTTCTAGAACAGGACGCCACACGCGGCGAGCGCCCCCGCTTCGCCATCGGCCAGAGCACCGAGGGAGACTGGCTGCTGATCGCCTATTGACGATGTCTTTCGTCTTCGCCAACGCGAACGCGACGCTCGCGCTGAAAATAATCAGGTGACCCATGCTTGGTGGAAGATTGCCTGTCCTACTCGCTCCCCGCGGGCACGGCGGCTTGCCGGAAGCGCTCGCGCAGATCGTCGCGGAATGCGCTGAGCTCGGCGGGCGCGAACGGAACCAGCATTTGCGGCAGAGGCGCCACGGGAAACTGGCCGAGCAGCCAGGCCAGAATGCTTGGATCAAGACCAGCGTCCTTGCGCAAAGCCAGCATAAGGTCGCGCTCTGGCGGATAGCCGGCGCGATCCAGGAACAGCAGGTCGACCAAGTCGCGCGGCTCGGAACGAGACAGAAGACAGGTCAGCTTGTTCGCGCGCAAGTCGGCGAGGGATTCAACGACCACGCCTTCAACCCGCGTTCCAGATGATTCGACGGCGGGCGTGGGATCGAAGACGAGATCCATTTCAACACCGGCCTCGGACGGGCTGATGGCGACCCGAACGTAGGTTCCCGCGTCGCGCACGACCGTGAGAGCAGTGTTGGTTTGCGCCGCAACGTCTGGCAACAGGGCGACCATCTCGCGCAAGGATTCGCGGCTGCCAAAAAAGAGGTCGGCATCATGGGACAGCCGGTGGTGGAGATAGACGCCGGCTAGTGCGGCGCCGCCGCCCAAGCGGGAATCGATCCGCCCCTGGCAGGCCTGCACGATGCCCAACTCGCGACTTCCGACGATGCGACGATCGAACGAGGGCGCCACGAGATCCTAGCTCGCCCGCGGAAGGGCATGTGAAGGAGGCCACGGGGCGTTGGGGAGGCCAAGCAGGAACGCCCACATTTCGCGCGAGCGGCCGAGGTGGCGAATGAGGTATTGCCAATCCCGGCGAATATCCGCGGGGGATACGAACAGCCAGACGTCGCGGGAGTTGGCTTCGCGCAGAAGCGCGCCCATCCAATAGCAGCGCACGTCGGGCGAGGGATCGGCGAGGTGCTTGCGGAGATCGGCCACGGTGGCGTTCGTCCACCACAGAAAGTAAGGTCGCGCGCTGTCCTCGCTGAGGGACGGCGACGTGGGTGGCAAGAGGAGCCGTGCGGCTGCCATGCCGCCTATCTTAGTACATGTGCTACGTTCTCGCGCATGCGACGGCGCTTGGCGATTGGCCTGCTTGTGCTTCTGCCCGTGGGCCTGCTTGCCGCGCGTGCGGTTCCGCTGCCCAGGCGAAGCATGCCAGCCAGCCCAGCGGAGTCGTCTCCGGCGCCACTCATGGAAACGCATCGCGCGCCTTCGGGACCACGCCAGCGAGGGGTAGCGCTGGGGCTCTTCGCCGAAGACGTGAGCTTCTCGTACGCGCCGCTGCTCGATGAAATCGAGGCGCTGGGGACAAGTCACGTTGCGCTGGTGGTGCCGCTTTACCAGGTCAATGCGGCTTCGACCAAACTCGGACTGCACACGCGTTTTTCCCCGACCTTGGAAACGGTGGCCGACACCATTCGCGAGGCAAACCGGGTGGGGCTGGAAGTAACGGTGTTTCCCATCGTGCGCCTGTCCGATCCGCGGTCGCCGAAAGAGTGGCGGGGAACCTTGGCGCCCTCCAACCGGGACGCCTGGTTCGCAAGCTACGGCGAGCAGCTCGGCGACTTGGCTTCGATCGCCATGTTGACCGGTGCCACGCGCCTGGTGGTGGGCAGCGAGCTTTCGTCGCTCGACGGCGATCTCGATCGCTGGGGCAAACTCATCACGCTCATCCGCGCGGTGTTTTCCGGCACGCTGGTCTATTCGGCCAACTGGGACCACTACCAAGACGCGCGTCTGTTCGACCTAGTCGATGAAATCGGGGTCGTCGGCTATTTCAATTTGCGCGAACCCTCGGGAGCTTCGGACGTCGACGCGCTGGCCGCGCGCTGGCGCAGCATCGCGCGTGAAATCGAAGCCTGCCTTGCCAAATACGACAAGCCGTTTGTCTTCACCGAGGTCGGCTATCGGTCGCGCCGAGGTGCTACTGCGGCGCCGTGGGATGAAACATCGGGCGGAATTGCCGATGCGGCCGAACAGCAGCGAGGATTCGAAGCCTTTCGCCTGGCGTGGACCGCGCGCGGATCTTCTCACGCGCGTCTCGACGGACTTTACGTCTGGAACTGGTACGGTTACGGCGGACCGCAAACCACCGGCTACACGCCGCGCGGGAAGCCCTCGGTCGCGACCATCAAGCAAATCATGGCCGACCTGGAGTGACCTTCACGCCGTATCGCCAGTACTCGGTGGCGCCAGGGACTTGGTGAACGGCGCCAGGGTCAGCGATTCCCACGCCAACTTCGCCAGGATGACGGCGAAGCCGATTAGCAGCAAGAAGCTCTGATAGGTGTAGCGCAGATCGGTCCAGCCTTCGGACAAGGTGAAGAACTGCCCCACGCACATGGCGGCCAGGACGATGAACACCCAGGCGAAAGTCGAGTCGTGATCCTCGCGCGGGCTTGCCACCGCCATGGGTAACAAGAACACGAAGTGGCAGTAGTAGTTCGACGGGTAGAAATAGAATGGAATCAGCAAAAGGCCGATGAGCGCGACCTGGTCCAGGCGGCGCCCGCGGCAGGCGAGAAGTGCGAGCGCGGTGGCAATGAGGAGAATGCCGTAGAAAAGCGGGCGGCGCGCGGCGAAGGTCGTGCGCTGGGTGGTGCCCCAATCGTCCCACGCCCCCGCGTGACGGTTGTTGGCGAGGTTCTTGGCCGACAGCTCGGGGCTGAAGGCAAGCACGTTGCGCAGCCCCACGTTGTTGGTGCTCGGCCCGGTGGCGTGGATCTCGATCTTCTGTTTCCAGGCAATCCATGAATCGCGAAATCCGAACATCGCCGAGGTAAGCGCGACGAGCGCGATCACGCAGATGGCGGCACCCGTGAATGCACGCAGCGCGGGTCGCTGGCCGGTCCGCCATTCGGCAAGCGTGGGCAGACGCCGGTGCGCCCACCAGCTGTCGAACGCGAACCACGCCATCGGCACGACGAAGAAGAACGTCGCCATGGCGGGAAAGGCGCGAATGAGCCCGCCGTACGCCATGAGAACTCCGCCCAAGAACGGCCGCTTCTTCTTGATGGCGCACGCTCCGAAGCCTAGCGCCACCAGCCAATCCTGACGCAACGTCGAGCCCATCAAGTTCGAGCCGAAGTTATAAAAGTCGCTCGCCCCCCAAATCACCATCACATACAACATCACGCGTATGCCGAAGGTTCGCGCCAGCACGAAAAAGAAGAGCAGCACCAGCGCCGGATCGATGAGCCCGGCGAGCGAGATGGATAGCTCGCTGGCCGGAATGCCCTTGAAGATCAAATAGGCGGGCAGGACCCAGACCGGCGTGGCGTTGCCGCCGTGATCTTGCATGCTGCCGAGGTAGTCGGCGCCGCCCATGGTGTCGGCGAAGTACTTCATGTCGCGCTTGAATTCCTCCCAGCGCTCGGGCGTGAAGCGCGCGCGAATCTTGGGCAGCTCGTTCTCCACCTCAGTGCCGCTGCGGATCTCGGCATCGCGCAGGTCGCGCAGGTGGACTTGCGCAAGCTGCTCCCGCGTGAAGCCGGGGGTGATGTCCTGGTAGGCCGCCAGACTGGCGAGGTAAAGACCGTCGAACCGCAGCTCGCGGAAGTACTTGGCGACCGGGTAGTAGTGGCGCATGTCCCAGGTGTGTACGAGCGTGCGGCGGCCCTTGGCGTGGTCGAAGAATTGCGGCATGCCGAAGTGGTAATAGGTTCCGAAGGCGGTCACCGCGCACAGGGCGAGCGTCGCCAAGGACACCGCGCGATGAGGCGCCCAGCGCTTGGACAGGAACGCTTCCTTCACCACCACCAGCGCCGCGAGCGCCGCCACCATGGCGCGCAACTGCGGCTCTTGATCGAAGAAGGGATAAAGCTCGATGAGATCCCGGGTCAACATCCAAGCCGCGCTGAGGACGGGCAAGACCAAGACGTACTGCCACTTCGATCCCGACCGTCGGTGAAACAGGACGAAAATGCCGGCCAGGACGCCGAACAGCAGCACCTTGATGTCGGTGGAATCGCCTACGGGAATGCCGCGCCCACGGGGCAGATCGCCAGGCCAAGGCACCGGGCACTCGGAATAGACGGCGATTTCGCCCACGCTGTAGAGCGCGTCGCCACCGGTGGCGGAGAGGCGAAGGTAGCGCACCGAGGTTTCGAGCTTGGTGCTGCGCACGCGCATGCCGGCGCCGCCCTCGGCACCGACCCGCCACAATGGCTGCCAATTCCGGCCATCCTGCGAGCCCGACAAGAAGTAGACGTCGTTGTTGTCGGCCTGGACCAGCACGCAGCGTAGCGGTTGCGCTTGGCCGAGGTCGTATTCGACGAAGGACGTGGCCGAGGAAAAACGCGACGTCAGATCGGTCAGCCAGGAGTCGCCCTCGTTGCTGAAAAGACCGTCGGTGAGGCGATCGGCGTTGGCCACGCCGTCGCTGCGCCAGGGGCGCTGGCCGGCGATCAGGCTCTGCGGGTCGGCTGCGGCTGCCGTGCCGCTCGCCAGAGCGGCAAGCGCGAGCACGGCGAAAAAGACTTTCGCCCGGCGGACAATCCTGCGACTCGATCCATGTGTGATAGACAGCACGTCAAAGCTTGCGGGCATGGCAGCCGAACGCTACGTGCGAGGAGCCCGGTCCGTCAACATCCGTCGACAAGCCAAACGCGGTCGCTTATGTGCGCAAGATAGTAATTCGATGCCGCCGGGCGAAGCCTACATCAGGCCTTCGACGCAAGCGGCGGCTTCGCGAACCGACCAGTCGCGCTTGTTGATGAAGGCGTAGCGAACCTTCCCGGCCGGATCGACGAGAAAGGATTCCGGAAATTTGAACGTCCCGAAACTCGCGGGAACCTTACGGCTCTCGTCGCGGACGACCAGCGCCGGCGATCCCTTGGCGAAGAATCTCCTCAGCGCGTCCATGTCCTCGTCCACGCTGACGACCAAGACCGTCGCCTTGTTTCCCACGCGCCGGGCGAGATCTTCCAACGACGGCGTTTCCTCGACGCACGGTGGACACCAGGTTGCGAAGAAGCTGACCAGCACAGGGCGACCACGCAGGCCGCGCAGCGACACCAACTTGCCGCTTAGATCCGGCAACTCGAAATCCGGCGTCCCAGCACGTAGGCTGGCCGAAAGCGGATTGGGGTGAATGGCTAGGCAAGCTCCATCCGCCGCGGATCTCACCGTCGAGGCCGCGCCGCGAATAAGTAGGATTCCGGCAAACGCCGTCGCGGCGGTGGTAATAACCACCGCGATGGCTTTGCGCCCGAAGAGCCGATCGCGGGGTCGACCGCCGTGGTGCCTGATAACCGGATTCTCCCGGCTAGTTCGCCTGGGCCTTGACTTTGCCGCCACTCTTCAATTCGACCTCGACGATCTTCTTGAAGGCGTCGACAGGCTGCGCGCCCGAGACCAGGTGGCCGTTCACGAAGGCGGCGGGCGTGCCTTCCACACCCACTTCCGATCCTTGCTTGGTGTCGGCTTCGACCTGGGCCGCGTACTTGTGGCTGTCCACCGCGGCCTTGAACTTCGCCATGTCGAGCCCGATTTGCTTGGCGTATCCCTCCAGATCGGACGCCGATAGGGCCTGCTGATTCTTGAAGAGGATGTCGTGCATCTCCCAGAACTTACCCTGTTCGTTGGCAGCCAAGGCGGCTTCGGCGGCGGGCTTGGCGTTGTTGTGGAACGGTAGCGGGTAGTTCTTCCACGCCACGCGCACCTTGCCGGGATAGGCCTTCTCCAGCTCGGTAATCGAAGGCTCGACGCGCGAGCAGAACGGGCACTGGAAGTCGGAGAACAAGACCACGGTGATGGGCGCGTTCTTGGGACCGCGAATGGGAGCATTGCCGACGTCGACCTTCTTGGCCGGACCCGTGGGTGCTTCGCCACCGGCGGCTGCGGCGGGGGCCGCTGGCGCGGCGCCACCGACCTCGGCCTTCGCCGTCTTCATCAGCGTGTCGTAGACCTTGGCCTTGGGCGTTCCCTTCTTGACCAGTTCCTCCGCCTTCTTTAACTCGTCGTCGATGCGGGCCTTGAACTGTTCGAACGGACGCGCACCCGACAGGAAGCTGCCGTTGATGAAGAAGGCCGGCGTGCCGCGAGCGCCGATCTTGCCACCCATGGCGGCGTCGGCCTCGATGGCGGCCACGATCTTCTTGTCCTCAAGCGCGGCCTTGAACTTGGCCATGTTGAGGCCGATTTCCTGGGCGTACTTCTGTAGGTCTTCAGGACCCAGGGCCTGCTGGTTCTTGAACAGGATGTCGTGCATCTGCCAGAACTTGCCCTGCTCGTTGGCGGCCATGGCGGCAATGGCGGCGGGCTTGGCCTTGTCGTGGAACGGCAGCGGCAGGTTACGCCACGCCACGCGAACCTTGCCGGCGTATTCCTTCATGATCTGGTCGACGGTCGGCTCGACGCGCGAGCAGAACGGGCACTGGAAATCGGAGAACTGCACGATGGTGACCAGTGCGTCCTTGGCGCCCTTGATGGGCGCGCCGTGGACCTCGGCCTTGTAGACCTGTCCCTGTTGCGGCTCGCCGGGACGCGCCTCTTCCTTCTTGGGCGCAGCCTTGTCGAGACCATCCTTGATGAGGTCCGCGTACAACGAGGCGCGTGGGGTGCCGGCGGCAAGCTTGGCATCGATCTTCTTGATCTCCTCGTCGATGGCCATCTTGAAGCTGTCCAGCGGATACGCGCCGCTGAAGGAGTGGCCGTTGATGAAGAACGACGGAGTGCCGCCCACGCCGAAGTTGTTGCCCGCCTTCATGTCGGCCTCGACCGCGGCCTTGGTCTTGGGATTGTCGATGGCGGCCTTGAATTTAGCCATGTCGAGCCCGATTTCCGACGCATACTTGTCGAGATCGGTCGCGGCCAACGCCTGCTGGTTGGCGAACAGCTTGTCGTGCATCTGCCAGAACTTGCCCTGCTCGGCGGCAGCGACGGCCGCGATGGCGGCCGGCATGGCGTTGTTGTGGAAGGGCAGCGGATAGTTGCGGAAGGTGACCTGCAGGTCGTCCTTATAGGTCTTGAGCAATTCGTCGATGGTGCCCTTGGCGCGAGCACAGTAGGGACACTGGAAGTCGGAGAACTCGATGAGCGTGATCTTGGGCTGCTTGGCGCCGATCTGGGGAGCGGTTCCCGGCTCGACCTTGTACACCTCGGCTCCGACGGGGATTTTCGGCGGTGCGGCGGGCGGCGTCGGCACGCCAAGTCCCTTGCCTTCGCCCTTCATCAGCGCGGCGTACACGGCGCCCGCGCCCGTCCCCTTGGCGAGAAGCTTCTTCGCTCGGCCGAGCTCGTCGTCCACGACTTGCTTGAACTGCTCGTAGGGCACGGCGCCGCGTACTGGGCGACCATTGATGAAGAAGTTCGGGGTGCCCTGAACGCCCAGTTTCTTGCCAATTTCGGTGTCCGCTTCCACGCGCTTCTTGGTCGCTGGCGAGTCGATGTCGGCCTTGAACTTCGCCATGTCGAGCTTGAGCTCCTGGGCGTATTTCTCGAGATCGGGACGCTTGAGGTTTTGCTGATTGGCGAACAGCTTGTCGTGCATCTCCCAGAACTTGCCCTGGTTCTCGGCGGCCACCGCGGCCTGGGCCGCGAGCGGCGCATCGGCGTGGAACGGCAGCGGGTTGTGCTTGAAGAAGACCCGAACCTTGTCCGGGTTTTCCTTCACCAGCTTCTCGATGGTCGGCACGACGCGGCTGCAGAAGGGGCACTGGAAGTCCGAGAACTCGACAATGGTCACGGGCGCGCGGCTCGATCCCTTGGCTTTGCCTTCAAAGGGAACG
>Ga0181529_10004949_pt1 | contig 14120 bp, 11 predicted proteins | sample PEATcosm2014_Bin_36_FD_119763 | JGI IMG/M metagenome (GOLD analysis project Ga0181529, IMG submission 119763) | Peatland microbial communities from MTU Mesocosm Facility, Houghton, MI, USA - PEATcosm2014_Bin10_30_metaG | ecosystem: Environmental > Terrestrial > Soil > Wetlands > Peat | place... | reverse complement strand
TCCGCAAGGGCATCGCGACCTTCCTCGAGCTGCACGGCCACCAGGCCCTGGCGGTCGGCGACCTCGCCTCCGCGAAGGCCGCCTGGACGGCCGAGTCATCCGCCCCGCTAGCAGCGGCGACAGGGGCGGCGCCTATGACTGAGCCTTCGGAGCCCTTCCAGGCGGCACTCGTCGACGTCTACGTGGGGTCGGAGAACGGGGCCGAGCTCCTCGACTTCGCCGCGGAGCGCCGCCTCGCCGCGCCGGTGATCATGATGTCGGGCAAGGGCTCGGTGAAGGACGCGGTCGCGGCAGTGCGCAACGGGGCCTACGACTTCCTCGAAAAGCCCCTCGACACGGACCGGCTCCTCGCCATCCTGCGCAATCTCGAGAGGGAGACCGCGGCCCTGCGCAGGCTCGAGGCCTACCGCGCGGCCTGGCTCGAGGAGCACGTGTATCTCGGCGGGTCCTCGGCACTGGCAGCGGCCTTCGAGGCTGCGCGCAGGGCGGCCGCTTCGCCGCTGTCCATCCTGGTGACGGGGCCGACGGGCTCGGGCAAGGAGCTCATCGCCAGGTGGGCCCATCTCTGCTCGCCCCGCTCCCAAGGACCCTTCGTCGCGGTCAACTGCGCCGCCGTGCCGCCCGAGCTCGCGGAGAGCGCCTTCTTCGGCTCGCGCAAAGGCGCCTATACCGGGGCCCACGCGGATCGCAGGGGCTATTTCGAGGCCGCCGCCGGCGGGAGCCTTTTCCTCGACGAGGTGGGCGAGCTGAGCCTCGCACTCCAGGCCTCCCTCCTTCGCGCGGTGGAGACGGGGGAGATCCAGCCCGTCGGCGCCGACAAGGCCACGAGCTCGGACGCGCGCATCCTCGCGGCGACCAACCGAGACCTCGCCGCCGAGGCCCGCTCTGGGCGCTTCCGCGAGGATCTTTATTGGCGCCTCGCCCAGGTCACCGTGTCGCTGCCGCCGCTCACCGAGCGGCGCGAGGACATCCGTGGCCTGGCCGAATTCCTGGGCTCGCCCATCCGCGCGCAGATGGGCAGCGGGGCGCCCGAGCTGGAGGAGGGGGCCCTCGCCTACCTCGAGTCCCGGCCCTGGCCCGGCAACGTGCGAGAGATGCGAGCCTTCCTCGAGCGCGCCCTCTGGCTCGCCCCGAGGGGAGCCAGGATCGACGCCGCCTACCTCGCTGGACTCGAGGCCCGCCGAGAGGAGGGGGACCGCCGCGGCGCCGGCCGCGGCGCGGCCGCGGCCGGCGCCGCGGGCGCGGGAGCTGCCACGGGAGAGGACCGTACATTTAATATTACTTTTCGGAAAGGCGGGCAGACTAGCCTCGCGAGCGCCAAGGAAGAGTTCGAGCGCGCCTATGTCGATCGGGCCCTCCAGGCCGCAGGCGGTTCGGTGGCCCAGGCGGCCGAGGCCCTCGGCCTTTTGCCCAACAACCTCTCGCGCAAATTGAGGGAACTGGGCCTGCGATAGCCAGCGCTGGCCGGACCGGCGAATATTCCTTCACTATTCCTCGATAATTATACGGGCCCGCGGTCCATGATTTTGCCTGTTTTACTTGCCAATGGAGTATCGCCTCGTTAGGATTCAACCGAGGGGAATTTTTCTTCGCAAGCGCGTTTCCATGCAGAGGAACGGCTGCGGAGGGAGAGCGTCCGAACAAGGAGGCCTTCGTGAGCTACGCGACGGATTTCATGGCGGAGATCAGGGCGAAGAATCCGGGAGAGCCGGAATTCCATCAGGCTGTCCAGGAAGTCGTGGAGTCGCTCGTGCCCGTCCTCGTCAAGAGCCCCCATTATCGCAAGGAGAAAGTCCTCGAGCGCATCTGCGTGCCGGAGCGCAGCCTCGCCTTCCGCGTGCCCTGGATCGACGACAGGGGCGAGATCCAGATCAACCGCGGCTACCGCGTCGAGATGAACAGCGCCATCGGACCCTACAAGGGAGGGCTGCGCTTCCACCCGACCGTCTATCTAGGCCTCCTCAAGTTCCTCGCCTTCGAGCAGGTCTTCAAGAACTCCCTCACCACCCTTCCCATGGGCGGGGGCAAGGGGGGCTCGGACTTCGACCCCCACGGCAAGAGCGACATGGAGGTCATGAAATTCTGCCAGAGCTTCATGACCGAGCTCTGCCGCCATATCGGCCAGTTCACCGACGTGCCCGCCGGGGACATCGGCGTCGGGGGCCGCGAGATCGGATACATGTTCGGCCAGTACAAGCGCATCCGCAACGAGTTCGTCGGCGTGCTGACCGGCAAGGGCATCAAGTGGGGAGGCTCCCTCGTCCGGCCGGAGGCGACGGGCTACGGCTGCGTATACTTCGCCCAGGAGATGCTGGGCACGAGGGGCGACCGCTTCGAGGGCAAGACCTGCCTCGTTTCGGGATCGGGCAACGTGGCCCAGTACACGGTCGAGAAGCTCCTCCAGCTCGGGGCCAAGCCGGTGACCCTCTCCGATTCCGACGGCCACGTCTACGACGAGGAGGGCATCGACGCCGAGAAGCTCGCCTTCGTGCTCGACCTCAAGAACAACCGGAGGGGACGCATCTCCGAGTACGCGGCCGAGTACAAGGGCTCGGTCTACACGCCCTCCGACGCGGCCAAGGGCTATAACCCAGTCTGGGACCACAGGGCCGACTGCGCCTTCCCCAGCGCCACCCAGAACGAGATCAGCCTCAAGGACGCCCAGAACCTCCTCAAGAACGGCGTCTACCTCGTCAGCGAGGGGGCGAACATGCCGACGAAGCCGGAGGGCGTCGAGCTCTTCGTCGAGAGGGGGATCCTCTACGCGCCGGGCAAGGCCGCCAACGCAGGCGGCGTCGCGACCTCGGGCCTCGAGATGGCCCAGAACAGCCTGCGCATGAACTGGAGCCGAGAGGAGGTGGACGGCCACTTGCGCACCATCATGAAGAACATCCACCGCTCCTGCGTGGAGGCTGCGACCGCCTACGGCATGCCCGGAAACTACGTGGCCGGCGCTAACATCGCGGGCTTCATAAAGGTGGCCGACGCGATGCTCGACCAGGGGGTGGTGTAGGTCGGATGGAGAGACCTGCGATTTCGCTCTGGGTCCTTCCTGCATCCCTGGCCCAGACGCTTTTGCCGTGCGGGGACAGTATCGCGGGCGCGGAGGCTGTAGCCCCGAGCCAGACAGACTAGCCTCGAATCGGGCTTGACGGAAGGAACATACCCCCCGAAAATGGGTCCTGCAGTTATGCGAACCCCAAAGAAGCCAGATCGGCCTTCTATCCGGGGCAGCTCCGCTTAAATGTCGCGCCTTGGAGGATCACATGAAACGTTCAGCGGTTCTTCTTTCGATCGCGGTCGTCGCCCTTCTCGTCCTGTCGGCATGCGTCTCCAGCAAGCCGGCTTCGGGAATGCAGGCTATGGCCGCTCCGGCTCCAGCCGCCGCGGCGGCACCCGCCATAGTCACGACCGTCGATGATTTCGAAGGAAACAACCTAGGAGGGAAATGGTCGGTCTACTCGGACGTCGCGGCGAACAAGGGTAGCTCGGTCGCCAATCCCGACCCCTTCGTCGCGCAAAATGATCCTGGCAACGGGGCGAACGGCACCGATCATTTCGCCAAATGCTGGGGCTCGGTCACGACCCAATATCAATATGGCTTCGCCGGGCTGACGTACGATTTCGATCCCGATGATCCCACCAAGATCCTCGACTTGAGCGGCTCCACCGGTTTCAAGTTCTGGATGAAGGGCGACGGCAGGACTTACCATTTCGGCATCAAGGCCCCCTCGGTCAACAAGGATTTTGACTTCTACGAATACACCATAGCCACCAAGCCGGGCTGGACCGAGTACACGATACCTTTCACTAAATTCAACCAGGAGAGCTGGGGAGCGTCGATGCCTCTATCGAAATGCCTGAAGGCGGCCACGGGCTTCCAGATCCAGACCATCGGACAGCCGATCGACAAATTCGAGTTCTACCTAGACGAAGTCTCTCTCTATTGAATTCCGTCGACGGCGCCGACCCTAGTCTAGGACGGTGATCTCCACGCGGCGGTTCTTCGCCCTGCCCTCCTCGGTGTCGTTGCCGGCGAGAGGCAGGGAGGAGCCGAAGCCTCGATAGAGAAGGCGCGAGGCGTCGATGCCGCGGGCAGCGAGCTCCTCGGTCACTTTTTTCGCGCGCCGAATCGAGAGCTCGAGCTCGCCGGCGGCCTTGCCCACGGCCGCGCTGTGGCCCGCCACGAGAAAGGTCCTGCCCGGGAGGGACTTGAGGGCGGCTGCGATGGCGTCGAGTCGCCACAGCTCCGAGCCCAGGATCTGGTCGCTATCTGCGACGAAGCGCAAGTCCTTGACCCTGAGCACCAAGCCCTCGGGGCTCGAGCCGAGCTCGAGTCCGGCCGCGGCAAGGGACCCGCCGTCCGCGAGGGGCGAAGCGGGCCCCGCATCGAGGGGGCCCGGCCCGGCGCCCGGGGGCAGGCGGTCCTCGGAGCCGGCCGCCAAGGGCGGGGGCGTCGCCGCGTCCCCCCGCGAGGCGGCGGGAGGGGCCGCAGGCGTGCTGGCTTGACCCGCCGCGGCGACGGCCGCCACTATGGCTTGGGCGGCCTTCCCCTGGTCGAGGCCCGGGGATTTATTATAGAAATATAATGTAAAGCCCGAGCGTCTCTCGCTGCCGCCCCCGGCGGCGAGCTCGAAGGTCTCGTCGAAGCGGTCGCGGATGAAGATGGGCGAGAGGGTCTCGGGGTCGACCAGTATGTCGAGGTCGTGGGTGCCCGTAGCCTTCGATATGAGCTCGGAGACAGGCCTGTCGGCCGCTGGCTGGGCTATCGGGGCCACCGGCTGGGCTATCGGGGCCGCGCGCGTGGCCGAGGACCACCTGGTAGCGAATTTGGCCGATAGGCTCAGGGCCTGCCTGCCCTGGAAATCGACCAGGCCCCGGCAGCGGTACTCGGCGAGGAAGGGGAGGAGGACGAAGGAGCCGGAGTCCTCGAAATCGAGGGCTCGGACGCCAGGGGCTGTCCACGCCTCGCCTTTCTCGAGTCGGCCGGCCTTGTAGTCTTCGGGGAAGGAAGGACAGGCGCGAAGGCTCGGGTAGCCCGAGTCGACGCGAAGGTCGAAGGCTCCGCCAGGAAGGACGGCGAGGCTCGCCGGGACCGACTGGTCGACCTGGCGCGAGACCGCATGATCGTCTCGAAGCGTCTCCTCGAGGACCAGAAAGTCGCCTTCGAAGCCCTTCCCGTCGGGATTCGGAACGAGGGCTCCTCTCGCCTCGCGGTAGGCGTGGCCTAGATAGCGCCCGTCCAGGTAGCGCGAGAAGTCGCTCCGCTCCGTGATGCGCAGGACCTCCGTCTCGCTTGTGCTCGACGCCGTCTCGGCGGGGGCCGCTCCGGCGGCCGCGCCAAGCCATAGACCGGCCGCGAGCGCGAGGGCTCTTCTCACGGCGCCTCCGGCGCGCCCACCGCGGCCAGCATGCGCGTGAAGGAGGAGGCGCCCTGGCGGCGGAAGGAGCCCAATCTATGGTCGCAGGACGTGCAGGCCTCGATCGACAGGAGGGAGCCCACGCCGGCCGCCGCCGCGATCGAAACGTTAGCCGCCCTCAAATCGAGATGGCACAGGCCGCCTCGGACCTGTACGCATTCCGCCCCGAATTCCCCCCGGAAGGCCGCGGCTCGCTCGTCCTGGACCTCGTAGCAGCACCTTCCGATGGCCGGTCCGAGCACGACGGCGATACCCGCCGGGTCCGAGCCGGCCGAGGCGAGGACGCGAAGGGCCTCGAGGAGGATGCCCGTGCCCCTCCAGCCGGAATGGAGGACGCCGAATGCCCCGGAGCCACGATCGAGGAGCCAGATGGGCATGCAGTCTGCCACGGTGACGGTGGCGGCGAAGCTGGAGTCGCGAAGGAGCAGGCCATCGAAGCCCCGCGAAGCGGCATCGGCCTCGGTGCCCGGCGCCGGGAGGAGGACCCTGCGCGAGTGGCTGAGCTCGAGGCCGAGGGCCCTCGAAGACCCGAGCCCCGCCGCTTTCAGAAAGCGCTCTCTATTCGCGACGCATGACGGCTCGAGGAATTTCATGTCTCCCGCGGAGGCGAAGGAGAGGAAAGCCGTCGGCTCCGCCGAAGTCGCGCGTCCGGAGGCGGCGGCTCGGACAAGCCGGATCCGCGCGGCATCCACCGGGCCCGGCCCGGCGGAGCCGCTCGAGGGGAAGGAGATCGCGACGCCTTCGCCTTCGCCGGGGGGGAGGGAGACACGCGCCAGCCTCACTCTCAGTCCTCGCGAGAGAGGTCGAGGCCTGATAGCTCGGAGAGGAGGCTCAGGGCCTTCTCGCAGCGATCCTTGGCTCGATCGAGGTTCCGAAGGAATTCCTTGCTCGCCTTGCCGTCGATGGAGGAGAGGTTGGCGAGGGAGTCGTAGCGCCCTCCGGCCTCGCCCTTGAGGAAGCCCAGGATGATCTGGACCATGGTATGGAGCGCCGTGCCCTCGCGCTTGATGATCTGCTCGGCCTCCTCCTCGGCGAGGCGCGCTATCGTCTGGGTCTTCCTCCGCCTGATCATGGGCGCGCCGATCTCCCTATAGGCTGCGGCCCAGGCCCCGCCGATCTCGCCCTCGGGAGCGAGCCTCGCGTCGAGGGCGGAGAGGAGCTCCGGTATGCGCAGGATGGAGTCGTAGGCGTCGGTGAACTCGACTCGATTGTCCTTGCGGTAGAATTCGCCATCGACGAGCACGATCTTGAGGAGCCTGTTGAGCTCGCGGAGGAAGGGCCCCCGGTAGAACGCGTCGAGAAAGGCCAGGGCGAGCTCTTGGCGAAGGGCCGGGGCGCGTTCGCTCTCCTCGCGCGAGAGGTGGGCGAAGGAGGCGGGGCCGGGCTCTCCGACGAAGGTCCGGATTTCCGCGAGGAGCTCCTTGGTGCGGTGCTCGGCCTTCCATCTCTCGAGCGAGGCCTCGATCCTCTCGCGCCAGAAGGCCTTGTAGAGGGCGAGCCAATCCTCGCCCCCCGGCAGATCCTTGGGGAGATAGCTCGGGTCGCCCGCGACGAGGCGCAATAGGTCGCCGAGTGGGACTCGCGCATTGAACGAGCGGATCCTCTCCAGGGCGCGCTCGGCCTTGGCCATGTCCTCGCCTATAGTCGCGACGGCCTCGTCCTCGGGCACTGAGGGCTCGTGTCGCTGGGCGAACACGAAGATCGCCTCCATGAGCTCGATCGAAGGGGCATCGGACATGGAAAAGAGGATATCGCCCAGCTCGAGGAGAAGCTCGCGGACCTCGAGGAAGGAGGCCGAGATCCCGCCTTCGGGGCCTTCCTTGAACAGGCCGAGAAGGCGATCGAAGAGGAAGCCCGAGAGTCGCTTGAGGAAGAGGACCGAGCGGAGGTCCTGGTACATGGAGCGACGGCCCTTCTCGGTGAGTGCGATGAAGGCGCCGTCGAAGGCCGAGAGGGCCGCGCTGCGCACCGCTGCCTCGTCGACGGCGGGACTGACCGCGAGCATGGACGAGGCGATGGCCGAGGGATCGGCGTCCTCGACGAGGCGCTGGTGGACGAGGGGAAGCTCGATGGAGCCGAGGAAGGCGTAGAAGGCGCTCTTGTCCTGCTCGACGCTGCGGTCCAAGGCGTCGTAGAAGAAGCGGGCGGCGTCGCGCAAGCCCCTGAGCTCCTCCGCCACGGTCCCGAGGACGTGCTCTCGGCGCCTGCTGATGACGCCGAAGAACTTGAGCTCGATCCTATGGGCTATCTCCCGGAGCTCGTCCTCCCTCAGCAGCTCCTCGCGGCTCTTGCCGCTGAAGAGGGCGCGCAGGAAGAGGATGAGCCGGAGCATGAGCCCGAGCTCCTCGACCTTGGGGGCGCTGGGGGCGGTGGCTCCGGGAGCCGAGGCGGCGGAATAGAGGGGGTCCGACGAGACCGGGATGGCCGACCTGATCCGCTCGAGGAGACTACCCCTCTCCTCGGCCGAGAGCTGGGCGACGAGGTTGTCGAAGGACGAGTCCGCCATGCATAGAGCGTATCCGAGAAGGAAACGGAAAGCAACGATCGAAAAGCCTGGTCAGGGATCGGCCTCGACTCGCAGGGTGCGGCCGGTTCGCGGATGGACGAATTCCAGGGCCACGGCATGGAGCCTGAGCCGCCGGTCCGCGGCCCCTCCATAGAGCTCGTCCCCGGAGATGGGGAGGCCGATCCAGGCCAGATGGGCGCGGATTTGATGGCGAAAGCCCCGCGCCAAGCCAACGCGCAGGCCGATGCACACGGGCTCGGATCCCGGACTCGAGGGCAGGGCGCAATCGGCGGGGCCGAGCAATTCGCTTACGTAGATCGGCCTCGGTCCCTCGCCGGCCTGGAGCAGGCAGGCCACCCGCGCTCCCTTGGGCCCGAAGGGCCGGAAGGCCGAGCATACCCGCGAGGCCCCCGCGGCGCCGAGGAGCTCGAGGAGGGCAAGTCCGTCCCCGCGCCCGCGGGCGGCCGCCCACGCGCCCTCCTCCACGCCCGAGGGAAAGCCTCTGGTGGGGATCGATCCGGCCGGCCGGGGCTCGCCGGAGGTCGCGCAAAAGGCGAAGTACTCCTTGCGGAAAAGGCCCCGCGCCTGTTCCTCCAGGAGGGCGCCGAAGGCCTCGGCATCCCTGGCGAAGAGGACGAGGCCGGAGGTCTCGAAGTCCAGCCGATGGAGGAGGTAGCCCTCGGCGGCGGCGCGCGGGGCGCGCGAGTCGCCGAGCTGGCGCCCGGCGCGCAGCTCCTGCCCGTCTCGAGCGCCCTGCCCTCCCATTCCGCCTCCCGTCTCGGGATAGCGCTCGCGGACCCAGGCGCAGAGATCACCGGAGCCCCGGCCGGGCGCGCAGTGCATGCGCGGCGGCTTGTAGAAGGCCAGGAGGCTCGGGTCCTCGAGTACGATCCGGGGCTCGGAGGCCTCTCCCACTTCCATACGCCCCTTTATACCCGGTCTCGGCCTAAGGGTGAAGGCGAAAAGCGCCGATATACTAGGGGGGAGACCGACGATGAAGGCAGATAAGCAGGGGAAGAAGCGGCGGGCCAAGCCCGAATGGGCCGAGAGCCGGCTTCAGGACCTCGTTAGTCGCGCGTCCCTCCTCTGGGCCGACATCGCCCATTCGAGCCTCGTCGGGATCTTCGCGGCCTTCGCGGCTGTCGTCGTCATTTCCGCGGCCCTGGTTTGGCTCATCGAGAGGCGCCCCGGCGAGGGCATGTTCCATACCCTCTTCGACGGGATATGGTGGTCGGTGGTCACCCTCACGACGGTGGGCTACGGGGACAAGTATCCGATCACCGTAGGCGGGAAAATCGCCGGCATCGCCACCATACTCTCGGGCATGGTGATCACCTCGCTCATTTCTGGAACGGTGGCCTCGATCTTCGTCGAGCGGAGGATTCGGGAGGGAAAGGGATTGCAGGACCTCACGCTGAAGAATCACCTGTTGCTGTGCGGATGGAACCCGGAGGCCGAGGCCGTCCTGGCCGACCTGACCACGATCGAGGGCACCCAGGGCGTGCCCGTCGTCCTCGTCGACTGGATGGAGGCCGAGGCCTTCGACGCCGAGAAGGCCCGCTTCCCCGGCCTGGATCTCCGATTCGTCCGCGGCGACTTCACGCAGGAGGCGGTGCTCAAGCGCGCCTCGGCGGCCAACGCCCGGGCCTGCATCGTCGTGCCCGACGCGACCGGCACCAACTCCTTGAGCAACGCCGACGAGCGGACCATCCTTTGTTGCCTGGCCATCCGCTCCCTCAACCCCGACATAGAGGTGAGCGCCGAGATCCTCCATCCCGAGAGCGAGCAGCACCTGAGCCGCGCCAAGGTCGACAACATCGTGGTGGGCAGCGAGTATTCGGGCTACGTGCTCTCCTCGGCCTCGATCTCGAAGGGCCTGCCCAGGGCCGCGCGCAGGCTCCTCTCCTCCGGCCAGGGACCCAGGCTCAGGGAAACGGCCCTGCCCTCGGCCCTCGTGGGCAAGACCTTCGCCGAGGCCTCCTCCTGGTTCCTCTCCAACGGCAAGGGAGTCCTGGTCGGGGTCCTCTCGGAGGAGAAGGGCGTCTCGCTCGACGACCTCCTCGGCGACAGCTCCAACGCGATAGACGGATTCATCAAGAGGAAATTCATGGAAGCCGAGATCAACCTCGCGTCCGAGACCTCGGCCGGCAGCGAGGTGCGCCTCGCCCCGGCCCCGGACTACCTGCTCAGGGAAGGCGACCTAGCCTTCATCGTGGCCTGAGGGCGATGCCGATGGCCAAGAAAAAAGCCGACGAGATCGAGCTCCTGCGCAAGGTCGGGATCCTGGCGGGCCTGGGCGACGAGGAGCTTCGCAAGATCCTCGCCATCTCCAACCGCGTCACCTTCAAGTCGGGCGAGACCATCATGCGCGAGGGCGAGCAGGGCGAGACCATGTACTTCTTCGTCGAGGGCGAGGTCGACGTCACCAAGAACCTGACCCTCAAGCTCGGCGACCGCGATTTCGCCACGGCCGAGAAGTCGATGAACAAGCTCTCCGCCAAATTCGTCTCGGTCTTCGGCGAGATGTCCGTGTTCGGCCCGGAGCCGCGCAGCGCCACGATCACGGCGAGCAGCGACTGCGTTCTGTACAGCGTGGACAGGACCGAGTTCACGAAACTCTGCGACGCGGAGTGCAGGATCGGCCTCTCCATCGTGCGGCGAATAGCGGCCGTCCTCTGTTCCCGCGTGCGCAAGGGCAACGAGGACGTCCTCAAGCTCTCCACGGCGCTCAGCATCGCCCTCTCGAGGTAGGCCCAGGATGAGCAGAGCCGGGCCCGCCCTCCTCGCGGCCGCGATCGCGGCCCAGGCCTTCCTCGCCGCGGCGGCCTGGTCGCAATCGACCGCCCCCGCCGCTCCGCCCGCCCAGGCGGCGCCCGCCGCTTCGAGCTCCGGAGCCGCGCCTAGCGCCGACGCCGCACCGTCCCAGACGACCGCCGGCCCCAAGCCGCCGAGCCGCTCCTTCCACGGCCTCGATCTCGGCATGGACAGGGACTCGGCTATAGCCGCCCTCGAAAAGGACCCCATCTTCACCTACGACGGTCCCGAGGACCTCTCCCTCCTGCCCTCGCCGAACCAGAGCCTCATCGAAGTCTCGGGCCTTTCCTTCGTCAGGCGGGGCTATTTCCAATTCTACGAGGGCAAGCTCTGGGTCATGATCCTCGAGCTCAACCCCGAGAAGGTGGACCACTACTCGGTCTACACGAGCCTCGTGGCCAAGTACGGGGAGCCCCTGCTCCTCAACCCCCAGGAATCGCGCTGGGAGGACAAGCAGACGAGGATGGCCCTCGAAAGGCCCCTCACCCTGCGCTTCATGGATATGGAAGTCTACGCCAAGGTCAAGGAAGCAGCGAATGCCAAGGAATCGGTCCAAGAATTGGATCGGCAGGGTTTCCTGAAGGGATTGTAGGCTCAGAAGCCCCTCGGCCAGGTAAAAACCGAGTAAAAACGGGTTGCGATTCCAGCCCAGGAAGGGCATACTGTCTATATGAAGTCTCTCCGCCTTCTGGCTGCCGCCTCGGCAGCCGTAGTTCTATTTGGGTCCTGCGCCGTGCTCAGAGCCGCAACGAAAGTCCAAACTGTGCTCGAGAACGAGGAGGACCCGGAGATCGCCGGAGAGGCCCTGCCCACCTTCATCATGGCTTCAGAGGCCCTTCTCGAGGCCGACCCTACCAACCAATCGAAGGTCGTGACGACAGCCTCTCTATACATCATGTACGCCAACGCCTTCGTCCAAGGCCCCGCCTCCGCCCTAAGCGACGAGCGCTTCGAGGAGAGGCAGGTCGGCTACGATAGGGCGGGCGCCCTGTACCGCCGTGCCTTCCGCCTCCTCTCGGGCGCCCTGGACAGGCGCGTCCCCGGCCTGGTCGAGGCCGCTGTCGACGGCAAGGCCCAGCTCTCCAAGCTGGGCAAGGCCGACGTCCCCCTCCTGTACTGGAGCGCCGTCTCGGTCCTGGCAGGCTTCGGCCTCAATCCCCTGGACTTCAAGAGCGCCCACTACCTCGCCCTCGCCCCGGCCTTCCTCGCCCGCGCCGAAACGCTCGATCCGAGCTGGGACAAAGGGGCGATCTACGGCATCTACGTCTCCTACTACGCCGGCATGCCCAGCTACCTCGGCGGAGACATGGCCAAGGCCGAGGCGGCCTACCAGAAGGCCCTCGAATATTCGAAAGGCGGCACGGCCTCCCTCTTCGTGTCCTATGCGACCTCCATCTGCGTCCCCAAGGGAGACGAGGCCGGCTTCAAGGCCTCCCTGCAGAAGGCTCTGGCCATCGACCCTGAGGCCCTCGGCGGGGGGCGCCTCGAGACGGTGCTCGCGCAGAGGGACGCCAAGCGTCTCCTCGCCAATATCGGCAATTACTTCGAAGACGACCAGGAAGGAGACTCCAACCCATGATCCCTCGCAACGCGGCCCTCGCCCTTCTCCTGTCGGCTCTCGCCTCCACCGCGGGGCTCTCGGCCCAGGTCCTGACGCTGCGCATGGCGGCCAACGTGCCCGCCTCCAGCCCCTGGGACCTCGGCCTCAAGCGCATGGCCTCCGAGTTCGACCGCATCTCCGGCGGTCGCGTCAAGATCGTCTTCCCCCAGAGCGCGCACGTCTCCACCGAGTCCGACATCATCCAGAAGATGCGGCTCGGCGTCGACGGGGCCCTCCTCACGACCTTCGGCATCGCGGAGCTCGACCCGGACAGCCTCGCCATCTCCATGCCCAGCTTCATCCAGAACGACGCCGAGTTCGACGCCGTGCTCGACGCCGTGGTCCCCCTCATCAAGGCCAAGCTCGCCGACCGCTACGTCGTCCTGGCCCTATCCAAGGGAGGCTGGATCCGCTACTTCTCGCGGGCCCCGATCACCTACCCGGCCGACCTCAACAAGCTCCGCATCTCGATCGACCCCAACAACGACAAGGTGATCCAGCTCATGGAGAGCGTGGGCGCCAGGACGGTCAAGGGCTCGACGGCCGACTTCCTGCTCCAGATCAACTCGAACACCGTCGACGCCACCTGCGTGAGCCCCATCTACATAGCCAGCCTCTGGTCGCAGCTGCGGGGCAAGATCCAGTACATGTCCAGCTTCAGGGTCGCCCCCTTCGTCGGCGCCATCATCTTCAACAAGGCGAGCTGGGACAGGGTGCCGAGCGACCTCAGGCCCCAGCTCGAGCAGGTGGTCCAGGACATGGCCAAGAAGATAGGCCTCGACAGCGCCAAGCTCGAGGACGACGCCATAGCATCCCTGGACGGGATCAAGTCGCCTCCCGCGCCCGCCGACGCCGCCGGCAAGTGGATCGACCTCATCGCCTCGAAGCGCTCGGGCCTCATCGCCCAGATGTTCTCCGAGGAATTCCTTGGAACGATGGACTCGGCCCTGGTCAAGGTGCGGAAGCCCAAGTGACGGCCGGCGAGGGACCGGCCGTCCGAGCGCTGCGGTATCTCCTGATAGCGATCGCCGCCGTGGCGGTGGCGACGATCATCCTGCTTCCGATCGGCGACCTCCTCCTCGCGAGGCTCTTCTACAAAGGCATCGCGCCGGCCGGCGCCATCGCCGACCACGCCACCATAGTCCTGGCCTTCGCCGCGGCGGCCCTCGCCTCCCTCGACAAGCGCCACATCTCCCTCTCGGGCGGCGTAAGCGCGCACGACGACCCGAGCAAGGGAAGGCTGGCCAAGGCCCTGGCCTCCTTCGGCGACCTCGTCTCGGTCGCCTCGCAGGCCTGCCTCTTCTGGGCCGCCCTATCCTTCACCCTCACCGGCTTCGGCCCCGAGGAGAAGGTGTGGATAATACCGACGAAGGCTATCGTCGCCATCATGCCCCTCTCCCTCGCCCTCATGTGCGGCTTCGCGATCCGGAACGCGGGCTCCCGCCGGAGACATAAGGCCGTGGCCGCCATCGGCCTGCTCGTTGGCAGCCTTCTCGCCTTCTCATCCATTCGCAATTTCTCCCAGGCCGCCTTCGGCTCGACCCCGGCCTTCATGGACGGCCTCGCCTCGTCGGTCCAGGCCTTCGTCGCTTCCTTCGGCCTCCCCCTGGGCATCCTCCTCGTCCTGGCGGTGCCCTTCGGCGCGCCCATATTCACCGTCCTCGGGGGCGTGGCCGCCATCCTCTTCGTCGGAAACGGGGCCTACATCGAACTCGCCTCGAGCGAGGCCTACTCCCTCCTCAAGGGGGGCTCGATCTCCGCCCTCCCCCTGTTCGGCATC
>Ga0181529_10004945_pt1 | contig 14127 bp, 8 predicted proteins | sample PEATcosm2014_Bin_36_FD_119763 | JGI IMG/M metagenome (GOLD analysis project Ga0181529, IMG submission 119763) | Peatland microbial communities from MTU Mesocosm Facility, Houghton, MI, USA - PEATcosm2014_Bin10_30_metaG | ecosystem: Environmental > Terrestrial > Soil > Wetlands > Peat | place... | reverse complement strand
CCGCGCTCCCAGGAATGAGGATGTCTGTCGGCGATTAGATTCGACAGAGGCGTCGCAAAAGACTCCTTGACACTGAGATAAAATATCAAACAGTTACTACATACTTTTCGGCCGGCCTTCTAGTGGCTAGTGGCTAGTGGCTAGTGGCTAGTGGTTGGTGGGCGGTGGGCTATCGCTTTGCGCCTGCCGCTCTCAGCATCCGCACGACCTCTGCGTGGTTCTCGTGGCGCGCAAATTTGAGCGGAGAGTTGCCGGACTTGTCCTTCGCGTTTACGTCGGCGTGGCTTCGGATCAACGACCGCACCAGCGGCACGTTGCCGCTGATTGCCGCCGCCATCAGCGGAGTCGAGCCGTCGAGCCCCTTGGCGTTCGCATCGGCTCCGCGCTTCAGCAGAAGCTCCACCATCCCGTCGTGACCGGCGAATACTGCCGTCCAGAGCGGAGTCGTGCCGTCCGCGCCGCGCACGTCTACGTTCGCATGCCGGTCAAGCAGCAGCGTGACCCCTGGAATGTCGTTTAGCATGGTCTCGTACAGCAACGGCGACATGCCTGACGAATCCTTGACGTTGACGTCGGCGCCATGCGAGACGAGCGTCTCGAACACCGTCCTGTTCTGACTCTCCGCCGCAACAATGAGCAGAGGCTCGCTGACATCGTTGGATGCAGCGCGGGATCCCGTGAGGGACTGGAACCAGTTGCCCAGGTAGGTCCAGGCCGAGTCGGGATCGCGCAGGTTCACGCGGGCGTTGGGATCGGCGCCGGACTGCAGCAGCGACATTGCGGTCACGGTTGCATTGTCCCGAACGGCAACGACGAGCGCGCGGTCCCTCCGGCCATTGCCGACCACACGGAAAGAGATAGCGGCGACGACGCCAAGGACGACGAACAGTGCGATATAAAGAGCGATACCCCCGGGCTTCCATCGGCGAGGTCCCATTTGCGCCTCCCGGCGCGCGCCGATCGACCGGCACGCGCTGCAAATGCATACTGGAGAGGATGATACCAGACCGGACGCTCCGACCGATCGTCCAACTCAAGCCAGTTCGGAACAGCAAGGCGTTTCGAGACGTCTGTCCATTCGACACTCGATGTCGGGTCCCCTCTCAGGGAGCTTGCGATCGAGAATATTTAGTCGTCCGCTCGCTTTCCGGCAAATCGCGCAGTCCGCAGGGGTGTCCAGCATGGCATAACGACTTCGTACGATGCGACCTTCTGCGAACGAGACGCGCGAGCCGACTGAACTGCCGGCTCGGAGAGCCCTCAGACGTTCAATGGCGAGCGAGGCGGCGCGGGCGCCGGCAGGGCTGACGCGAACCGGGTATGCGGCCCGGGGCGTGGCGGGCGTCGGTTCTGGAGGTAAGTGCGTACGGGCGGAGCGATGCGGTGCTTCGCCCTTCACGGAAGAAGACGCGCAGGACGGGTCCGCAGCCTCTGCAGCAGGCGCCCATGGGACGATGGGCGCTCCGAATGCGGAGGCGTGTTGAGGCCCGGCGCGGTTCGGCAAGGAGACGACGAGATGACTTTGACAATGACGATCGATCGGGTGCGCGCCGGTGCGACTGCCCACGGCAGGGCGGAGGCCCTCCTCTTCTCGCAGGGCGGGCGCAGCGCGAGGCAGGCCGACCGTGCGACAGAGGAGCGCCCACCACCTGTGCCGGAGCTCCTGGAATAGACCGTTAACTGCGCAGACGCGTTGCGGCGTGCGGCTCTCGAAGCCGCGCGCCGCTCCAGTTCTCGCTCCGAAGCGAGTACTGGCCTCCGCCCGGGGATTAGCCTCCGGTTCGATGCCCACCCGGGCCTTTCGATAGAAGGGAAGGCCGCGTCGCGCAGCGAAATCTTAAGTTGCGATTGAGATCCAGACTGTTCGAAGACGGTCTGCACAGTTTGCCCGGAGGCCCCGACGCTTCCGGTTCCTTCTTCGAACCCACACGCCCGCGCCGGCGCGCTCATGGAGAGTATATTGGGACAGTCTCGTCATTATGATCGAGCTACGCAGCCTGCGGCTGCCCGCCGCGGCGCACCGCCGCCAGCCTCACACGATGGACAGCGCAGACCTCTCTCCGATCCCCTCAGCGGATTCATCACGCTGAACTCCCGGCTAAAAATCACGTACGTAAACTCGGCGCTTCTTACGGAACTGGGAAGGACCTCCGACGAAGTCCTCGGCCGGTTCCTCTTCGCGATATTCCCCTCCCTTGCCGACACCGACGGCGCAGCGCATCTGCGCGAGGCGATGATGGCCGGAGGTCCGACGCGGTTTCAGTTTCACACGGAGCTGACGGGGCGAGAGTATGAGGTTTCCGTAATTCCGACGGCAACGGGCGCCAACGTCCACTTCCACGCGCGCCTATCGACGGCCGACCGGGAGGAGGCGCTCTACACGGCATATGAGGCCGAGAAGTCGGCTCGGTCGGAGGCCGAGACAAGACTGCTACACGCGCGGGAGAGCGAAGAGCTGTTCCGCTCCACGTTCGAACAGGCCGCGGTCGGAATTGCGCACGTAACGCTGGACGGACGCTGGGTGCGCGTCAACCGGAAGCTGTGCGACATCGTCGGGTACTCGAGCGACGCGCTGATCTCCGGCCGGATTCAGGAGCTGACTTTCCCCGACGACCGCGAGACCGAGAGCGCATACCGCCGGCGCCTCGCTAACGGCGAGATCGACAAATACACGCTGCAGCAGCGCTTCGTCCGCAGGGACGGATCGCCGGTATGGGTGAATCTCACGGCCTCCATCGCGCGCACGCACGGCGGAACGGCGCCCTACGCGATCGCCGTGATACAGGACATCGACGAGCGCATGCAGCTCGAGGAGCAGCTTCGCCAGTCGCAGCGCCTGGAGAGCGTGGGGAAGCTGGCCGGCGGCATCGCGCATGAGTTTAACAACATGCTGACCGCGATCGTGGGATACGCCGACCTGGCATCCCTCGACCTTCCAGCCGGCAGCGCGTGCCACATCCATCTTAACAATATCCGCCGATCCGCCGAGCGCTCCGCAAGCCTGACGCGCCAGCTTCTTGCCTTTGCCCGCAAACAGCTATTTGCGCCGCAGGTCATCGACCTGAACGAGCTCGTCCGCGACCTGGAACCCGTGCTTCGACGCATCACCGGCGAAACCGTGGACGTGATCACCTCCCTGCTGCCCGGGCTCGGAGACGTGCGCGCCGACCGGGGACAGATCGAACAGGTGCTCATAAACCTGGTGCTGAACGCGCGGGACGCTATGCCTGCCGGCGGCCGGCTGCTTATCGAAACGCGCACCGTCACTTTCGAGTCGGACCACATGCCGGCGGAGCCGGACCTAAACGCGGGCGAATACGTGCTGCTGGCGATCACGGATACGGGATCCGGCATGACGGCTGCCGTCAGGCAGAAGGTGTTCGAGCCCTTCTTCACGACAAAGGAGGTGGGTAAAGGCACGGGGCTCGGCCTGTCGACCTGTTACGGAATCGTGAAGCAGAGCGGCGGGCAGATCCGCGTATATAGCGAGCCCGGACGTGGAACGACCTTCAAAATCTACCTGCCGCAGATAGACGCTCCGGAGCAGTGCGCGCCGCAAAGCCATGCCGCAGCGCCTCTGCCGGGAGGAAGCGAGACCATCCTGGTGGCGGAGGACGAGCCGCACGTACGTGCAATCGTCGAGCGAACGCTGCAGGAGTTGGGCTACCGTGTTCTCTCCGCGGCGGACGGCGTGGAGGCCCTTGCGCTGGCCGCGGCGCACGCCGGCCAGATCGACCTCGTCTTTTCCGACGTCGTGATGCCGCGTGTAGGCGGCGCCGAGCTTGCGGAGCAGCTTCAAGCGAGCGGCGAGCGGTTCCGGCTGCTGTTCACATCGGGCTACACGCAGACCGCTCTGGCCATTAACGGCCCGGATGGTCCGCACGCAGATTTCATTCAAAAGCCCTTCACAGCCGCGGCTCTCGCCCGCAAAGTCCGCGAAGCTCTTGACAGAGCCTGATCCATCGGATTAGCTCGCCGCTCCTCTCATTCCCACAGGAAGGATCCGGCCGGCGCGCGGCCCTCCGGCGTCGCAGGAAGCAGACAGTGGGACCGGCACACGCCAAATCGAGCGTCCGGCTGCCCGCCAGGCATTGACAGTCGGCTTTTCATCTGCTACAATCTGCGGCAAACCCGAGTCGGTGCAACGACGCGCCCGCGAAGTCGTGCCTGCGCCGAACCCGGCCCGAGGTCTTATGGCCACTGAATTAGCCACCAGGACCCGTGTACGCAAGGCCGTTGTCCCCGCCGCAGGCCTGGGTACGCGGTTGCGCCCTCTATCGGATTTCATCCCTAAGGAGCTTCTGCCGATTGGGCGCAAGCCTGTGCTCGCTTACGTGCTGGAGGAGTTGCGGGGCGCGGGGATATCGGACGTTCTGTTCGTGGTGTCCGAGAGAAAACCCCAGATTCGAGCGCTTTTCGGCGACGGCATGCCGGTCGAAGGCGAGTTGCCGGCCGTTCGCATCGACTACGTAACGCAGGTCGAGCAGCGCGGGTTGGGCGACGCTATCCTGCAGGCGGAGGCGTGGGCGGACGGCGAGCCGTTTGCGGTCGCGTTTGGCGATTGCCTCATGGAATCCGAGGGCAGGATGGGCGGGGGTGCGCCGCTCTGCAGGATAATAGACACACACGTCGAGCGCGGCGCGGCGGCGACGGCTTGCGTGGAGCGCGTGGCCTGGGAGCGCGTGTCGCGATACGGCGTCGTCGCGCCCGAAGCCGGCCGCGATCCCGCCTCCGATCTGCCTTTCCGAGCGGTCGATATCGTCGAGAAGCCGAAGCGCGAGGAGGCGCCGAGCAACCTGGTCGTCGCCGCAAGATGGGTGCTGGATCCCGAGATCTTCAATGCACTGCGCCGGACGCCGATCGACTCGCGCGGCGAGCTCCAACTCACGAACGCGGTTCGAATCTCGACGCAGAGCGGTAATCCGCTCTGGGCCGCGCCGCTTCAGCCTGGCGAAGCCAGGCGCGACATAGGCGGCTTCGACAGCTTTTTCGCGACTTTCGTCCGCGCTGCGCTTGCCGATCCGGAATGCGGCGAGGCCGCGCGCCGGGCGGCGCAAGATATGCTGGCCCGTGTGGAATAGGGGCCGTCCTCGCCAAAGGATTGGTGGGACGGCGGTTGAAAGTCCGGCATTCGGGCCGGACGAAACCCGTGATTGCAATCTGTCTGTCACAATCCGGGCGGCTACATCGTAAGACGTGTTTGTATAGGACCGCCGCTCGATTCAAGGAAGAGCAAGGGAGGATGGATTGAGAGTTCCAACCGCGGACCTTCGACGACAGTATCTCGGAATCAAATCCGATATCGACTCTGCAGTCTTCAGCCTCATAGAGAGCGGCAGCTTCGTCGACGGCGCCCCAGTGGACCAGCTTGAGGAGTCTATCGCGGCGGTCTGCGGTACGCGCTACGGCGTGGCCGTCGCCTCCGGGACGGACGCCTTGACGCTCTCGCTCGCCGCAAGCGGCATCGGGCCGGGCGACGAAGTTATCACCACGCCCTTCACGTTTTGCGCCACGACCGAGGCCATCGCTCTCGTCGGAGCGCGGCCGGTCTATGCCGACATCGATAGCTGCACGTTCAACCTCGACGTCGAGCAGGTGGAGCGACTGATTACGCCGCGCACAAAAGTCATCCTTCCCGTAGACCTGTTCGGGCACATGGTCAACCGCCGCGCTCTCGCGGACATCGCCCGGAAGCACAACCTGACGCTCATTTCCGACTCGGCTCAGGCAATTGGAGCGCGGCAGTACGGACGCCCCATCGGCGCCGAGACGGACATGAGCACGCTCTCCTTCTACCCGAGCAAGAACCTGGGCGCCTACGGCGACGGCGGCATGGTGCTGACGAGCGACCCCGATATCGCAAAACGCCTCCGCAGCCTGCGCGCGCACGGCATCGGCGAGCGGGGCGCCTACTACCATGAGCGCGTCGGCTACTGCAGCCGGCTGGACAGCCTGCAGGCCGTGGTGCTTCGTGCAAAGCTGCCGCACCTGGCCTCCTGGAACGAGGGCCGCAGGCGCAACGCGGCGATGTATCACGAGCTGCTGTCCAAGGCGACGGAGACCAGCATCGTGCTTCCGCGCTGCGAGCCGGGCAACTACCATATCTACCATCAGTACACTATCCGCAGCCCGCACCGGGACCGTCTTCAGGCCTATCTGAGGGAGCATGATGTAGAGACCAAGATCTTCTATCCCATTCCCATGCACCTTCAGCCCGCCTACGCCTACCTCGGCTACAAAGAGGGCGATTTCCCGACGGCCGAGCGCGCGGCGCGAGAGGTCCTGTCGCTTCCGATCCATCCGGAGCTGACTGCAGACCAGATCCACTATGCGGCGGACCTGATGCGAAACTTCCGTTAGGTCACTGGGTCGTCAGGTCATCAGGTCCATAGGTCATCAGGACCATAGGTCGTTAGGTCCTCAGGTCTATAGGTCGTTAGGTCGTTAGGTCGTTAGGTCCATAGGTCGTGAGGTCATCGCGCCCTGGCCCGGGGCGCCGGACTAAAGTCCTGCGCTAATCGGCCTGCGGCCAGCCGTCCTGCGGACGGAATTGACTGGTGCGGCCGATAGTCGATGGCGGTGGGTCGTCAGGTCTTTGGGGCTACACGCCCGTGGGTTTACCCCGTTCGTTCCCCTTCTTATCCTGGCCAATCCTCAGCGGTCCGGTATCGGGACGAACTGCCCCGGCGGGAGCCGGCGGAAGCGCACTGCGTTCGTGAGCTCGCTCTCTCTGCCGGCGATGACGAACTGCGGATAGTGGCGAAGACCGGCTATTCGCATCTGCGTGAAGGTTTCGGGCGTTCCGTCGAACGTGAACTCGGAGATGCTCAGCCGGTCGAGGATGGAGAGGAAGCTTTCGCCTTCTGTGGCCGGATCCCTCACCAGGAACAGATGCGGCGGCGGATCCGCCTTCGGATGGCCGGCCCAATCCCAACTGCCGAATACCACAGCCTGCGCCGGCGTGTTGTATTCCAGCGCCAGGTTGGCAAACCCCGCAGTCTCGCTCTCGATCTCTCGCATCCCGCGCACGTTCGCAAGAACTCCAACGGCGATGAGGGCCGCCGCCGCGGCCGGCGCGCCGGCGCGCAAGAAGCCGCGGGTATTCGAAAATGCGCTCTCCAGCGCGCAGGCCGCGAGTACGGCTCCCCACGGCAGCGTTGTCAGCATGTAGCGGCTGCCCCAGTTCAGACCGGGATCCTGCGGATTAACGGCCACCACGGCAAGGAAGAGGAGCCAGGCAGCCAGGATCCAGCGGCGGAAGAGCGTCGCCGCATCCGGCGCGGGATCGGCATCCGGACAGCCCTCATCCAAGCGCTCGCGGCCAGGCCATGCCAGCGCAGCCCACAACAGCGGTGTCGCCTGGAAGAGACCGAAGGCGAGATCCGCGCGCATAAGCCAGGCGAGCGCTATCGGCGCGATGAGCGCAAGGAAGAGAGGCGCGCCCGGCGCTGCCTTGCGGCCGATCGCAGAACAGATCGCCCACCCCACAGCCAGCAAGAGCACCGGAAACAGATTGCCCTGCTGCCCTGGCTGAAGTCCGAAGAGCTGGGAGAGTGCTCGCGCGCCCATGTTCGCCGGGCTCATCTGGGCCGCATAGACCGCCGAATGCCGGATGTTGCTTGCCACGGCAAGATGCGGGCCGAGCGGCAATCCATAGATCAGGCAGTTCGTCAAGATCCAGACCGCCAGCATGGGGAGGAATCCGGCCGCGAGCCCTGCAACCGCCCTGCGCCCGGCCGCGCTTTTCAGCACGACGATCGAGCCTGCCAGGAGCGCCGCGAACATCAGCCCGAACAGCTCATGGAAGAAGATGCCGAATCCCAGGCACGCTCCGGACGCCGCGGCGAGGCGAAATCGGCCGGTCTGCAGCGCGCCCAGAAGCAGGAGCGAGGACACCGCGCAAATCAGAATCTGGACGTTCAGATCCCAGAAGAGGCCGGCGTAGATCAGGACCGGCGTCGCGAAGGCGAGCGCCGTGGCGACGAGCAGGCGCGAGCGCAGCCGCAGCCGCCAGGCCAGCAGATAGACCGCCCATACGGCAAGGACGCCAGTCACGCACGGCACGAGGGTCAGACAGCGGCCGGCCGGCAGCCGGCTCGCCCAGGCGCAAAGCAGCGGGAAGAGCGGCGGAAACTGAGTGCAGAAGCGGCGCCTCAGCCGCAGCGCGTGTCCGTCGATGAGGTGCTGCGGCGTCAGCAGACCGAGCGGATGAAACTGGCCGGAGGGATCGACGTCGGCGTTTGCATAGGGAATATAGACCAGGCTGTCTCCATGCCGCCAGCTCCGGATCATTGCCCAGCGTGCACCCATGTCCGGGCTCCAGAAGGCGTCGGATCTGCCGAGCCGCTCGCCGGCCGCCAGGTAGATCGCCAGCGCCGCGAGCAGCAGTGCGGCGATGAACAGCCGCTCAGCGCCCATTCTGCGCCTGCCCGCGACAACCCTCCCGTTCCCGCTCTCCGCTTCCGTTGCCTCTGTTCCCGCCGGCATTCCGCCCTCCCGATACGGCCCGCAAGCACACTCTGGACGCCCGCCCGTTGCCCATTTCGACCCCGTGGCAGCATATTCCCTATAGCAGCGCCCGCGAACGGGTCGTTCCGACGCCCTCATGTGAATTAAGGTACAATTATCACGCCGACCGCGTTGCGCGGATCGCTGCCCAGCCCGTGCGCGTTATGGCGCTTTCAGCGGGCGATTGGCCGCGGCTCGGCTTGCGTCGCCCCGGCATACGGACGTTCTGGGCGTCGATCGCCTTGCGCCGACCGGACCCGAAACAGAATATCCGCACAATTCTACAGGAGATCACTGTCGATGAAAGCGATGATTCTTGCAGCAGGCGTCGGCTCCCGGCTCGATCCGCTCACCCGCAACGTACCAAAGCCACTCGTCCCAATCGTCAACCGGCCCGTGATGGAATATCTCGTCCAGCTTCTTAAGAAGCATGGATTCGACGAGATCATGGTCAACCTGCACTATCTCGGCGATCACATTCAGAACTACTTCGGTGACGGCTCGCGCTGGGGCGTGAAGATCCACTGGTCGTTCGAAGACCAGCTCTGGGGCGATGCCGGCAGCGTCAAGCGCGTGGAGGACTTCTTCCGGGACGAGACGTTCATAGTCATCGGCGGCGACGACCTGACCGACATGGATCTGTCGCGCCTCATCCGCACACACAAGGACAAGGGCGCGCTCACGACGATCGCTCTCTCGCTCGTGGACGATCCCAGCGAGTACGGCATCGTCCTTATGAACGAAGAGAGCCGCATCACGCGCTTCCTGGAGAAGCCCAAGGGCGAAGTGATCTTCTCGAATACGGCCAACACCGGCGTCTACGTTTTCGAGCCGGAGATCTTCGAGCTAATCCCTCGCGGCGTCTTCTACCTCTTCGGCAAGAACGTCTTCCCGATGCTTTTGGAGCAGCGCCTGCCCCTCTACGGCCATCTAACGGCGGCCTACTGGAAGGACGTCGGCAACCTCAAGATCTATCAGCAGACGCACAAAGACGTTCTGGAGGGCCGCGTCAATGCGGAGCTCGGGCTGAAGGAGTGGAAGAAGTTCATCTGGAAGGGCGAGAACGTCGATATCGACGATACTGCCGAGATCGGCTATCCCGTCGCCATCGGCGATAACGTCAAGATCGCGGCCGGCGCGCGCGTGCTCGAGAACACGGTCATCGGCAACAACTGCTCGGTGGAGGACGGCGCCACGATCAAGGACAGCATCCTCTGGGAGGGCGCCGTTGTGATGCGGCTCACCCATCTGGAGCGCTGCGTAGTCGGCAAAGACTGCCACGTGAAGACGAACGCGGCCATCTTCGACGGCATCGTCGTCAATCCGCTCCGTCCCGAGGCCCCCAACGGCAGATAGCGACCTGTGCTTGACGGGGAGTGAACTCCTCGGCTGGGGGGCGTTCCGCCAAGTCTCGACCTGCGTCGAGACTCCAGATGCGGCGTGGGCAACGATTCGATCATTTCCTGGCGGGTGCCAGGCCTCCGATTCGCCGGCTATCGGCGTCTCGCCCCAGGATCGGGATCAGCATTTGAACGTGACGATCGTGGCGCCCTCGCCGCCCTCCGCGGCCTCTGCAAAACGGAACGATTCCACGGCCGGATGGCCGCTGAGATACTCCCAGACGACGCGCCGGAGCGTCCCGGTGCCCTTGCCGTGTATGATGCGGGCCTGTGGAATGCCGGCTGCGAAGGCGTCGTCCACGTACTTGTCCAGAAGCGGCTGAGCCTCCTCTACGCGCATGGCGCGCAGCATCAGCTCAGGCGAGATCTGCATCGCCTTGCGCAGGGCGATCTCGCTCGCCCCGCTCTTCTCCCTTCGCGCCGCCGCGCTGACCTTGCCCCGGGCAAGCGGCCGGAGCTGATCGAGCGGCAGCGTCACCCGCATCGCTCCCACCTGCACGGCGACGGCTCCGTCGCGCGGCGCCTCGAGAAGCTGGCCGTCCAGGTTGAGCGACAGGACGCGCACGGAGTCGCCCGAACGGTAGACGTGATTCGGATCGGCCGGAGGCGGGGCCGGTTCGGCAGGCGGCTCATCTTCGCGCAGCGCCTCGTACGTCTCCGTGCGCAGCGTATTCAGGCGCTGGCGGACGCTCGGCCCCTTGCGCGCGCCCTTGTTGAGCCTCTGCAGATCCTTCAGGATGTTTTCGGCTTTGTCCGACGCGCGTCGCAGCACGTCGCGCGCCTCCTCCTGCGCCTGCTGGCGCACCGCGCGCTGCGCCTCCGCAATCTGCATGACGCGAGTCTGGTACTCGTTGCGAGCGGCGTCGGCCTCCGCGAGCGCCTTCATTGCCTCGCGCTCGGCCTCCAGCGTCGCCTTGCGGCTCTGCTCGATCTGCTGAAGCAGCTCTCCGGTCTGGATCTCGCGATGCGACAGGAAGGAGCGAGCCTCCTCCACGATAGCCTCGGGAAGTCCCAGCCGCGACGCGATGTAGAGCGCGTTCGAGGAGCCGGGCACGCCAAGCAGGATTCTGTAGGTCGGCGAGAGGCTCTCGCGGTCGAACTCGACCGAGGCGTTCTCCACGCCTTCGCGCGAGTAGGCGTACTCCTTCAGCTCGCCGTAGTGGGTCGTCGCCACAACGCGCGCGCCGTTTGCCATGAGGTGGTCCAGCAGCGATTTGGCGAGCGCCGCGCCCTCGGCCGGGTCCGTGCCGGCGCCCACCTCGTCGAGCAGGACGAGCGTGTTCGTTCCCATCGTCTCGACAATGTGGACGATGTTCCTGAGGTGTGCGCTGAACGTGGATAGACTCTGCTGAATGTCCTGCTCGTCGCCGATGTCGGCGTAGATCTGGTCGAACAGGGCGATCTCGCTATCCGGAGACGCGGGAATCTGCAGTCCGGCGAGCGTCATCAGGATAAGCAGGCCGATCGTCTTGAGCGTGACGGTCTTTCCGCCCGTGTTCGGCCCGGTGATCAGGAGCGTGGTGAAGCGGTCTCCCAGCTCCACGTCGATCGGGACGACGGGATCCTGCAGCAGAGGATGGCGGGCCGAGTAGATCTTCATCACTCCGCGCCTGTTCAGCCCGGGCTCCGTGGCGCTCCTCTTCTCCGCAAGGATCGCCTTGGCATGGATCACGTCGAGGTGGCCGAGTATGGAGACCATCCGCCCGAGGTCGTCGGAATGGCGCCCGATAAGCGCGGACAGCTCGCAGAGGATGCGATCGACCTCCATCTCTTCCTGAATGGCCAGTTGCTTCAGAGCGTTGCCCAGCTCGGTGGTTTGCGCCGGCTCGATGAAGACCGTTGCGCCGGACTGGCTCTGGTCGTGGACGATGCCGCCGAACGCCCGCGCGAACTCGGCCTTGACGGGGATACAGTATCGGCCCTCGCGGAGCGTGACGACGAGCTCCTGGATGAAGGTCCGGTACTTTTCGCTGCCCAGGATGCCCTGCAGCCGGTCGTTAAGTCTGGCCTGCGCGGCCTTGATCTCTCGCCGGAAGCGCGCCAGTTCCGGCGATGCCGAGTCGCGGACCTCCGCCCCTTCGCCGACGGCGTCGCCGATGCGCTGCTCCAGAATCTGCAGCACGGGGATGTTGGTCGCCATCTCGGCCAGCAGCGGATACTTGTCGCGGCGGTTGAGCAGGTACATCCGCATGCGCCGGCCGGCCGCCGCGGTGTGCATCGCGTCGAGCATCTCGCGCGGCACCAGGCGTGTGCCGACGCGGGCGCGAGCGATCACGCCGCGGATGTCGTGGATGTCGCCAAGCGGCAGTCCGCTGTCGCCGTCGCGCAGTGCCCTTGCTTCGCGCGTCTCCTGCAGGCGGCGCAGAACGGTCTCGGGATAGGGCAGCGGCTCGAGCTGAGCCGCGAACTCCTTGCCGATGTCGTTGGAGGTGTGCTCGACCAGCCGATCGAGAACACGGCGATATTCCAGAACGTGGAGAGAGTGTGCGTCCATCATACTCTTCTAATCGAATCTCGCCGGGGCCGGTGGTAAAGGCCGGCGCGTTCAAATGCGCAGTCCGGACGCAGGTCGACGTCCGCGGCGAAAGAGCGCGGTGTGCGCAGGGCCGGGCTGTTTGCCCGCTTCCGAATTCTCGTTCGCACTGACCCTGTGCACCACGTGTCTACGATAAGTATACACTCGCGGGGTTCTCCGTCAATTATTGTGGCGCCCGGCCGGGACACCGGGCGGGTCGCCGGAGTAAACTCCTGCGCTAATCGGCCTGCGGCCAGCCGTCCATTCGGACGGAGTTGATTGGCGCCCGCCGGGCCGGGTGGGCGCCCCCGGGCAACGAGGGTGGATGCCGACCCGGCAATCCGACGCAGCACGCGCAAACGACACGCGCGATGAGATGGAGCCGATCTCAAACGGGACCACATGAATTGACGGGGAACCCTCGCGGCCGGCTTGCGTCGAAGCAGTTGCCTGCCGCGCGCCGGCAGGCTCCGCGGGAAAACTCACAAAGGACGTGTGAATGAGGCCTCATCCGGAAGGAAGGCACCCGCGAAGTGCGAACGGACGATTGAGGGCAAGGCACGCGGTCGGAGCGCCGGCATTGCAAAGCCCGGAACGCCCGTTATCCCCTCTGCAAAGCCGGGGCATGGCCGTTCACCGGGTGACAAGGGGAGGCCGTGCATCGCCGTCGCGGGCGTTGAGGGCCGCTATCGGGCTCGCTTGCGCCGGCCTCGGAGCTGCTTGAGGACAAGTCCGACCGAGCCGGCAGCGAACATCGAGACGGTGGAGAGCTCGGGGGCGGCGCTCGCCCGGACGACGCTAACGTCGTCAAGAGCCGTCCATCCGGGGCCGTTGGCCGCCTCGAAGCTTATGGAGGTCGTCGACGACGTTGCGGTCAGCGAATATGCGTAGTTTGCCCAGGCGTTCGATGCAGCCGCGTCGGCGTTCGCAGGAGAGCCGGGCACGACTGCGCCGTTCCACGCTACCTGAAACGAGTCGGGGCCGCTGGACTGGGTATTGAGGAGCCAGAAAGAGAAGTTGTACGTTGCACCCGGCGTCGTCGCGAGCGTCTGAGTTATCTCGTCGTTGACGCCGAGCGTTGCGCCGTTGCCGGGACTGAGATCCAGCGCGTACGTGCCGGAGTGGACGTAGGTAGTCCAGATCTGCGGCACCACAGGCTCGCTTGGACCAAAGGACGTGGGCACGGTTTGCCAGCCGGACAGATTTCCCGTTTCGAACCCTGGATTCTGCACGAGGTTCGATTGCGCCGACGCGGGCTGCGCCGGCAGAAGGATAGAGATACACAATAAGGCGATCAGGCACAGCGCCATCCGTGTTGCGCCGGTGCATCCAGATATAGAAGTCATCATCGATCCTCTTCGGCAGGATCCACTCGCCGATCCTCCGGCGAGCGTCCGTTTCCGTTCATATATGGGTTATTCATGCGCAAGGTGGATATTCAGGTCGCTGCGATTCACGCGGCCTGGCATTACTTACGGCAGCCACGCCATCCGTGCTCACTGTTACAATTGTCATGTTTGGGGCAGATGCATGCAAATCTGGTAGAGTTGCCCGCTCGCGTCGCAGCCGTTCGGGAGCCAAGCGCAGCCTCAGGCTGGCGGAGCGTTACGGCGGTGTGTTACGGCGGAGTGAACTCCTCCGCTGTGGGCCTTCGGCCGCGTGCCTTAGCGGGCCGCGTCCTTCGGACACGGATGCGCCGGTTCT
>Ga0181529_10004944_pt1 | contig 14128 bp, 10 predicted proteins | sample PEATcosm2014_Bin_36_FD_119763 | JGI IMG/M metagenome (GOLD analysis project Ga0181529, IMG submission 119763) | Peatland microbial communities from MTU Mesocosm Facility, Houghton, MI, USA - PEATcosm2014_Bin10_30_metaG | ecosystem: Environmental > Terrestrial > Soil > Wetlands > Peat | place... | reverse complement strand
GTTCGGTCACCGTCGATTCCCTTGCGGTCGGAGACGCGCGCGACCGCGATAGCCATGGCCGCGCCCTACCGCTTTGGCAAGGCTGTCGCGCCGTCGCCGAAGGCGACGTCTTCCTCATGAATCGGCAATCCGCCGACTCCTTTGACGGTCGGTATTTCGGGCCCCTGCCCGTCGCCTCCGTCGTCGGCCGCGCGAAGCCAATTTGGATCGCCAGGGAGGACTGATCATGCACCCACTTGGCGGCGCTTGCGCCCTTCCCCCGTTCGACCGTGAACCGTCCGCCTCCTCCGTCCCGGCCAAGATCGGCGCCACCGGCACGCGCGGCAGTGGTCGGCAGCGTGCGCCAAGCCGGCGCATCAACCGCTCGCTCAGAGCAGGCGCCAGCATGGCCGCGCACTTGCGAACGCTGTGGGGAGTGGTGTTCATCGCGACGGTCTTCGCGTCGTCAACGCTGCTGACGAGCGGCACAACGAAGGCCGAGCCGGCGTCCTCGACGGGGCGACCGGCGGCGATACGATCCACCGACCGCTTTGCGGAATTCGTCGCCGAGGCGTCACGTCGGTTCGGCATGCCGGCACAATGGATACGCGCGGTGATGCAGGCGGAGAGCGCGGCTGATGTCCGAGCGCGGTCGCCCCAAGGCGCCATGGGCCTGATGCAGATCATGCCGGCGACCTACGCTACATTGCGCGCGCGTTACGCTCTCGGGCCAAACCCTTACGACCCACGCGACAACATTTTCGCCGGCGCCGCGTGTCTTCGCGAGATGCTTGATCGCTACGGAACGCCGGGATTCCTTGCGGCCTACAATGCGGGACCGCGTCGATACGAGGAGCATCTGCGCGCCGGTCGACCGCTGCCCATCGAGACTCAGCAATATGTCGCCATGCTGGCGCCGATTATCGGCGGCGGTCAGATCGACGATAGGCCTCCCGTCGTCGCCGACGCCGGCGCTTGGCTGCGGGCGCTGCTGTTCCCCGTGCAGGCCGAGAGCAACCCGGCCGACGATCGGCCATCATTTGCAGTGCAGCCGGAACGCCGGCCGACCGCCCGCGCAATTGTCGATCTGTCGGGTCTCGCGCCGCAGTCGGGCGATCTGTTCGTGCGCCGCATCGCGGAGCTTCGGCCGCAATGATTCAAATCGCGCCTCGCCGCAGCTTGTCGGGGATCTTCGCGTCTTTGGTTGCAGGGCGTCGGGAGCTCGGGGACGCGGGCCATGGACGGCAAGGGAAAAGCGCCGCCTCCGGCCGGGCGCATGTGGTTGGTTGGCTTGAGGATTTTCGGCATTTCGAGAACGGGCCCTGCTGGCGCTTGGCGCCGAATGCGCAACGACTTCAACGCCCCGAGCGCCATCGTTCCTTCCGCGAACCGCCTCCTGCGCCATGATCAGCCGCGACGACGACCTCCACATCCGGCCGGGCCGCATCCGGCGAGGGAGCCAAGGCGCCAAACGTCCCAAGAGCTTTGTCGGCGAGGTCATGCGCGCTGCGAAGAAGGCGGGCCATGTCGGCGAGAGTTTCGGCCGCGGCAAGGCCGGCGCCAGCCGTTCGCGCTTCGGCCGGGGTCGGCGCGCGGCGCTCTCCCTGTCGCTGCATTCGACGTCGCGACGGGTGGTAACGAAGGCGCGCGTCGTCCGTCACCACGGCGAGCGCTTTCGTTCGGCGCCACTCCCCAAGCACATCGCCTATCTCAGGCGCGAAGGCGTCACCCGCGACGGCGCCGACGCTCGGATGTTCGATGCAGGCTCTGAGGTCGCGGACGAGCGGGCTTTCGCCGAGCGGTGCGAGGGTGACCGGCATCATTTTCGGTTCATTATCTCGCCAGAAGACGCCGCGGAGCTCGAGAGTCTCCGCAGCTTTACGCGCGAGCTGATGGCCGACGTCGAACGCGATCTCGCAACGAAGCTCGACTGGGTCGGCGTCGACCACTGGAACACCGACAATCCGCACGTCCATCTCCTGATCCGCGGTCGCGGCGACGACGGCCAGGACCTCGTCATCAGTCGCGACTACATCAGCCGGGGCTTCCGCGATCGCGCCGCCGAGCGCGTCACCTTGGAGCTGGGCCCGCGCAGCGAGCAGGAAGTCCGATCGTCGCTGGAGAAGGAGGTCGAGGCCGAGCGCTGGACCAGCCTCGACCGGGCGCTGCGGAACATCGCCGATGACTGTGCCGGCGTCGCCGACCTACGACTTGGCGCGTCGGACGAAGACCCCGAATTGCGCCGGCTGATGCTCGGCCGCGCGGCAAAGCTCGAACGGCTCGGGCTCGCCGAAAAAGTTGGCTCGGCGCGTTGGACGTTGAAGCCCGGCGCCGAGCAGACGTTGCGCGACCTTTCGGTCCGCGGCGACATCATCAAGACCATGCATCGCGCTATTGCCCACGCCGGCCGCGACCCGGACGTCTCCGGCTTCGCCTTGCACGGCGACGACCCGGCCGCGCCTGTCCTCGGCCGGCTGGTCGCGCGCGGGCTGCACGACGAGCTGAAGGGATCGGCGTACGCGATCGTAGAGGGCGTCGATGGCCGGACGCATCATCTCCGATTCGCCGACCTCGAGCTAACCGGTGACGCGAAACCTGGAGCGATCGTCGAGGCACGATCGTATGAAGACGCGAGCGGGCGAAGGCGGCTGTCCCTTGCTACACGTTCGGACCTCGCTATCGAGGTGCAGGTCACCGCGTCGGGCGCGACCTGGATCGACCGCCAGCTTCTCGCGCGAGAGCCGGCGACCAGCGGCGGCGGATTCGCCGCCGAAGTCCGCGAAGCGATGGAGCGTCGTGTCGATCACCTCGTTGAGGAGGGCATGGCGCGACGGCAGGGCCAGCGGGTCGTATTCGCGCGCGATCTGCTCAACACCTTGAAGCAGCGGGAGCTAGGCGAAGCCTCGGCAAAGCTCAAAGCTGAAACCGGTCTGACGCATCGCCCGTCCACCGAAGGCCAGCGCGTCGCCGGCGTCTATCGCCAGCGCCTCATGCTCGCCTCGGGGCGATTCGCCATGATCGATGATGGCCTCGGATTCCAACTCGTACCGTGGCGTCCAGCGCTGGAGCGGAAACTCGGAAGAGAGGTATCAGGCGTAGTCGCGCCCGATGGAACGGTCGAATGGACTCTTGGGCGCACAAGGGGAATAGGAATTTGATTGTTGTCGAATTGGACCAACGAACGGAAGCCGAGCCTCCGACCCCTGGGGCGATTAACTGCTGCACCTGGCCGAGAACGGTCTGGCAGCTTCGGGCAAATGAAATCTCGAAACGCGCACCCGCGAACAAACCGGCGTCCGATGTGAGCGCTCTGCACTGCAGGCGGCGGCTAGCCGCTGGGCGATCGCTCGAAATTAAAGACATTCTGCGTCGCCAGCGCAGCGGCGCCGCGGGCCCAAGAGCCCGGCACCCAGTCTGGCAGAAGCGCCGGTTTGGCGAAGAAGACTTGCTCCTCCATCGCGTTCCGCATTGGCGCGAGAAGCGCCTCGCCGAACTGCATAGACTCGCCTCCCACGACAATCACCTCGGGGTCGATGAGATTGACCAAATCCGCGAGGTGACGGCCGATGCGCGATCCGGCGTCGTCCAGAACGGCGAGGGCGTGCTCCTGATTTGCGGCGACCGCCGCGACGAAGTCCGCCCGGGTGGCCGTCGCGGCGCCGGTCCTGGCGCGCCAAGCGTCGACCATGGCCGGTTCGGCGGCATGCGCCATAAGGCAGCCGCGCCGACCGCATTCGCACAGCCTCCCGCCAGGAACGGAGATTGTGTGCCCGAATTTGCCGGCTGCGCTGTGGGCGCCGTGGTAGATTTCGCCGTTGACGACGAGCGAACTTCCGATGCCGGCGCCGATCGCCAGCGCGACGAAGTTGCGATGGCTCCGGCCGGCGCCAAAGAGCTTCTGTGCGACGGCAAATGCGTTGATGTCGTCGTCGATCCAAACGGGAACGTGGACTTGTTCGGCGAGAAGCTGGGCGAATGGAAGATCCCGCCAGCCGAATCTTGGGCTCTGAAGACAGATCCCGTTGAGGGCGTCGATCTCTCCCGGAATGGATACGCCGATCCCCATAACCTTCCTGTCGGTGCATTCGCCTTTGGCCAATAACGCGGGGATTGCCTCCGCAATGGTCTCAATCATGCCGCTGGGGCTCACGTCGGTCACGGGCGCCTCCAGAAATGCGAGCGGGGTGGTCGCCAGGTCGGTCAACACGCAGTCGATGCAGTGCGCGTGTATCTTGAATCCGATCGCCAGATGCGCCTCGTAATTGATGTCGATGGGGACCGGGCGACGTCCCGTGGCGCCGACGACCGCCTCGCGTTCGACGATCAAGGACTCGTCGACAAGCTCCCCGACGACAAATGTCACGGCCGCCGGGCTGAGTCCGGTGATCGATGCGATTTCGCTGCGCGAAATCGCCCCGCGACTGCGCAGCAGATTCAGAATGAGCCGACGGTTTAGCGCCCGCGATGTGCCAGCATTGCCACGCATTTATTTTTTTCGTAAATTAACTATTGCGTTAGAGCGCAGGCTAGGCTACCAAAACTCAAAAATCAAACGCCGAGCCAGCATCGCCAACGGCTCCAAGGGCTCGGCGGAGGCAACCCACAGAAACATTGCGTGATCAATGTGTGGGCGTTTCTGTCCGGGAGGAAGAACAATGAAAAGAAGGCTTTGGATCCCCGAAATTTCGGCGTCTCGTCGCGAGTTCCTCGTCGGCGCTGGAGCGGCGGCCCTGGCCGGCACGACGCTCGGTCGTCCAGCCCTGGCTCAAAGCAAGGAAATGACGATCATTTCCAACATTGGCAGCGCGGCGCAGCGCGATGTGCTGCAACGCATCGCCAGCGAATTCGAGAAGACGAGCGGCGTCAAGGTCATCATTAACAACATGGATCACGAGGCTCACAAGACCGCGATCCGCAGTTATCTGGTCGTCGGCGCTCCCGACGTTTGCTTCTGGTTCTCCGGCAACCGGATGAAAGCCTTCGTGAAGCGCGATCTGTTTGACGACATCTCGGACCTGTTCGCGCGCGAGAACTACAAGAGCGTCCTTGGGACGACAACCGCGGCGGTCACCGTCGACGGCAAGCAGTACGGTCTGCCGCTCGGCGGTCTGCTCTGGGGCCTCTTCTACCGCAAGGATGTTTTCGCCGAGAAGGGCTGGACGCCGCCGAAGACCATGGACGATCTGCTGGCGCTCGGAGAGAAGGCCAAGTCGGCGAACATGATTCCGGTGAGCATCGGCACCAAGGAATTGTGGCCCGCCGCGGGATGGTTCGACCATATGAATCTGCGCATCAACGGCCTCGACAAGCATATGGCCCTGATGGACGGCAAGATGGCCTACACCGACGCGGCCCTCACGCCGGTGTTCGACAAGTGGGAAGCGATGATCAAGGCCGGGCTCTTCACGCCGAACGAGACCTCGTCGGGCTGGGAGCAAGCCGCTGCGGCGCTCGCCCAGAAGAAGGCGGCGATGATGGATCTGGCCGGCTTTATCAAATACGGCTTCCCGCCGGATCAGCAGGATCAGATCGCCTACACGCCCTTCCCCGAGATCGCGCCAGACGTTGCGCGCTACGAGGATTTTTCGCTGAACTCGATCCACATTCCCAAGAACGCCAAGAACAAGGAAGGCGCGCGGGATTTCCTTGCCTACTTCTACCGGCCCGACAATCTGTCGGAGTTTCTCGAAGCGGAAAGCGCAGTTCCCCCGCGCAGCGATTGTCCGCCGAGCAAGGATCCGCTCATCAACGCCGCCGTCGCATCGTTCAAGACCGTTGTTGGTTCGGCGCAATACTTCGACCGCGATACGGATCCGGATATGGCGCAGGAAGGCCTGAAAGGCTTTCAGCAATTCATGGCCAAGCCCGAACGGCGCCAGCAGATCCAGGAAAGCCTCGAGGCGACTCGCGTGCGTATCTTCAAGGGCTGACGGGGTCCTCCCCACCCGTAAGCTCTTGGCCCAGCCGGATCGCCGGAGACTCCGTTTCGGATTCCATCGTCGGTCGTTCGGCTGGGCGGCAGTTTGTGATTTCGTCGTGTCTACGTATCGACCTCGTCGGGGTTCCCGACGCTGAAACGCTGAGGCTTTGCCTATGTCCGCCTACTGGCGGCGCCATCGGTCGTGGCTGGCGCCGACTCTCTTCCTTGCCCCCGGCGCCGTTCTCTTTGGCGTCGTGATCATACTGTCGTCGATCCTGACGGTTTGGGTTTCGTTCTACGACTGGGACGGGATCGGAGCGAAACACTGGGTCGGCTTGCTGAACTACGAGCAGCTCTTTCACGATCCCCAATTCTATGTCTCGTTGAAGAACAATCTGATCTGGTTGGCCATGTTCATGTCGGCGCCGCCGATCGGCCTCGCGCTCGCCTTGCTGCTCAATCAACCGATCGCCGGCATGCGGATGCTGAAGTCGTTGTTCTTTGTGCCTCTGGTTCTCGCGTCGGTCACCGTGGGCGTGCTGTTCACCTGGGTTTACGATCCCACGTTCGGTCTTCTGGCCCTGATCTTCAACCATTTCGGTGGAACGGCTCCAGCGCTCCTTTCCGACGAGAACTTCGTCACGTTCGCGGTGGTGGTGGCGGCGCTGTGGCCGCAGATTGCGTTCTGCCTCGTGCTTTTCTTGGCCGGACTCAACAATCTCAGCGAGGACCTGATCGGCGCCGGGCGCGTCGACGGCGCACGCGGGTGGGCGATGCTGTGGAACGTGGTGCTGCCGCAATTGCGCGAAGTGAGCTTCATCGCGCTCGCGGTGACCGTGATCGGCGCATTGCGTTCGTTCGACATGGTGGCGGTGATGACGTCCGGCGGGCCCTTCGGCTCATCCACCGTGCTCGCGTACCAGATGTACGAACAGTCGATCTTTTCCTATCGATTCGGATACGGGGCCGCCATCGCTACGGTGCTGTTTGCGGTCATGACCGTGTTCATCGTCTGGTATCTGCGCATGCTCCTGGGGCCCGAAAAGGAGCCCGCCTGATGTATCCGCGCGTCATTCCTGCCGCCGCGCCGCTCCGCCGCGCGGCCTATGTCGGGCTGGTGTCCCTGGTTCTCGTTCTCTGGTTGCTGCCGCTCGTCGCGGTGATCATGACCTCGCTGCGTTCCTTTGAAGAGGTGATGGCGGGCAACTACTGGGGCTGGCCGCGAAGCATCAACTTCATCGAGAACTATCGGGCGGTCTTCCAGCAGACCGCGATGGCCCGGTATTTTCTCAATAGCCTGATCATCACGCTCCCCTCGGTGGCCGGAGTCTTGGTCTTGTCAACCCTGACCGGCTACGTACTATCGCGGCATCGGTTTCCCGGCGCGCGCTTGATGTTCGCGTTGTTCGTCGGAGGCAACTTCCTGCCGGCCCAAATCATGATGATCCCGGTTCGCGACCTCATGGTCACGCTCGGGCTCTACGACACCTATCTCGCGCTCATCCTGTTTCACACGGCGTTCCAGACGGGCTTCGCCACGCTCTTCATGCGCAATTTCATCGCGGCGCTGCCCGATGAGCTTTTCCAAGCCGCGCGCGCCGAAGGCGCCTCGCCATATCAGACGTTGCGGTATGTGGTCGTGCCCCTGGTTCGGCCAGCCCTCGCGGCCCTGGCGATTCTTACCTTCACCTTCGTCTGGAACGACTATTTCTGGGCGATCGTGTTGACGCAGAGCGACGCCGTGAAGCCCGTGACCGCCGGCCTCAACAATCTGCGCGGCGAGTGGGTGTCGGCGTGGAATCTGGTGGCGGCGGCGACGATCATGGTCGCGGTCCCGCCCGTCACGATGTTCTTCCTCATGCAACGCCATTTCATCGCCGGCCTGACCATGGGCGCCGTGAAGGGCTGACAACACCACAAGGGTTTCGTTCGTCATGCTGAGCGTCGAGATTCAAAACATCGAAAAGCACTACGGCGGCTTTCATGCGCTGAGGAACATCAACCTCACAGTCGACGACAAAGAGTTCGCCGTCATGGTCGGGCCGTCCGGTTGCGGCAAGTCGACGCTGTTGAAAACGATCGCCGGTCTCGAGACGGTTACGTCGGGACGACTGTTGATCAAGGGTCGCGACGTGACGAATCTTGAACCGGGCGACCGTGGGATCGCCATGGTCTTCCAATCCTACGCTCTGTATCCCCACATGACGGTCGCGGAAAACATGGGCTTCGGCCTGAGGATGGCCAAACGGCCGAAGGCCGAGATCGCCGCCGCCGTGGCCCGCGCCGCGAGGATCCTCAGGCTCGAGGAGCAGCCTGAGAAGTTGCCGAAGCAGTTGTCAGGCGGCCAACGCCAGCGGGTGGCGATCGGTCGCGCCATCACGCGCTCGCCCGACGTCTTTCTGTTCGACGAGCCGCTGTCCAACCTCGACGCGGCGCTGCGAACTCAAATGCGAGTGGAACTGTCAACCCTGCACGGCGCGCTCGGATCGACCATGATCTACGTAACGCACGATCAGGTTGAGGCCATGACGATGGCGAGCCGAATCGTGGTTCTCAATCGCGGCGCAATCGAACAGGTCGGCTCACCGCACGCGCTCTACAACAATCCCGCCAACCAATTTGTCGCCGGGTTTCTCGGCGCGCCGCGCATGAATTTCGTTGCGGGAAAGGTTGTGGCCGCCGATGCGCGAGGCGCGAAAGTCTCATGCGACGGCGGGCTCAGCCTCGCCTTCGACGCTCTGGTCAAGCCGCTCTCTGAAGGCGCTAATGTTACGGTGGGGGTGCGGCCGGAAAAGTTGCGCATCGACGACGCCTCGGCGCAGGTCAGATTTCCCGGCAATGTTCGGCTGACCGAATATCTCGGCCGGGAGACCATTGTCTACGCTGACGGCGGCGCGCTCGCGACGACCGGGTCGGACAGCGGGGCCAGCGTCTTCACCATCCAAATCAGCGACATCAAACCCTTCGCCGCCGGTGCGGCGATATCGATCGGCTTCGACAACGGCTCCGCCTATCTCTTCGACGCGGATGGGCGAACCGTCTCCGCGCCGAAGCCGGCCGCCAAATCCTGACAAAACAAGGCACAAAGCTCCAATGCAACGCAGCACTTCCGCGCCGCCGTCTGTCTGGCGTCCGCTCAATCTCGACGCGTTTTTGATCGGCGCGCCGCACTATCCCGAACAGGTGGATGAAAGTTACTGGGCTCACGACGCCAAGCGGATCGCGGCGGCGGGGTTCAATGTCACGCGAATGGGGGAATTCGCCTGGCACATCTTCGAGCCGCGCGAGGGCGTCTTTGATTTTTCGCTGTTCGACCGCGCCATTGAAGGTCTGGCCGCTGAAGGCGTGAAGACCATCATGTGCACGCCGACGGCGACGCCGCCGCGTTGGCTCACCGCCGCCTATCCCAACGTGCTCCGCGTCGACGAGAACGGCCGCGTCGCCAGCCATGGATCACGTCAGCACGCCGACACCAACTGTCCCGACTATCGCGTCCACAGCCGTCGCATCACGAAGGCTCTGGTCGACCACTACCGGGACAATCCGCATGTGATCGGTTGGCAGACCGACAACGAGCTGAACACCACCGTTTCAACCTCCTATTCCGAGGCGACCGAGCGCGAATTCCGCCGCTACCTGCAAGAGCGCTACAAGACGATCGACCAACTCAATTTCGTCTGGGGCGGCCATTTCTGGGCGACCGCCTACGACGATTTCGATCAGGTGGGCTTGCCGCGCAACGCGAACCCGTCATTTCCGAGCCCGGGCCACGTGCAGGACTATCATCGCTTCCTCGCGGCGATGACGGCGGCCTTTCAGCAGGATCAGGTGGAAATCCTGCGCGCGGCCAATCCGCGCTGGTTCATTTTCCACAACGTCGGTCGGCTGGCGGACATCGATTTCCGCGGCCAGTTTGGCCGGGACCTCGACTTCCTGGGCTTCGACATCTACCCGATGCTCTACGACGAACAGAGCCGAACGGGAGGACACGCGCCAACCCAAGCGTTGCATCTCGACATTTGTCGTTCCTACACGGGCAACTTCATCGTGCCGGAACAAGCGTCCGGCTTTGGCAGCCAACCGGGTTTTTCGACGATGACGCCAGAGCCCGGCGAAATGCGACGGATGGCGATGACGTCCGTCGCCCGAGGAGCCGACAGCCTGCTGTTCTTTCGCTGGCGTCCGGCGCATTTTGGCGCCGAGATCTATTGGATGGGGATCATCGATCATGACGACGTCCCGCGGCGGCGTTACGCCGAGGCCGTCGAATTCGCGAGCGATATCGCCAAGCTCAAGACAGACCTGATTGGCACGTCGGTGCGGATGGACGTCGCCATTGCCGGCGCTGACTTCGACAATCAGGAGGCGCACAAGACCTATCCAATCGGGCTGCCGAGTCCTGTCGAGGACGCTATGCGGCTGCATCGCCTTTGCTATTCCAAAGGTATCGCGTGCGGGTTCATCCATCCCGAAGACGACCTCTCGCGCATCAAGCTGCTCTATGTCCCCCATTGGGTGATGTGGAAGCCGGAATGGGATGCGGCGGTCGAGGCTTTTGTCGCCAACGGCGGCACGCTCGTGGTCGGCGCGCTTACGGGCACGCGGGACCATAATAACCACGTCCTTCGCGTCCAACCGCCCGAGCCGGGTCTGTCTAGGCTCTGCGGCGTGCGCGTCGAAGAAACTGGGCGGGTGGCCGAGCCTGGCTCCGACGGCCTGTTTCCGTCGCCTCCGCCCCGTCCCGGTTCGAATGCGCCTGCCGTCCGCCCGCCTGCCGGTTCAACCGCTCGCGGTTACCGCTTGACGCTGGGCAATCAAGAATACGACGCCGCGCACCTCTACGAGCTGTTGGATGTCGACGCGGATGTCGACGTGATCGGCTGGTGGAGCAATCGCTTCGCCGGCGGGCGGGCTGCGGTCACTCGGCGCAAGCACGGCAAGGGCCAAGCCATCTACGTCGGCACATATCTCACGGACTCTTTGGTCGAGGGGCTGGCCGAGCAGGTGTTTCCATCTGCCGGCGTCGCGCCTTTGATTCCAGACCTTCCGCAGAAAGTTGAAGTGACCGTGCGCGAAGCCAAGGGACGCAAGCTTCTGTTTGTGCTCAACACCGACGCCGATCCCGCGACTGTCTCTGGCGTCCCCAGCGGCGTCGATCTGTTGACCGGCCAGTCCGTCAATGGCGCCCTGAAGCTCGGATCCTATGGGTGCAGCGTCATCAAGCTCGCTGAGTGAGCCGCACAGCGAATGGCCTCGACGCCCTGCGTCTCCGCGGCTCCGCGCGTTCGACCGAGACGACGCGCGTTCTCACCATCATACTGGAAAGCTCGTTCATCCGGGTTGCGGCGTTTGCGCCCTTACGGTCCAATGTCTGCAGCGCACCGCGCAGGAGCCAACGCCCGCTTTCAGGCGAGCCCTCCAAGGCCGAGAATGGCCTGAAAGGGCGCCGAGCAGTAATCCCGTTGATGTGCTGGAGGATGGCCTCAAATCGAGCCTCACTCACAAGCCGTCCGAATCCTTCGCCGCTCTATCCTGAAACCCGCGCGCCAGCAATTCGGGCTTGAACGCGCTATAGAAGGGCCTCTTGATCCCCCGTCGCCATGAACGCGACTAAAATCCTCTGGGGCCAAGTTCTCCTCGTCAGCGCCGTCGTGCTCGCCTTCGTGTGGTCGGCGACGGAGTGGACGGCTTGGCGGCTCGGTTTCCAAGCGCAGCTCGGGCACGCTTGGTTCGAGCTGTTCGGCTGGCGCTTCTACCATCCGCCCGCCTTCTTCTGGTGGTGGTTCGCGTTCGACGCCTACGCGCGCGATGTCTTCGTCGAGGGCGCCTACATCGCAGCGTCCGGCGGAATCGCCGCGGTCGTCGTGGCCGTCTCGATGGCGGTCTGGCGTGCGCGGGAGGTCAAACGAGTCACCACCTACGGCTCCGCGCGTTGGGCCGAGGCGCGTGAAGTCCGCGAGGCCGGCCTGCTCGATCACGACGGCGTGCTTCTCGGCCGCTGGCGCGGCGAGTATCTGCGCCACGACGGCCCCGAGCATGTGCTGTGCTTCGCGCCGACCCGCAGCGGCAAGGGCGTCGGCCTGGTCGTGCCGACCCTGCTGACCTGGCCGGGCTCGGCGATCGTTCACGACATCAAGGGCGAGAACTGGACGCTGACCGCCGGATGGCGCGCGCGTTTCGGCCGCGTGCTGATGTTCGATCCGACCAATGCGCAGAGCGCCGCCTACAACCCGTTGCTTGAAGTGCGCCGCGGCGAATGGGAGGTGCGCGACGTCCAGAACATCGCGGACGTGCTGGTCGATCCGGAGGGCGCGCTGGAGCGGCGCAACCACTGGGAGAAGACCAGCCATTCGCTCCTGGTCGGCACGATCCTGCATGTCCTCTACGCCGAGCCCGATAAGACCCTCGCCGGCGTCGCCAATTTCCTCTCCGACCCCAAGCGCCCGATCGAGACGACGCTGCGCGCGATGATGACGACGCCGCATCTGGGCGAAGGCGGCGTGCATCCCGTCGTCGCCAGCGCCGCACGCGAACTTCTGAACAAGAGCGAGAACGAACGCTCCGGCGTGCTGTCGACCGCGATGTCGTTTCTCGGACTCTATCGCGATCCCGTGGTCGCGGCCGTAACGCGCCAGTGCGATTGGCGCATTCGCGATCTTGTCGAAGACGCTCGGTCCGCGACCCTCTACCTTGTCGTGCCGCCCTCCGACATCAGCCGGACCAAGCCGCTCATCCGCCTGATTCTGAACCAGATCGGCCGACGATTGACGGAAGAGCTGGAATCGAAGCGCCGGCGCCATCGCCTGCTGCTGATGCTCGACGAATTCCCGGCGCTCGGTCGCCTCGATTTCTTCGAGAGCGCGCTGGCCTTCATGGCTGGATACGGCCTGAAGAGTTTCCTCATCGCGCAGTCGCTGAACCAGATCGAGAAGGCCTACGGCCAGAACAACTCGATCCTCGACAACTGCCACGTCCGCGTGAGCTTCGCGACGAACGACGAACGAACCGCCAAGCGCGTATCGGACGCGCTCGGCGCCGCCACCGAGATGCGGGCGATGAAGAACTATGCCGGCCACCGCTTGAGCCCATGGCTCGGCCACCTCATGGTGTCGCGCCAAGAAACCGCTCGGCCGCTGCTGACGCCTGGCGAAGTGATGCAACTCCCGCACGACGACGAACTGGTGCTGGTCTCAGGCTGTCATCCGATCCGCGCCAAGAAGGCTCGCTACTTCGAGGACCCTCAATTGCAGGCGCGCATTCTGCCGCCGCCCAAGCGGTCCTGCGCGATCGAAGCCGTCAGTCAGCCCGGCCCAGCGCGTCCGACGCGCAGCGACGATTGGGAGGGGTCGATCGTCGCGCCGCTACCGGCGCAGACGGAAGACCCGGACAATTCCGGGATCCGACGCGAGCCCGAACTCCCGGCGCATGAGGAGATTGTTCCCGAACTCTGCCAGCCAACGCTGGAGTTCGAATTGGCGGAAGACGAGCCGGACGACGACGCTCAGCGCCTTCGCGTCATACAACGCCAGGTTCGGACGATCGCTCGGCAGGCTTCCCTCGATCCCGCCGACGACATGGGGCTGTAAGCGCACATGCGCACCAAGCACACTTTTCGCCTGCCGCCTGATCTCGCCGGCAAGCTCGCCGATTACGCGGAGCGCAAGCGGATCCCGCAGGCGCTCGTCGTGGAGACGGCGCTAGCCTCGCATCTGTCCCCGGACGGCGCCGATCGGCTGGAAGCCGCCCTCGCCCGGCGGCTCGATCGCATGACGCGGCAGATCGAGCGGTTGGAACGGCACGTTGCGATCTCGAATGAAGCGGTGGCGCTGTTCGTTCGCTTCTGGCTGACGAGCACCCCGCCCTTGCCGGATACCGTCCAAGCGGCGGCCCAGGTGAAGGGCCGGGAGCGTTATACTGGTTTCGTCGAAGCCTTGGGTCGACGACTGGCGCGTGGTCGGACGCTCTCCGATGAGGTCAGCCGCGACGTTGATCCGACGACGACGAAGAGCGATGCGGCGGGCACATGACGGGCGCATCGAGTTTTCAATACGGCCTCCCACGCTCGAGTTCGGCCTTGGGCCCCTCCTGACCCATTTGAGAACTTCCGCGCGCACGCATCTGGAATAGCGCTATTGCGACCTTCCAGTTCGTTCGAAGATCGGTGCGCGCACCCCAAAAGCGAATGCTCCGATCGCGGTGCGCTCACGCGGTCCTCGGCGGGTCACGACC
>Ga0181529_10004942_pt1 | contig 14132 bp, 11 predicted proteins | sample PEATcosm2014_Bin_36_FD_119763 | JGI IMG/M metagenome (GOLD analysis project Ga0181529, IMG submission 119763) | Peatland microbial communities from MTU Mesocosm Facility, Houghton, MI, USA - PEATcosm2014_Bin10_30_metaG | ecosystem: Environmental > Terrestrial > Soil > Wetlands > Peat | place... | reverse complement strand
GCTTTTCGCGCCCATCGTGCCGAAGGTGATGATCTGGGCGACGGAATCGCGCCCGTACTTCTCGCGAACATATTCGATGACGCCAGCGCGCCGGTCGTCGGCGAAATCAATGTCAATGTCCGGCGGATTCACGCGTTCCGGATTCAGGAAGCGCTCGAACAGCAGGCCGTAGCGGATGGGATCAACGTTCGCAATTTCCAGCAGGTAAGTGACAATCGAGCCGGCGGCGCTGCCGCGCGCGACGCACGCCACGCCCATCTCACGGCCTTTGCGGATGAAATCACCAACGATGAGGAAGTAGGAAATAAAACCGGTTTTTTCGATGACGGCGAGTTCAAGCTTGAGCCGGTCAATGACAACCTTCATGGCGGCGGCGGCAGGATTGTTCACATCGTAGCAGCCGACGTGAGGAGGCTCATTCTTCTCTCCCGAATTTGATTTGAGCCTCGTTACCTCGGCTGCCACGGAATTTTGACACGTTGGCAACCGTTTCGGGTCGTCAATTCCCGAAATGACAAATTCCTTTCCTTCCGCTTTTGCATGAATCGTGTAACGGCGGAACAAACCTTCCGCGAGCCATTGGCGCAAAAATCCCTCGCGCGTGAAATGTTCCGGCGGATGAAACACCGGGTAATGTAGTTTGCCGAACTCGATTTCCAAATTGCATTTCTCGGCGACTTCCAAGGTGTTCATTACCGCCTCGGGAGTTTCGGTGAAACGCGCCTTCATTTCTTCGGCGCTGCGCAGGTAAAACTGTTCCGGCGCATAGCTTGCGCTCATCCGTTTGGGATTGCTCAACAAATCCTGCGTGCCAATGCACACGAGGCAGTCGTGCGCGTGTGAATCGCTTTCGTTGATGTAATGAACATCGTTCGTGGCGACGAGTTTCAGGCCGAAATCCTTTGCCCATTTGATCAAATGGCGGTTCACCTTCGCCTGCTCCGCGATGCCGTGATTCTGTAGTTCGAGAAAGAAATTGTCCGCGCCGAGCGTTTGCTTGAACCAATCCACCGCATCGCGCGCCTTGTCCAACTGGTCTTTCATGATCCAGTCGGGAATCTCGCTGGCAAGGCAGCCGGACATCGCGATCAGTCCTTCCTTGTGCGCGGCGAGGATTTCCTTGTCAATGCGCGGCTTGTAATAATAGCCCTCCAGATGCGCGGCGGTCGTAAGCTTGATGAGATTTTTATAGCCGGTTTCGTCCTTCGCCAGCAGGCCGAGATGATGATAAACGTCGCGTCCACCGCCGGTGCTGCCGGTTTTCTTTTCCAGCCGGCTGCCCGGCGCAACGTAAACCTCGCAGCCGATGATGGGCTTGATGCCCTTTTCGCGCGCCGCCTGGTAAAAATCAATGACGCCGTGCATCGCGCCGTGGTCGGTGATGGCGAGCGCGGGAAATCTCAATTCATGCGCCTTGTCCACCAGCCGGTCCAGCCGGCAGGCGCCATCGAGCAGCGAATACTCGGTGTGCAGGTGAAGATGAACAAAGTCCGCGTGCGACATGGCGACAAGTTACCGCCCGACACCGAGTCGGGGCAAGCCACAGATGTTCACATGACATGTCTGCGAGACGCTTACTCCTGGTCCGTGACCGTGTCGTGGAATTTCAAGATGTCGCCTTTTTCGCCTTTCAGTTCGGCTTCTTTGAACTTGATGGCAGTGCGTGGGTGCTGGTTCAACATGCCGGTGAGCAAATACGGCAGGTCGTAGCCCCAGAGCAGTTTCGCGCGCATCGGCTCGATGTGGTTTTGGACGCAATCCAGCACGGGGCGCAGTTCGTATTTCGGGTTGTGCAGGAAGGCGAGCAGCAGTTCCATCGGGCAATTGCCCGCGCCGCGGCCCAGGCCGGCGATGGTGGCGTCGAGAAAATTCGCGCCCTCGATGATGCCCTCGATGGTGTTGGCGAAGGCGAGCTGCATGTTGTTGTGCATGTGGACGCCCACTTCCTTGCCGGACGACTTGCAGTAGCCGAGATATTTTTTCACCAGCGCGTGAATCTGCTCGCTGTAAAACGCGCCGAAGCTGTCCACCACGTAAATCGCCAGCGCCTCGGACTTCGCGAGCATTTCCAGACCCTCGTTCAACTCGCGGTCGGGTATGGCCGAGGCGGCCATGAGGTTCACGGTGGTTTCGTAGCCCTTGTCGTGCGCGTCCTTAACCATGTCCAGCGCGGTGGGAATCTGGTGGATGTAGGTCGCCACGCGGATCATGTCCAGCACCGAATCCTTCTTCGGCAAAATGTCCTCGTGATAATCGCACCGCTCGGCGTCCGCCATCACAGTGAGCTTCAAATCGGTTTTGTTGTCGCCCACGATGCGGCGCATGGTTTCCTCGGTGCAGTATTTCCAATCGCCGTGTTCGCCAACCTTGATGCCCTTGCGCGACGCCTTGTAGCCGAGCTCCATGTAATCCACGCCCGCGGCGACGCAGGTGTCATAGACGACCTTCACGATTTTGTCTTCGAAATGGTGATTGTTCATCAGGCCGCCGTCGCGGATGGTGCAGTCGAGGACCTTGATTTCGGGCCGGTAGGAAAGCCAGCGGCTGGTGGCGGAGTCTTTGGATTTGGCGGTTTTCATAAGTTGCGGCAAACGCGCCGCATTATGCCTGAAATTCACGGGGCGTGGACAGCAGAAATTTAACGCTTCTTGAAAAATTGGTTGATGACCTCGACGACCCGCTGGATTTGCGCGTCGGTTAATTCGGGATAAATCGGCAGGCTCAAACACTCGCGCGCGGCCTTTTCGGCGACGGGGAAATCCCCGGCCTTGTGGCCGAGGCTCGCGTAACACTTCTGCAGGTGCAACGGCAACGGGTAATGCAACGCGCAGCCGACGCCGCTGGCTTCAAGATGTTTCTTCAAATCATCGCGGCGCGGATGGCGGACGACGTAAAGGTGGTAGGCGCTTTCGGCGTAACCGGCTTCGCGCGGCAGTTGCAGCGGCGTGCCGGCCAGCAGTTCGTGATACCGATGTGCCACACGGCGGCGTTCGTCCGTCCATTTCGCCAGGTGTTTCAGTTTCACGCCGAGCACCGCGCCCTGGATGCCTTCCATGCGATAATTATATCCGATTTCATCGTGATAATACCGCACGGTGGAACCGTGCTCGCGCAGGGAGCGGGCGCGTTTGTCAAACGCGGCGTTGTTGGTCACGAGCGCGCCGCCTTCGCCGCACGCGCCAAGGTTTTTGCCGGGGTAAAAGCTGAAGCAGGAAATATCGCCGAAGGCGCCGACGATTTTGCCATTGTATTTCGCGTTGTGCGCCTGCGCGGTGTCTTCGACGAGCGGCAGCCGGTGTTTTTTACAAATCGCCAGAACCGGATCGAGGTCAAATGGATGGCCGTAGAGATGCACCGGCATGACGGCTTTGGTGCGCGGCGTGATGGCGCGTTCCATCAGCTTCGGGTCGAGATTGAACGTGGCGTCATCCACGTCCACAAAGACCGGCTTCGCGCCGACGTAGGAAATCGCCCAACTCGTGGCGACAAACGTGAACGGCGTGGTGACCACCTCGTCGCCCGGCCCGACGCCGAGCAGCAGCATCGCCACGTGCAGCGCCGAGGTGCCGCTGTTGAAGCCGGCGCAATAATCCGCACCACAGAATTTTGCGAAGTCCTTTTCAAACTGCGCCACGTCGGGGCCGAGGCAAAAGGAGCAATGGTCAATCGTCCGCGCGATGGCGGCGTCCAGTTCCTTGCGGACGCTGCGAATCTGCGCGGGCAAATCAAGGTAGGGAATTGTGTCGGACATTTCCCGAAAGATTACTTTGTTCGAACGATTTTGAACAGTCATAAACGTCGCGCCGCCGCGCCATTTCCTTTTTTGCGTCCAATTTATTTTTTTACGGATGGCGGGGTTTTGCGATAATGCTCAAGCGTGGCCGCCAATCCCTGTTCCCAGGTTGTTTTCGATTCATAACCAAGTTCCCGGCGCGCGGCGGAAATGTCCGCCTGCGAGGAACGCACATCACCGGGGCGCGGCGGCTCGAAACGAGGTTGCAACCGCTGGCCGGTCAGACGGTTCAATTCAACGACCAGTTGGAGCAGCGTGATGGATTGCCCCGTGGCGATGTTGAAGACTTTGCCCGCCGCGCGCTCCGAAGGAGCTTCGGCGGCAATCAAATTGGCGGCAACCGCGTCGCCGATGAACGTGAAGTCGCGCGACTGCCGGCCATCGCCAAAAATCACCGGCGCTTCTCCCCGCAACATCCTGGTGCAGAACTTGGCAATGACCCCGGAATAGGGCGACGTGAATGCCTGGCGCGGACCGAAAATGTTGAAGTAGCGCAGGGCGACGGTCTCCAGACCATAGAGGCGATGAAAGAGCTGCGCGTATTTCTCGCCGGCGTATTTTTGCAGCGCATAGGGCGACAGCGGATTCGGCGGCAATCCCTCGCGCTTGAGCGCCGCGCCGTCGTTGCCGTAAATCGCCGAGGAAGATGCGAAGAGGAAACGCTTCACCCCGGCGTCGCGCGCGGCGACCAATAAGTTGAGCGTGCCTTCCAGATTATGGGCATTGCTTTCCAACGGCATGGCCACGGAATACGGCACGGATGCCTGGGCGGCCTGGTGAAACACCCAGTCGCAACCGGAGACCGCCTTCGCCAGCAGATTTTTGTCGCGCACATCGCCCTCGATGAATTCCAGGCCACCATCGCCGCGTCGCCAGTCCAGATTGCCGAGGCTGCCGGAACTCAAATTGTCGAGCACCACCACGCGCGCGCCGCGCCGGCAAAGCGCCTCGGCCAGATGCGAGCCGATGAATCCCGCGCCGCCGGTAACCAGTGCCTTCATGCCAAGATATTGGCGGTTAGCGCTTCCGGTTGGCGAGACTTTTTGGATGGGCGCATGCGGTTTGCTACCGGAGGGAAATTATCCGCGCGTCACCGGCGGGCTGGCCAGAATTACTTTCAGCCGTTCTAATACTTGTTCCGGCGTGATGGCGGCGAGACAATGGCTAGGGCCGTGGCAAACGGCGGAATTCCCGTCGCACCCGCACGGGCTGCCGGTCAAGGCCTGATGACGCCGGCCAAACGGCGCCCATCGCGCGGCGGAACTGGGGCCAAAAAGCGAAACTGTCGGCACGCCGAGGCCAGCGGCAAAATGCAGCGGGCCGGTGTCGCCGGAAATGAACATCTCCGCGCGGTTCAACACGGCGAGAAACAACGGCAGTTCGGGAATCACCGGCAGCACCGGCGCGTCCGGCAGAATTTTCTTCAACTCCACCATCAAATTTTGTTCGCGCGCGCCGACGGCCGTGGTGAAGTGGGCGCGCCATCCCGTGGCGGCGGCAAGCCGATGGAATTCGGCCCAGTGACGCAGCGGCCATTCTTTTTTCGGCTGGCTGGAAGCGACGTGGCAAAGGATGGCTCCCGGCGGCAGCAATTTTTCCGCTGACGCGGCCAAAGCGGGATCGGAGCGGATTTCGGCTTCAAGCGAGGAGGCTGCGATCTCCCACGCGGAAAGCAGATGCGCCAACCGCACCAACTCGTGTTGCATCTTGGTTTCCGGCGCGACGCGCTGGTTGTAGCAAAACCGGCGGCCTAAAAATCCGCCGCGTTCCGCCCAGCCGAGCCGTTGCGGTGCGCCGGTGAGAAAACTCAAAATCGCTCCCCGGTCATTGCTGGCGAAGTCCACGGAACGGTCGAAACGCTCGCGGCGCAACGCGCGGATGACCGGCCAGGTCTGCCGCAAGCTCGCGCTGCCGCGACGGCGCGGCATCGGCCAAACGCGGTTGAGCCACGGCAGGTGCTGGAAAATCGGCGCAATTTCCTCCGGGACGAGCAGGTGAATTTCAGCCTGCGGAAAATGTTCGCGCAGCGCCCGAAGCGAAGGCGTCAGCAGCACCGCATCGCCGAAGTATTTGAACTGAATGGCGAGGATTTTTTCGGGCCGCGCGCTCACGACTGGAATTGCAGTTCGTAAAGTTTTTGGTAAATGCCGCCGCGCCGGGCCAGTTCCGCGTGCGAGCCGGTTTCCACGATGCGGCCCTGATCCAGCACCACAATCACGTCGGCGTGAAGAATCGTTGAGAGCCGGTGGGCGATGCAAATCGTCGTGCGGCCCTTCATCAATTCGTCCAGCGCGGCCTGCACGGCGCGTTCGGATTCGGTGTCGAGCGCGCTGGTGGCCTCGTCGAGCACAAGAATCGGTGCGTTCTTCAAAACGGCGCGGGCGATGGCGAGCCTCTGGCGCTGGCCACCGGAGAGCGTCACGCCCTTTTCACCGATGTAAGTGTCAAAGCCGTTTGGCTTTTCCATGATGAAATCGCCGGCGTAAGCGTGGCGCGCGGCGGCGACAATTTCATCGTTCGACGCGCCGGGCCGGCCCAATTCGATGTTCTTGCGAATGGTGTCGTTGAATAAAATGGTTTCCTGCGTGACCACGGCGATTTGGTTCCGCAGGTCGCGCGTGGTCACATCGCGGATGTCCACACCGCCAATGCGGATGGCGCCGCGCTGCGGGTCGTAAAAGCGCAGGAGCACGTTGGCGAGTGTGGTTTTGCCGGAGCCGCTGGCGCCGACGAGCGCGACGATCTGCCCGGGTTTGATTTGCAACTGGATGTCGTCCAGCGCGACTTTTTCGCCGTAGGAAAAATAGACGTGATCGAATTGAATGTCCGCGCCGGCGGCTTTGAGCATTTTGGGCTGCGCCGGCTCGTGAACGGAGTTTTGCATCTCGAGCAAATCAAAAACCCGCTGGCTGGCGGCGCGCGCCTGTTGAAGCTGGCTCTGAAGCCGGACAATGTTTTTGATCGGGCGATACATCAAAAACACCCCGATCGCAAACGGGACCAGTTTGGCGGCATGAGAATTCTGCTGAAAAGCGAAGTAGATGAACAACAGGGCGACGCCGACGGAGGCAAAAAACTCGATCAAAGGCCCTGGAATTTCCTCCGAGCGAACGATTCTCATGCGGTGGCTGACGAAGCGCTGGGAAACTTCCCTGAATTGTTGAACGGCCCTGTCTTCGAGGTTGTAGGCCTTGATGATGCGGTTGCCGGTGAACGATTCGTGCATCACCGTTGACAGTTCGGAGTAACTGTTCTGAACGGCGGCCGCGGATTTCCGCACCTTGCGGCTGTAAATGATGATGGGAACGAGACAAACGGGAAAAACCAGCGCTATGACCAGCATGAGTCGGGCGTCCAATTTCAACAGAACAATCACGCAGCCCACCACCGTCACCGGGTCCTTTACCACAGTCGCCAGCGTCCCGGTGATGGTGTTTTGCAGGGACATGGTGTCCGAGTTGATGCGCGACATCAGATCGCCCGTGTTGGACCGGGCAAAAAAACCGACGGAAAGGTTTTGGAGATGGGCGAACAACCGGGTGCGCAGGTCGGTGATGGCGCGGACCGCGACCCATTGCAGGCAATACACGTTCAGATAGCTCAAAAGGCCGCGCAGGATAAACATGAGCGGCAGCAGCAAGATCACCAAAATTTTGACCACGGCGGCCGGTGAGGTTCCGGGTTGTGAAAACCAGGCGGCAACTGTATCCGCAATGGCTTGCAGCCGGGGCGACAAATTCTTCAGCACGTTCTCGGCGTTGTCCGCGCCCGTGCCGGAAAGAACCACCAGGCCCACCAACGGAATGATCAGCACCAGCAGCGGGTCAACCAAACCGCTCAAGAATCCAAACAGGACACCCAAGGACAGGCGCAACCTAAACGGCTTGGCCATGTTCAATAATCGGCGGAGAAATTCAATCATGCGACTATCGGAGTTTGCCGGAAAGCGGGCTGGTCTTGCGAGACTTTTCCGGCTGTTGATTTCAGCGTCCGCAAAACGGCCTCTCCCCGGACACCAAGCAGCTTGACTTCATCCACGCGCAACCCATTGGGAAATTTTTCGGAACCATTCCCTTTTGTTCAAACGGCGATGGAGGCGGGCGCGGAATGGCAGCGGCCAATTCTTGTGGTTGTAATGGGCGTGCTTGAATGTGGCCAGAAGATAGCCGTGGTTTCGCAGCCATGAATCTACGCGCTTCTCGAAGAGTTCGCCGCCGTATCGCGGATAACGCGCGGAGTCGGGATGGGATTCGTTGTAAATGTCTTGGCGAAAATCGTCCCTGCGGACCAGGTAGCATTGATCGGAAAAACCGCGGTCAATGTAGAAGTCATCCGTTTCATCCACCAGGCCGTGCCTTTCTCCGCCGGGATTTTTGCCCGGATGGAGGTTGCAAATTTTGACACGCGGGTCCTGCGACATCAAACGCACCGCGCGGGACACCCAGTCACTGGAGGCTGCCGGCATGCAATCGCCGGCGTAGTGCAAAAGAAAATCGGAGCGGCATAAAAAAATACCCACCAGCTCGGCGATGGAATAGGGATATCCGATGCCCAATGATTCCCGGCTGACTGAAAAAAAGTCGAGCGCTTCGGCGGCGTGTTCGGCCACGATGATATATTTGGTTATCCGACCTCGCTGGATGGCGCGTTCCGCGTGTTTGGAAACAACGAAAGTTTCTTTTACGTTGTTGATCATCAGGATCTTTTCACTGAACGGACCAACATTCCGCTCCGCCAGCAGCCGCAGCCATTCGCTTTCAAGAATGTGCTTCCAATCGCCTTCCCAGCATTTGGTTTCGAGGGTTACGGTCGGCGTCATAACAAAACACGGCGGGAGCTAACGATTTGCCTCGCCACCAATTCCACGACTGGTTGCTGCCAATTTGAAATCCACTTTGCCGTCCCAATAGTCGTTGAGGAAACGTTTCATCTCGGCGCGCAGCCAGTCGGGATCATTCCCATCCACCTTGTCGGTTCGCCCATAGACCTGGCCGCTATACCATTGGTGATAAGCGAGCGGACGGTCATTGAAGAGGTAAATCTGCCCAAACCCGTAGCCGGTGTGGCGGCCATCCAGCATCAGCACGCCCTCCGGCTGGTTGCGTCGGACCAACTCGGTCAAACCGTAATAGCGTTCCAGCGGATGCTTGCCCCATTCCTTGCGCCAGTTGAACGGCTTGCTGGACCACTCGCGAACCCGCGGCGCGTCCATCACCATCAAGCTGGCGTGAACAAACTCCGGCCGGTTCCGCAACAACTGGTCCGCCAGTTTGGGAAAGCGCGCGCAAAGATCAGGATGCGAGAGCCGGAATTCATCGCGGGGGCCGGCGAGAACTTTCCCGGACTGGATTTGTTGAACAAGCGGATTCAGGCTGTCCAGCAAGACACAATCCTGATCGAGGTAAATCGCGACGCGGCTGCGAATCTGCCGGAACATGTAATTCAGCAATCCCGTGTGCCGGTGCCGGGTGGCCAGCGGATGCAACTCGGCGCGATGCCGCTGGCAGACGGACTTTGCCGCGAGATATTCGCGCCACTCCGAACTGGCGTCCGCCACAATGACCCGCGCGTCAGGATGGAAACGGCGGATGGAGTGCAGCGTGGCATCGAGAAATTCCGGCGCATTAAAGTGGGCGATGCAAAACGTCAACGCAGCCGGGTTCGCCGGAGCGATCCGGTTCCAGTGGATCCGGAATTTTACCGCTTCCGCCAGACGATATAGATTCTCTCGACGCATATCCTTCAATTTCCTGCGATCTGGCAATAATCAGGCGGCTGGCCCGATTCCAACCAGCGCAAGGCCTGGCTCACACGTCGTTCTGTTGTGTGAAATTGCAACAGCTTGCGCTGGGCTTGATTCACCAGACGGTCGCACAAGCCGGGGTCCTTTTGCAATCGCCGGATTTGCCCGGCCAGTTCCTCCGGATTCTCATACAAAAGAATCTCATGTCCGTTCCGAAACAACTCCTCCATTTGCGGGCGGTTGGGCACGCGGTGGGCAAGCATGGGACGGCCCACCGCCATGGTTTCCACGACGCGCGGGCCGTAGCCAAAACCGGCCTGCGGCAGATTGACCATGGCAAAGCCCTGCGCGATAGTGTCCAGCCAAAGTTCAAAATTCTTATGACGGCACGCACGGAACCGTTCCATGTATCCGGCCAGCAATCGTCCGATGTCCTGACCGGCGAGCGATTCGAGCTGGGGCGGAATGCCGTCCGGAGTTTTGTCTTTCCGCCAGTTTTGGGAAGGACGCCGCAACCACCACCACAAACGCCGTTTCAATCTTTTTAGCATCAATCCCGGATCCCAAACGTCCTGCGTCGCCAGTTGGCGCATCACTTCAATGTTCAGCGCGTCAAAAATTTTCGGATACTGCGTTTCATGTTCAAGCGAATGATCGGGCCGCACCAGCAGTCCCGACAGAACCGGGTCGTTGAGATATCGGACCCGTTCGCCATAAGCTGCGCCAAAAAACAAGGCGGTCGAAGAAGACCCGACGGACGGCCTGGTTTTCACAAACCGTTCCGGCACATGCGCCGGACACCACATCGCCGGGATGCCGCGCGCCTTGAGCACAGCAATGTCCGCTTCATCCCAAACCAAGGCATGGGTGAGAAACGGGAGCGAGGCCAGCGCGCTTTTCCGTTTGCGCACGGAAGCCTCCGTGGGATTTGCGCCCCAATAGGGTTCCATGCTTTCGACGAAATAACCGACCCGCACCGGCGCAATTTTCTTCAGCCATTCCAAAAAATCGGGGTCGTATCCAATATGCGGAATCGTCAGCCAGACCGCGTCGAACCGCGTCTTGGCGTAAAGCCGCCGGGCGTGATCCAAAAATGATTCCGACGCATAATAATGTGTTTGAATCAAGCCCGGCAGGACGAAACATTCCACGCCGCAACCGGCAAAACCCTCCTCCAGCCCGAGCCCTTCCGGATACGACCAGTATTGCGCTGTTTTCCACTTTGCATATTCCAGCGGCACGTAAAGAATTTTCATGAGCGGCGGCGGCCAAATGACTAGTCCAACTTGAACCGGATGAACATCTCCAGCGCGATGCCGCAATTGCGGCAGGCTTGCAGCAAATGCTCGGCGGCCTTCGAGTAGCTTCTCGGCAGCGCGATCAATGCGGCCAGCAAATGCACCAGCGCGTGAAACGGCGCGCCAATGACTCGCGCCACCCGGTAAAGTTCGCGATCCCAACCAGCACGCCGCGTTTTTAACCGCTGAATGGCAATCGAACGTCCCTCGTCAAACTTGCCACGTATGTTCGCACGGTAGGTCATGCGGCTGGCCGGCACGAAATGCAGGATGGTCGCGCCGGGCAGCCACCAGAGTTCATGGCCCGTGTCCTGCAAACGGAGATTCAAATCACTTTCTTCGCGGCCCATCATGTTTTTCCCCTTCCGCCCCAGCCGGGTGTCAAACATCCCGACCGCGAGCACTATTTCACGACGGTAACTGGTGTTTCCGCCAAACAGACTGTCGCGGTAGGCAAGGCGCTTCGGTGAATTGCCGCGGTCAAAGGGCGCGCTGGCGTTGGCCCATTTCGGCAGGGGGATTTCATATTCATTTAACACCGCCCCTCCAACCGCCGCGATTTTTCCCGAAGGCGGCGCGGATAGAAAACGCTGATACGTCGCCAGCCAGTCCGGTTCAGCCGTGGCATCGTCATCCAAAAAAAGCACAAATTCCCCGCGCGCGCTTTTCAACGCGGCATTGCGCGCGGCGCTCAATCCCAATTCCGCTTCGCGCAAGGCATTCACGCATGGATTGGCCGCGGCCAGTCGCGCGGCCACTGCGGGCGTGTCATCCGTCGAGGCATTGTCCACGATTAAAAGTTCCGTGCGACCGGTCATTTGCGGCAGGACACTGCGAACGGCCTTTTCCAAAAAAGCCGCGCGATTGCGCGTGCAAATGGCCACGGTGATGAGCGGCCTGGATGCCTGGGAATTCGTTTTAGGATTGTCTGCGGCCGCGCCAGTATTCGGCATTTTTGAATAGTTAGGTTGCCAACATTAAAGACGGAAAAGGCCGGGCCAACAAGGTCAAATATTTTGGGCGTTCAGTGATACCGATCCGCAATTATATTGCCAACTGCGGCAATCAGGCCGCGTGAATGGCTGGAGGTCGCCCGGCCGCCGGACGCGTCTTCAAAATTCCGGTCAGGAATTCAATGATGCGGCGAGCCTGTTCGTCCCAGTTGAATTTCCGGAGAATGCGACCGCGAATGGCTTCTCCCCGGCGCTGGAGTTCGGCGCGGTCCATCGCCGCGACCGCGCGCAATTTTTGACGCAATGAGTTATCGAAATCCTTTGTTTCGAGGTAGATGCCTTCATCACCAAGCACTTGATCCACACCGCACGTGCGGGTGGAAAGGACGGCCTTGCCCGTCATGCCAAACTCGAAAATTTTTGACGGGAAACTGTTATCAAGACCCTGGATGGGAAGCCGCGGGTTGATGAGCACATCAACCTTCTGCGCCCAAGCCAGACAATCAGACGGCTTCGCCAACAGACCGTCAAAATGAAAACTCGAATGACGGCCGGCAAGCTCCTTCAGAACATTTGATAATTTGCCATAGCCGCATACATGCAGCGTCCCTGGGACGTGGGCATCGAGGAATCCCTGAACCATCGGAAGAACGCTGGTGCGCTCATCCAATTGCCCAAAGTAACCAAATTGGATCGGCCCGGTTTGCGCGAAGTTTGCCGGCGGCGGATTGTAGCGGAAATTGAAGGCCGAAGGCATCCACATCCACGGCACGCCGCGCGGTTCAAAATAGCAACGCGTGCCAATTCCGTAAGAAATGCAGGCATCAAACCAAAGCATAGACTTGCCCTCGTCCAGCGTTATCATCGGCTTGAATGCAAAACGCAGTCGTTTGGCGAACGGGATTTTCTGCCCCAGCGTCCCGGCGTCGGCGAGAATCAACACGATCAATGGGCGGGGATGTTGCCGTCGCAGCCAACGGACAAAACAATTGTAGACCGGCCCCAGATTCTTCACCAAGAGGACATCGGGCATGCCCTGTCGGGCCGTCTTCTCAAGATAGAAGCGGCGCAACTGCCGCCACGAGTGCCAGCGATGCCAAAGTTCAGGTCTTCGATCCCAAAGCAGCAGTTCATGTTCCAAGCCAATGGAATCGTCCCTTGGTTCCAGCTTGCCGAAAATTTCGCGCGCCAGCATTCCAACCGTCGAAACTTCGGCCAGCCGGGAAAGCGCCTCCGCCAGGCGGGTCTCATTCGGATGCCCGGCCTGATTCAATGACGGGAATCGGCTGCTTACGCCCGGCGGAAAGGCGTAAGTCAGGGAAAGCACACGAAGGCGACCGTTCGTCACGAAATCGAATCTAGCCCAGCGGTGACTTTATAGAAGCTTTTCACAGTCAAAATGGATGCAAGAATTGAAGGTTTGGGTTTCGCCTTGCGAATGGTGATTGGCGTTTCTACTGTCTTGGTCAACTGAATGAATTCTTATTCCCAGTCCGGTGAAGACGTGCTCTTGTGGGAATACTTCGCTGCCAAGACCGATGGCTTTTTCCTGGAGGCGGGCGCAAATCATCCCACGAAGTTGAGCCAGACATGGTTGTTTGAACAGCACGGTTGGAAGGGCATACTGGTGGAGCCGGTGGCAAAAAATTGCGAGCTGCTCCGGCAACTGCGTCCCGGCAGCCGGGTCTTTCAGTGCGCGCTCGGCGCGCCAGAACAGCGCGGCCACGCGCGAATCAATGTGGCGGGTGGAGATGATGTTTTGTCCGGTCTGGTTGTTGATGACGACGTCATCGTCGAACGCACGGAAGAGGTGGAAGTGCGGACTTTGGATGAAGTGCTCGCCGAGGCGGACAACCCAAAACTCGATTTCATGTCCATTGACGTCGAAGGTTTCGAACTTCAAGTTTTGCGTGGATTTGACCTCATGCGGCATCGGCCGGCAGTGCTCTTGATCGAAGACCACTTGGAAAATCTTTTAGTTCATCGCCACCTCGTGCGGCACGGCTATCGCGTGGTAAAACGAACGGGGGTCAACAACTGGTATGTTCCAAAAGGGCAACCGTTTCACATGACCACCCGGACGGAACGATTGAAGTTGTTTCGCAAAATGTTCCTGGGGCTTCCGTTTCGGAAGGTTAGACTATCACTCCGGCGGCGCAAACATCGCATTGCCATCGGTGGTTGACATCGTCGGCGCATCGGTTTTTCGCGCGTTTTTTGTAAGCAGAAGCAGATTTACCCAAATCATTACGAAGTGATTGATGTTGACGATTTGCGGACATGAGGTCATGGCGGCGATCGAGGCGCGGGATGGTTTGGCCCTGAACGTGGAGGTGGGGAGAGTG
>Ga0181529_10004941_pt1 | contig 14133 bp, 10 predicted proteins | sample PEATcosm2014_Bin_36_FD_119763 | JGI IMG/M metagenome (GOLD analysis project Ga0181529, IMG submission 119763) | Peatland microbial communities from MTU Mesocosm Facility, Houghton, MI, USA - PEATcosm2014_Bin10_30_metaG | ecosystem: Environmental > Terrestrial > Soil > Wetlands > Peat | place... | reverse complement strand
GCATTTGAAGAATTTTTAGATAATAAATAATTTTTGTTTGTGGTTTTTGAAAAAAAATACCTTCTTGCAGTGTTGCAAAGTCTGCAGAAAATCACACGGAAGAAATCAATCTCTGTAGTGCTTTTTCTACTAAGATCGATTTATCAATTATTGAAGCTTCCGAAGGAACAGCAGATCTATCCATACAGTTATTAATACGGCATCTCTCACAAGTTTCATTTACTACTTTGACTGGAATTTTCGGATCGTTTAGAAATTTTACTTTCTTTTTTAATGTCTCATCCACTAAGTAGCCGATGGTTAAACTCGATAATTGGTCTTTCCGCAGGTTTCCTCTCTGTGCGACGGTGATACACAAATATTCATCATCGGACTCGTAAAACTTTGCAATTGAAATTCCTGAAATTCTTTCTGAAAAATCTTTATCCTTTTCTAATTGTATTTGATAATCTTTTAATACGCCAATTGAAATCCACCTGCGGCAAAAATGTTCAACTAACTGATGTACACCAAAATTTCTTTGGGTGTTTAATTTCAATTCATTTATAAGATTAAAATCATCAGACCCTATGTTGTGATTTATCCGGTAAAAGAAAAATTTATTCAAGTTAAAATTTTTAGATGATAAACTTGTAATGCGCTGAAAAAATATTTCCGTAGTTGTGTTGAATTTATTTATTAAAGATAAAAAAGAATTGCCGTCCCATTCAGGTGTGCTGAATATTTTATTAAGCCCTTTGATTAAACTATTGGAATTAATGAGCAAAGCTGTTGAAAAGTATGATACTTTGAAATAATTTATTAAATGATCGAATGTATTAAGCCTTACGCTGGAGTATAGGTAACTCCGGTCTTTTATACTAAGAAAATTATATGCTATTTCCTTGCCGGCTATGAAAGATTTTTGTGCATCAGACATGTTATTGTTAAGCAATAATTTGTTAATGCCGTTTTTAATTGCAACTGCTCTGAATTCATTAAGCTCAGGATAATTATTGAGCCTGGTTTCATCAATTTCATAGTTGTAATTATTTTCAAGTATATACTTAAGTTCTTTAAACTCTATTTTGAGCTTATTATTCAAATTGTTTTCATTAACGAAAGAATTGACCGCCCCTTCAAATTCTTCAAAATAATTTTCGTTAAATTCCTTAAATATTCTTAATGCATTACGGCTGAAATTGTTCTGGCTGAGTTCCGATGTCTTTGCCGTCTCGATAAATGTTGCAATCAGTGCACTAAGCTGAAAAGATGAAGTAGCCATTAAAGAAATAAGTTTGTTAATATCTATTCCATAATGTTCAAGAGGAAGCTGTTCAAGAATATTTGATTCCAGGAGTTCCGCCACTGGGGCAAGGTTTTTGGTAAGTTTTAAGGAAACAAGGTTGTCATAAGTAGTATGGAGAGAATCCGCAAGCATTGTTATTTTATCCGTACTCGGGTATTTCTTCCCGCTCTCAATTTCATTTAGATACGAAATGGATAAACCGCTTTTCACAGCAAGTTCAGAGAGAGACATTCCTTTGTCTACCCGGTACTGTTTTAATTTTAAACCAAAAATTAGCTTTATATGTTTAGTTTTCATTACTTGGTATTTGTATCCTGCATCATTTAACTTCCGAAATATATTAAATTTACTTCTAATTTATGTGCTGAATTTCACCATAAGCGAAAATTCGCTTGCTATTATTTCACCATCATAATAAGTTACAACATGCTCGTTCCATATAACTAACTCTAATCTTTTTAATATATTAAATCAGACGAATATTGATAAAGAGAATAATAGATATTTTGACTTATCAAATAGAACATTATCCCCGGTTAGACGCAATATGTGATAAGAAGGCGGGAAACTGGCAAAAAATAAGCTCTGTAAAAGTTAAGGAACTGGTTGATAATTTCAGCTTGGGACTGCTCAAAATGGGGTTCAAACAGGAAGACAAATTTGCAATAATATCCAACAACCGTTCAGAATGGAATATCATTGACTTTGGTATTCTTCAAATCGGTGGTATTGATATTCCTATATATCCTACCATGACTGGGGAAGAATATACTTATATATTTAATGACTCGGAAGTTAAACTTGTATTTGTTTCAGATCAAGAATTATTTAAGAAGGTTAGAAATGTAATGCCGAAGACTAAGTCTGTACAGGATGTTTTTACTTTTGATAAAGTCGAGGGAGCTAAACATTGGTCGGAGATACTTAACTGTTCAGATAAATTATTGGAAGAAAGATTAAAATCTATTGAAAATACAATCGAACCTGCTAAACCGGCAACAATTATATATACTTCCGGGACAACGGGGATTCCAAAAGGTGTAGTTCTCAGCCATGAAAATATCATAAGCAACATTTTATCATTGATAGATATTATGCCTATGAATTATAAACATAGGATGATGAGTTTTTTACCAATCTGCCATATTTTCGAAAGGACTTCAATTTATTTCTATCTGACTTTGGGCTCCGCAATATATTACGCCGAAAATATTGAAACAATTATTGAAAATTTCCAGGAAGTAAAGCCAAATTACTTTACAACAGTTCCTCGACTGCTTGAAAAAGTTTATGAAAGAATAATGGAGCGGGGAAGGAGTTTAACTGGGCTGAAAAAAGCAATTTTTGGCTGGGCAGTTAATCTTGCAAATCATTATAAAGCGGATGGAAATAATAATATCTTTTACAATGTCAGGCTGATGGCGGCAACTCACTTAGTATTTAAAAAATGGCAAGCGGCGCTTGGAGGTGAAGTAAAAGGAATTGTTTGCGGAGCTGCTGCACTTCAACCAAGGCTTGCACGAATATTTACTGCAGCTGGAATTTATGTTTGTGAGGGATACGGCTTAACAGAAACTTCACCCGTGATAACATGCAACCATTTTGAGAAAGGCAATTTCAGGCTAGGCACGGTAGGGCCGGTTATTCCTAATGTAAAAATTAAAATCGCTGGGAACGGGGAAATCCTGGTCAAAGGCCCAAGTGTATTTAAAGAGTATTTTAATAAACCCGAAATGACGCAAATTGCCTTTGATGATGAGGGCTGGTTCCGCACAGGAGATATAGGGGAATTAATTGACAATAAATTTCTAAAAATAACAGACCGGTTAAAAGAAGTTTTCAAAACATCAGGCGGAAAGTTTGTCGCCCCCCTTCCAATAGAAAATAAGATGAAGGAGTCGTGGTTTATAAAAAACATAATGATTGTCGGCGAAAACAGGAAATTCACCGCAGCGTTAATAGTTCCAGACACTGTATTCATTTTCAATTGGTTCCGCCGCAAGGGGATAGATAACTTATCTATCGATGAAATGCTAGAAAGCAAATTGATAAACGAAAGGATTTGGAAAGATATACAAAAGTATAATAGAAGATTTTCACATATTGAACAAGTAAAAAAATTCGAACTGATTAAGGGCGATTGGACAATTGAGAGCGGTGAATTAACACCCACACTTAAATTAAAAAGAAAAGTAATTCTTGAGCATTACAAAGAATTAATAGAAAATATTTATAAATAATATTAGAACAATTATGAAAAGAATAATAAAAGAAATTGCCGTCCTGGGTTCGGGAGTAATGGGCTCCCGTATTGCCGCACACTTTGCTAATATCGGTTGCAAAGTATATTTACTCGATATTGTCCCTAAGGAATTAAATGATGGAGAAAAGAAAAACGGATTATCACTTAGCGATAAAAAAGTTCGGAACAGAATTGTAAATGATAATCTTAAAAATGTTCTAAATGCAAATCCATCGCCTGTATATATTTCAAGTTTTTCTTCCAGGATTGTAACCGGAAACTTCGAGGATGATTTTAATATATTAAAAAATGTTGATTGGATTATTGAAGCTGTTGTTGAAAACCTTGAAATAAAAAGAGCTATTTTTGACAAAATTGAAAATTATAGAAAACCCGGCACATTAATCAGCTCAAACACTTCCGGAATACCAATCCATCTTATGGCAAAAGGAAGAAGCGATGATTTTCAGAAAAATTTTTGTGGCACGCATTTTTTCAATCCGCCCAGGTACATTCAACTATTGGAAATTATCCCATCGCCGAAGACAGGCAAAGAAATTATCGATTTTTTGCTTTACTACGGTAAAAATTATTTGGGCAAAACAACAGTTCTATGTAAAGACACGCCTGCATTTATTGCCAACAGAATCGGTGTATTCAGCATGATGGCTGTTTTTAAATTAATGAAAGAATTTGAGTTGTCAATTACAGAAGTTGATTTGTTGACAGGGCCATTAACTGGTAAACCAAAATCAGCAACATTCAGGACATGCGATATGGTTGGAATAGATACATTGGCTAATGTAGCAAACAATATATATAAAGATTGTCCGTATGATGAAATGCGCGAACTTTTTACGGTACCTGATTATGTGAATAAATTGGCAGAAAAAAAGTGGCTTGGCGATAAGACCGGGCAGGGGTTTTATAAAAAAAACAAGAATGCTCAAGGAGAAACAGAGATACTTGAAATTGATCTTAACACTTTTGAATATAAACCAAGCGAAAAACCAAAGTTTAGTTCAGTTGCGGCGGCAAAACTGATAGAAAATTTAGGTGACAGGTTAAAAGCTCTTTATAAAGAAATGGATCAAGCCGGGTTTTTCCTTCGTATGCTCTATTTTTACATTTTCAGTTATTCCTCACGCAGGATACCGGAAATAACCGATGAAATTTATAAAATTGACGATGCAATTAAATCAGGATTTGGCTGGGAACTCGGGCCTTTTGAAACTTGGGATTTATTGGGTTTTGAAAAAATCTCGAAGCAGATGGAAGAAGTTAATATACTTCCGGCAGCATGGATAAAAGAAATGTTAGCAAAAGGTTTCAAATCATTTTATCAAATTGAAAAAGGTAAAAGAAAATATTTTGATAAGAATACTTTTTCATATAAAGAAGTTCCAGGTAAATCCGGATTTATTATTTTAGATAACTATAGAGCAAATAAACCCCTCTGGCAGAACTCAGGCGCAATCCTTCATGATATTGGAGAAGGAGTATTAAACCTTGAATTTCAAACAAAGATGAATTCAATAGGATCTGAGATACTGGAAGGTATAAATAAGTCTATTGAAATAGCTGAAAAGGATTTTGAAGGTTTAGTTATTGCAAATAACGGTCAAAATTTTTCTGCTGGTGCAAATCTTGCAACAATGTTTATGCTTGCTGCCGAACAGGAGTTTGATGAAATTGATATGGCAATAAGGAATTTTCAATCCGCAACAATGAGAATAAGATATTCCAGCATACCGGTTGTAGCTGCACCGCATGCACTTGCATTGGGTGGCGGCTGTGAAATTTGTTTACATGCCGATAAAGTGCAGGCTTCTGCAGAAACGTATATCGGATTAGTGGAAGTCGGTGTAGGCATCATCCCTGCTGGCGGAGGTTCAAAAGAGATGACGCTGCGCGCATCGGATAGTTATGCCGAAGGTGCACTCGAATTTCAGGAACTTCAAAAAAGATATATGAACATTGCACAGGCAAAAGTTTCAACTTCAGGTTATGAAGCCTTTGATATGGATATATTAAAAAAAGGGAGAGATGAAATTACCGTTAACCCTAATAAAGTGATTTATGATGCGAAACAGTCGGTTCTGAAATTAGTTGAAAATGGTTATACCCAGCCTTGTCCAAGAAACAATATAAAAGTTCTTGGTAAAGAAGCGCTTGCAACGCTATTGATTGGAGCTTATTCGTACCGCAAGGCTAACTATATATCAGAACATGACAAAAAGATTGCGGAAAAATTAGCTTACATAATGAGCGGGGGTGATTTATCACAGGGAACTCTTGTTAGCGAACAATACCTTCTTGACCTGGAACGGGAAGCATTTTTAAGCCTGATCGGTGAAAAGAAAACGCTTGAAAGAATCCAAAGTATCTTGAATATGGGAAAGATGCTGCGGAATTAAAATGAGCGGCTGAAAATATAACTAATGTATTCTATAAAAATAATGAAGTGAAATTATGAAAGAAGCATATATAGTAGCAGGTTTCAGGACGGCAGTTGGAAAAGCAAAAAAAGGCGGATTTCGGTTTTTCAGGCCGGATGACCTGGCAAGTGAAGTTATCAAACATTTGTTGAAATCAGTTCCAGAGCTAGACCCGCACAGAGTTGATGATTTAATTGTAGGTAATGCAGTTCCGGAAGCTGAACAGGGCCTTCAGATTGGAAGGATGATTGCGCTTCAATCACTTCCAATAGATGTTCCAGGTGAAACTATCAACAGATATTGTGCATCAGGCGTTGACGCTATAGCAACTGCAGTTGCACGAATACGTGCAAATATGGCCGACTGCATTATTTGCGGTGGAACTGAATCGATGTCAATGGTCCCCATTACCGGCTGGAAACTATCACCTAATTATAAAATTGCTGTCGAACATCCGGATTACTACTTAAGCATGGGACTTACGGCAGAAGAAGTTGCAAGAGACTATAAAATAAAAAGGGAAGATCAAGATGAGTTCTCATTCTATTCACATAAAAAAGCGATTAATGCAATTCAAAAGGGATTTTTCAAGGATGAAATAGTTCCAGTGCAAGTCGAAGAGACGTATGTAGAAGACAATAAGAAAAGAAGTAGGAAGGTAATAGTTGATACCGATGAAGGGCCAAGATCCGATACTTCACTTGAAGCGCTGGCAAAATTAAAACCTGTTTTTGCAGCAGGGGGTACAGTTACAGCAGGTAATTCATCTCAGACCTCGGATGGAGCTGCATTTGTTTTAGTAATGTCTGAAGACCTGGTAAAAGAATTAAATCTTAAGCCGGTCGCAAGATTAATTTCTTATTCATTAGCAGGCGTTAATCCAAGAATAATGGGTATTGGCCCGGTTAAAGCCGTACCAAAAGCTTTAAGTAAGGCTGGAATGAAGCTGGAAGATATAGATTTAATAGAACTTAACGAAGCTTTTGCATCTCAGGCATTAGCAGTAGCAAGAGAACTCGATATAAACCTGGAGATACTTAATGTGAACGGAGGAGCTATCGCGCTCGGGCATCCACTTGGCTGTACTGGGGCTAAACTTACCATACAGATTTTAAATGAACTGAGAAGACGATCAAAAAAATATGGACTTGTAACCGCCTGTGTCGGAGGGGGGCAGGGCGCTGCTGCAATTTTCGAACTGATTAATTAGAAGATTTAAACAATTTAAGGTGAAATAATGACTGCAGTAACTCAAAAATTAGAATTATTAAAAGGAGGAGAATTTTTAATCAAAGATTCCGATCCTCAATCAGTTTATATTCCTGAGGAAATAACGGAAGAACAAAAACTTTTATCTCAAGCAGCAAGAGAATTTGTTGAAAAAGAAATTACACCAAGTCTTGATGCAATTGATAATCAGGAACCAGGGCTTGTTGTTCGCCTGCTCGAAAAAGCCGGTGAACTTGGATTATTAGGAACTTCTATCCCGGAACAATACGGTGGACTTGGTGAAGATTTTAATACAAATACTTTTATTGCAATGGAGATGGGTTCAAGCCACTCCTTCGGGGTTTCATATGCTGCACATACAGGAATAGGGACTTTACCAATACTCTATTATGGTACTGAAGAACAGAAACAAAAATATCTGCCGAAATTTGCATCGGGAGAATGGAAATCAGCATATTGTTTAACGGAGCCCACTTCGGGTTCCGATGCATTATCTGCTAAGACTACGGCAAAATTATCCGAAGACGGGAATTACTATATCCTTAACGGACAAAAGATGTGGATAACAAATGGGGGTTTTGCGGATATTCTAATCACTTTTGCCCAGGTTGACGGAGATAAATTTACTTGCTTTATTATTGAAACGAAATCAGAAGGATTTACCAGGGGTAAAGAAGAAAATAAGATGGGGATAAAAGGTTCGTCTACGCGCGCGTTGTTCCTTGATAATGTTAAAGTTCCAAAAGAAAATATTCTCGGTGAAATTGGGAAAGGGCATTATGTTGCGTTTAATATTTTGAATATCGGGAGATTTAAATTATGTGCCTTAACTATAGGCGGGGCAAAAAAAATAATGTCCTCGGCTGTTCAATATGCAAATGAGAGAAAACAATTCGGCAAACCAATTTCAAGTTTTGGAGCTATTAAACATAAACTTGCAGAACAGGCAATTAGAATCTTTGCCGCTGAATCTGCCGCTTTAAGAACAAGCGGTTTAATTAATTTTAAAGTTAAAGAAGCTATTAGAACCGGTTTGGATTACGGGCAGGCTGTAACTGGGGCTGCAGAGGAATATGCCATTGAATCAGCAATGTTAAAAGTTTTTGGCTCGGAAATGCTGGATTATGTTGTGGATGAAACAGTCCAGGTATTCGGTGGCTACGGTTTCTCCGAGGAATACCCGGCTGCAAGAGGATACCGCGACTCAAGAATAAACAGGATATTTGAGGGCACTAATGAAATCAACCGCTTGCTTACCATCGATATGCTTATAAAAAGATCTATGAAAGGGAGGCTTGATTTAATGGGTCCTGCGCTTGCAATAAAAAAAGAATTAATCTCAGTTCCTTCTATTGATGAAAACTCCGAAGGAGTTTTAGCAGAAGAATTAAATGCAATCAAAAAGGCTAAAAAAGCAATTTTGATGATAGCCGGTACAGCTGTACAAAAATTTATGATGAAGCTTGCCGAAGAACAGGAAATAATAATGAATGTAACTGATATGCTTATTGAAGTGTTTACTGCCGAATCTGCAATATTAAGAGTTATAAAGCTTTCTTCAATGAAAGGCGAAAGCGAATTGCTGCCGTATGTCGAAATGACTAAGGTATATGTAAGTGATTCTCTTGAAAGAACCAGTATCTACGGCAAGCATGCAATTGAAGCATTCGCTGAAGGGGACGAGTTAAAAATGCTTATCCTTGGATTAAAACGTTACACAAAATTGAATAGTGTGAATACAACAAAACTTAGAAGGAATATTGCAGAAAGGTTGATAATGGCAAGTAAGTTTTGTTTTTAAATAAATTATGTGATTAATTAAATAAGAGAAAAACGAAGGGACATAAATGCTTGAAAATATCTATGCACATCCTATGCTTAGAGAAGATTCACTCACAGGTCAAGTTGTATTAATTACCGGAGGTGGAACAGGACTTGGAAAATCTATGGGAAAATATTTTGCCGAACTCGGGGCTGATCTTGTAATTGCAAGCCGCAAATTTGATGTACTGGAAAAAACAGCAAAAGAAATTGAAAATGATACCGGTAGAACAGTTCTTCCCGTACAATGTGATATTACGAATTATGACCAGGTGAATAAATTATTGGAAATTGCACTGGATAAGTTCGGTAAAGTTGATTCGTTAGTGAATAATGCGGCAGGTAATTTTATAAGTCCCACGGAACGATTATCATACCGCGCTTTTGATATAATAGTTAATATTGTTCTAAAAGGAACGTATTACTGCACACTTGCATTTGGGAAGCATTGGATTATAAATAAGCAGCCCGCAAATGTGTTAAACATTGTTACAACCTATTCCTGGACGGGTTCCGCGTACGTTGTACCATCGGCGGTTTCAAAGGCTGGAGTCCTGGCTCTAACAAGATCGCTTGCGGTTGAGTGGGCTAAGTACAAAATACGATTTAACGCTATTGCCCCGGGGCTCTTCCCTACAAAAGGGGCATGGGACAGGCTTTTGCCAGGAAATCTATCTGAAAAATTTAATCTAAAGAAAAAAATCCCGGCCGGGAGGACAGGTGAACACCAGGAACTTGCAAATCTTGCTGCATACCTTGTATCAGATTATTCGTCTTTTATCAACGGTGAAGTGATTACAATAGATGGGGGCGAATGGCTGAAAGGCGCAGGACAGTTTAATTTACTGGAAGACATAAGTCCGGATACTTGGGACGAAATCGAAAAGACGGTAAAAAGTGCCGGTGGCAGTAAAGAATGAAATTATTTTTTATAAGAGATAAGGAAATTAAGTTATAAATATTATTTAAGAAATATTGTGAATTAATTTGGAACCCGTTAAAGATTTAGAACTGTTCAGGTACACTTATGATGTTACCGTCAGGTTTAATGAAGTAATATGCTCCACATTGTTAATAACGCTGTTTATTTCAATTATTTTGAACAGGCGCATATTGCTTGCTAAGGATTTAGACATATTGCCCCAACAGTGTATTTCACTTGATAGCTTAGCTTTTTATATGGCAAGAAATGAAATAAATTACCTTAAAGTCGCTCTTTTTGAGGACAGATTGCGAATTTATTCTCATATTTATTATATTAAACACAGCAGTTTTGGATTTGACCATGTTATTAAACAAATGAAAGACAAAAAGATAATTGCTGAAGGATCGTGAACTCTTGTGTATGTAAATCCGGTTAAAAAAATCTATTCCGCTGTCGGAAGAATTTGTTTACAAGGTCAAAAAGTTTGAAAAGAAGTAGATATTATTTCTAATTAATCCAATAATTTAAAATCAAATCGGGGAATAATATGATTCAGGTAGTTTTTGATATTGAAACGGTTTCATTTCCATTCGAATCACTTTCAGGCAGTCAGCAAGAGTACCTGCTGCGCGACGCTCAAAAAATAGAAAATCAAAAAGAAAAAGATCAGAAGATTGAAGACTTAATCCGTTACACGTCCCTATATCCTTTTACTGCAAAAGTTATTGCAATTGGTTTATATGATGTTCAAAAAGAGAAAGCATTTGTTTATTACGAAAGCGAACCAAAAGAAGAATGGTTTGACGAAGAAAGAAATGTTAGTTATAAAGGGCTGAGTGAACACGACATGCTAAAATCTTTTTGGAGAATTTCAGAAAAAACTGATCAGTTTATTTCATTTAACGGGCGTTATTTTGATATACCTTTTCTTATGATGCGGTCTGCATTGAACAAAATCAAACCCTCAAAAAATTTAATAACAAACCGATTTGATAAAGTACTTCATATCGACCTTCTTGAGCAGTTTACTTATTTCGGGTTAACACGTAAATTCAATCTCGATTTTTACTGCCGTGCATTCGGGATTGAATCTCCAAAATCTAAAGGTATATCCGGGTTGGATGTAAAAACTTTATATGAAGCGGGGAAAATAAAAGATATTGCTGTTTACTGCGGCGGAGATATCGAAGCAACATATAAGCTTTTTAAGATCTGGAATGAATATTTAAGATTTTAATCAAATAAATCTCTGCGAGAAAAACAATTTCCCGCAGAGAACGTAAAAGAGATTATTTAAATAATATCATCACTGAAGTTTGGTTGATATGACCTATATATTCCTCACCATAGGTGCTGAACCCGATCGTAGGAATTTCTTTAAATATTGCACCGTATGCTTCTGTTTGATTTTTATTCTGCAATTCTAAAGTTCTAAGGATACAGTTAAAGTTTATCAAACCGGATGGTTTCCCGAATTCTTTAATCTTCTTATCTAGATCCGATTGAGTGTCTTTAACTATGTCGGTTGATTCAAGCAATGTTAATTCCGTACCTTCGGCAACGTTACAAAAAAATTTAATTCCATTTTCTGAAAATTGCTGAGGGCTCCTCACAAAAGGTTCATCGCCTGCCAAAACGCCGAGAGGATTGCTCATGAATTTTGATGCAGCCGATTCCTTTGCAACTCCAACTGCTTCTGAATAAATATCAATAGCATTTTTGCCATCCAGTTCCAGTATTTCTCTTTGTTTTTCGTTAACACTTGTGGCTACAAAAATTTTATTCAGTTTAGTGAAGCTTTGGGTTTTTAAAATATCAAACACGACATTTGATTTAATTAAAGCCAACACCGCTGCATTAGTATATGATATTCCATTTGCGTTAACAAATGTAGTTTTGAATTTAAGATCATCTCCAGCCGATCCGCCAACAAAACTAATGTTTGTTTTCGTACCGATTTGTTCCATCAATTTTTCTTCACAACCGCTGAGGCCGTCAATTAAAATAATACCGAAATATTTTGTAAAATCTAAATCGGATACGGGGGTCTTATAATATTTTTCAAAACTATTTAAAGTTGCTTGAGGATCAGGCGAGCCTTTCAAATCCTTAATTACTTCAACTTTTACATCATTAACTGTTTCTTTATCAAAGGCCATTAATACTATTGAATTGTTTAACATTTTACCGCTTGTTAATTCACCTGAACTTGAACATCCAATTACTTCTGCGTCTTTAAAGGATTTCTTAATTCCGTCAGCAATTTTATCCTGATTAAAATTGGAAGATGAAAAGAATATTATTAACCGGGGATCAGATATATTTATCTGTTCTTTAATTTCTTTAACTGCGCCTTCTGTTTCTTGATTCGTTGAATATGCAATTTTAATGCCCATTTTGTGCTCCTTATTTAATTTCTTATTTTATGCCAAATTCTATGGCAATTAATTTTAATTTTTCTAAAATAACCTGATCATCCGGTGATTGATCATTAAATCGGTCGGGATTAATCCCCTTAAGGACCAATTTTGTTTTTGTAATATTCCTGATTGTTTGATTATCTTTTGCAACAGCAATAATAATTTCATCAATTTGTTTTTTGATTTTTCCCGCCATTCTCGGTTCTCCTTTTAATTATGTTAAATGTTCTTTTATTATCGGCATAATTAATTTATTGTTTACCATAAAGATTTTTAATTGGAGGTTTTTAGTAGGCAATTTTCAATTACTGTCTTATTCAGAGTTCAATACTGCCCAAATTGTTCAGAAAATGTAAAATTAGTGAGAAAATTTGCATAAAAGTTTAACTTCTTTTGTTAAACTACCTAAAATAACAAGCTAAAAGCTTCGATAATAAAAGTAGTTAATGCATTAAATATTACACTTATTGAATAACACCGGTTCACTTTGGGAATTGAAAGGCAGTATGTCTCTTTTTAAATTGATTTTTACAGACAAAATCGGGGATTTAAAAAATACATTTATTAAAAAGTCATTTTGCCATTATTGTAATATTGCCCCTCTTTTTTTTGTATTCTATACTTCCTATAAAAATTTTGATTCTGCGTTCGATTACAGATATCTAACAAATTTTTTCTCAATAATAATTATTTCTATTATTGTAATGGTTTCAGGTTGCATATTACTCTACTTTAAGAATACTGTAAAATTGAAAGTTGGTGAAAAAGACTCAAATGCCACTATAAAAGAAATTGAATTATTGAAAAAAAAATATGAGAATAGCCTAGAAAAAATTAAAAATGATTATAAAAAAGAGATTGAAATATTAAATAAGAAACTACAGCAGCAGGAGTTCATCCTGGAAATTATTCAAAAGAGCGAAAATGATTTATTGAAAAGCACCATATTCACGGATGAATTATTGAATAATCTTCCGGTTGCTGTTTATGTTAAAGATCCTAAAGAAGGTAAATTCATTTACTGGAACAAGAAAAGTGAAGAAATATTTGGTTTTACATCAAGCGAGGCATTAGGAAAAACCGATTATGACCTTTTCCCCCTTGAGCAAGCCGAGTTCTTCACGCAAAAAGACTTTCAAACATTTTCAAGTAAAAATGTTGAGGACATTTTTGGCGAAGTTGTTTATAATCCAAAACTTGGCCAAATATATCTTCATTCGAGAAAAGTACCCTTATTTGATAAAGATAATAATCCCTTGTATTTATTAAGTATTTCGGAGAATATTACCGAAATTAAAAAAGCCGAAGGAACGCTGAAGCTCCAGTCAATGGCTATGGATAATATTATCGACGGTATGGTAATTACCGATCCTCTGCAATTTGATAACCCGATAATATATTGCAATGCAGCATTTGAAAAAATTACAGGATTCACATTCAATGAAGTGGTCGGGAAAAATCCAAGGATACTACAAGGTGCCAAAACAGATATTTGTGCAAAAGAAAAATTAAGGCAGTCCATTAAAATGGGTAATCAGTGCGATGTTACTATTTTAAACTACCGAAAAGACGGCAGGCCGTTTTGGAATGAAATTAAGATTATTCCAATAAAAGATCATGCTAATAAACTTGTAAATTTTTTAGGAATAAAAACCGATATAACCGAAAAAATTAATGCTGAAAATGCATTAAAAGGTAGTGAAACAAAATTCAGAAGTATTGTAGAACAATCCGGGGACGGGATTATATTATGCAATAAAGAAGGGAAG
>Ga0181529_10004940_pt1 | contig 14134 bp, 6 predicted proteins | sample PEATcosm2014_Bin_36_FD_119763 | JGI IMG/M metagenome (GOLD analysis project Ga0181529, IMG submission 119763) | Peatland microbial communities from MTU Mesocosm Facility, Houghton, MI, USA - PEATcosm2014_Bin10_30_metaG | ecosystem: Environmental > Terrestrial > Soil > Wetlands > Peat | place... | reverse complement strand
GCGCGAGGGGGCCTCGGCCCCCTTGCCGTCCGCAGTCAGGTCCTTCAGGGCCTGATTGCTACGGTCGGTCGTCATTGGAGTGCACGAAGGTCAACAAGTGCGCAGGCGGGGTCGAACGGCGCCTCCTCCATCGGGGCCGGTCGCCCCTGGACCCTCAACTCTCGTCGGTCGTGTCGGGCTCTTCGCCGCCGTCGTCCGGAGCGACGAGGGCACGCGGTTTCGGGGCGGAGGCGAGCGCGAGCGCAGCCTTCTCCGCAAACGGATAGTTCTTGCGATACCGCTGCACCCAGGCCGCCATCTCCTCCGCCCGTTCCATCTCGCCCAGGCCGATCAGCGCGCGCGTGAGCAGATAGTGCGCCTCGCCGTCCCGGTCGAAGGTCATGTTGCCGAAACGGTGAAACGGCTCCAGCATAACGCGCGCGTCGGCGTAGTTTCTCTGCTTCAGCAGGTCCGCGCTCGTCGCGCGCAGCCTCCTGAAGTGCCGATCCATCTGGCTCGCCATCGGTAAGGCGATGCCGAACGCGATGGCGTACGGCGCAATAACGCGCGCCGACCGCGACAGCTTCAGCGCATTCAGCCCGAAGGTCGTGGCGATCGAGACCCCGAAGAAGATGATGCCGACGCGGAACCACAGGCCGAAGAAACGCCGCCTTATCTGCCGCTCGAGTCCGGGCGAAGGGGTGAGCTGGGCTCTCGGCTGAGGCTGGGGTTTGCGCTGAGGCGGGGCCTTCCGCCTCGGACTGTATGGGTTGTGTTTGCGTGCCATCTTGGATCGAGATTCAGGGTCTGCCGGTCATGTTCCGGCGAAGCAACAGACAGAAAATAGGCGCGCCGATCAGCGACGTGATAACTCCTACCTCGAGCTGACCGAGCCAAACGCGCGAGAGCCAGTCCGCCACCACGAGGACGATTCCGCCTATAAGCATGGACGTGGGCAGCAGGCTGCTGTGGCGCGGTCCCACGATCCTGCGCGCAATGTGCGGCACCACCATGCCGACGAACGCGATGATCCCGGCCACGGACACGGCCGCCGCCGTCACAAGCGATCCGGCGATCAGCACGCGCCGCTTGAACCGCTCGGTATCCACGCCTAGATGCGCTGCCGTCTCCTCGCCCTGCGCCATCAGGTCCAGCTCGCGGCTTCCCGTCCACAGGAGCACCGCGCCCGCGACCCCGAACGGCAGCAGCAGCACGAGGCTGCGCCAGTCCACGCCCTGCAGATTGCCCAGGAGCTGCGAAAGGATCGCGCCCTGCCGGTCCGCGTTGCGCGCCAGCGACAGCATAAGCGGAATGATCGACCAGAGAAACGTGCCGACGACGATGCCGGCAAGCAGGAACGTCTGGGACGACATTCGCCCGCGCACCCTGGAGAGCGAATAGACCACGATCGTCGCCAGTAAGCCGGTGGCGAAGGCGAATATCGGCTGGGCGAAGCCGGCCAGCAGTCCGGTCATGCCGGCCAGGATGATCGCCGCCGAGCCCAGCGCCGAGCCGGCCGACACGCCGACCATGTAGGGATCGGCAAGCGGATTCAGCAGCAGCCCCTGGAACGCCACGCCGGCCATCGCAAGCAGCACGCCGATCAGCGCCCCGCCAAGCGCACGGGGAACGCGCAGGTTCCAGACGATCGAATCGGCATACTGCAGTCTGCCGGGCAGCGGCGCCACGAAATGTGACACGATGGGCATATGCAGCCCGATCACGCGCAGCACAAGGCGGGGAGGCACCGCCGAGGCGACGTCCGGCTCGCCCATCGTGACGTTCATCAGCGATGCGAAGAGGAGCAGAACGCCCAGCCCCGCGGTAACCCGCATGAGATGCCGGCCGGCGGCCGATCTCGCCTGCATCGCTGCGTCGCCTGCGCCCGCGCCGGGCATGGCCGGAGCCGTCTTCATCTGGCGTCGCTCGCCGCGCCGGGGCCGGGCGAGACCGGCTTCGGCAGCGAAGCCTCGGGATGCAGATAGCGCGCCAGCTCCTCCGCTCCCTGCGCCAGGCGCGGACCGGGCCGAACGAGCAGATCCGGGTCGGACGGATGGAAGAACCTGCCGTTCCGAACGGCCGGCAGCTCCCGCCATCCGCCCTCCTGAAGGATCTCCTTCTGAACCTCCGGCTCGGCTACGATCACCTCAGGCTGCGCCTTCGCCACGGCCTCGGCCGAGATGAAATTGCCCTCCGGCGCCGGCTCTGCGACAATATTCGCGCCTCCTGCAGCCGTTATCAGGTCGTCGATGAAGGAGCCGGTTCCGGTCGTGTAGATCGTGGGCCGGACGCCGTAACAGATGAAGACGGATGGGCGCCGCGCTGCCGCCGCCGGAGCGCCGGCAGGGGCGGCCTGAACCGCATGGCGGATCGCGTCCATCCGCATCCGCATGCCGGCGACGACGCTCTCTGCCTGCCGGCCGGCGCCTGCCGCACGGCCGATGAGATCGATGGCGCGATACGTATCCTCGACCGTCTTCGGACCGACCACGACGACGGGAATCTGCGCGCGCTCGAGCGTCGCTACGGCGCTGTCGGTCGACTTTCCCAGGCCGCCGACCGCAGTCACAAGATCCGGCCGGAGCGCCTCTATCGCCTCAACGCTGATCTGCCAGCCGCCGACGTGAGGCAGCTTCTGCGCCTCGGGAGGATAGTCGCAGGCCGTCGTATCCCCGACGACCCTGCCGCCGGCGCCGACTGCGAAAAGGATCTCCGTGTCGCTGGGCGCGAGCGAGACGATGCGCGCAGGCATTCGCGGGATCCGAACCGAGACGCCGCGATCGTCCGTAACGGTCAGCGGGAATGTCGATGAGTCGCCGCCTTCGCGCCCGGGCGCCGCAGAAGACTGCCTGGCGTGCGAGCAGCCTGAAGCCGCCATGCAGACGGCGAGCGCCGCGATCGCTGCCGGAATCCGGCGCGTCCTCACGGGCGCTCCTCTTTCTTGCGACGGTCGGGCCGGCACGCGCGCGGCGGATCGGATCCCCTCCGCTTCGGGCCCTCGGCCGTCCGTCCGCCGGAAGGATCGGGCAATCGGGACGCCGGAGCGGAACTCTTCCGCTTCGGGCCCTCGTCAGTCCGTCCGCCGGACGCTTCGGGCAATCCGGACGCCGGAGCGGATCCCCTCCGCTTCGGGCCCTCGTCAGTCCGTCCGCCGGACGCTTCGGGCAATCCGGACGCCGGAGCGGATCCCCTCCGCTTCGGGCCCTCGCGCGGCTCCATCCGGGGTTTCCTATCCTGGCCCGCCTTGGCCCGTTCGACCGGTGATTCCGGCGGCTGAGGCCGTGCGCCTCGCCCGGTCCGGCTCTGCGGACGCCCGCCGCCTTGTGGCGCGCCGCCGGGGCGCGAGGATCTCGGCGGACGGGAGGAGGGCCTGTCGGATCGCGAGGCGAGGGTAGGTCTGTCCGGCTGCGGAGCCGGCGACTGAGGCCGCGCGCCGCGTCCGGTCCGGCTCTGCGGACGCCCGCCACTTTGTGGCGCGCCGCCGGGGCGCGAAGATCTCGGCGGGCGGTCGGAGGGTCCGCCGGACCCCGGAGCGGTCCTGGGTTTATCCGGCTGCAAAGCCGGCGGCTGAGGCCGCGCGCCTCGCCCGGTCCGGCTCTCCGGACGCCCGCCACTTTGTGGTGCGCCTCGCCCGGTCCGGCTCTCCGGACGCCCGCCACTTTGTGGTGCGCCTCGTCCGGGCCGGCTCTCCGGACGCCCGCCACTTTGTGGTGCGCCTCGTCCGGGCCGGCTCTCCGGAACGCCGCCCTTCGGCAACGAGGAGCCGGGGCTGGCGGGCCGCGGCGGACGGGAGGATGGCGCGCCGGGCCCCGGTTCGATAACGGGACTATCCGGCTGCGCAACCGGCGCCGGAGGCTGCGACGGTCGGCCCTGGCGCGTACCCTTGTCTCTTCGCTTCGATGCCGGCGGGGTGGGCGTCCACCTTGCGATGTCGAGCAGCAGGGCGACCTCATCCTCTCGCAGCTTGCGCCACGTGCCCGGCAGAAGGCCCTTGAGCCTCAATGGGCCGAAACCGATCCGCTCGAGCGCGCGCACCGGATGCCCGACCGCCTCCATCATCCTCCGCACCTGGCGGTTACGTCCCTCGTACAGCGTGATGTCCAGGATCGTGCACTGCGTCGCTTTGTCGAATTCGACAAAGCGCAGGAGTGCCGGCGCCGTCTTACCGTCGTCGAGCTCGATGCCCTCCATCAACTGCTGGGCCGCCTGTCGATCGACAAAGCCCCGAGCGGCTACGCGGTAGAGCTTCGGAACGTGGTAGCGGGGATGCGTCATGCGGTTCGCGAAATCGCCGTCGTTTGTGAGGAGGAGAAGGCCGGCGCTGTCGGCGTCCAGCCGGCCGACCGGATAGACGCGCTGGCCTATCTGCGAGACGAGGTCCAGCACGGTGCGCTCTGCATTCGGATCGCTGGAAGTGCTGACGACACCGGCAGGCTTGTTCAGCATCACGTAGATGGGCGCCTGGGGTGCCGCGGAGAGGATGGGATCTCCATCCACGCGGATCTCGTCGTTCTGCGGATCGACCTTCACGCCCTGCTCGCGTACGGGAACGCCGTTGACGGTTACTCTACCGGAAGCGATGAGCTCTTCGCATGCTCTGCGCGATGCGACGCCTGCGGCGGCGAGCACTTTTTGTAAGCGCGACACGGGTCCCATAGCGTAAGGATACCAGTCCCATGGCCAGAAATGTAGTCGTGAAGAGAGCCGACCGCCAGCGTCCGCCTCCGCGGATGCTTAGAACCGCATGCTCTTCCGCTGCGACGGGCGCGGCGGTGATAAGGGGCGCTTCCGCCAGCTTGACGCCGTCCGACCATGCCTCGACAGCGCCAGCGGCGGCGCCGGACGGAACGGGCGCGGACAGCGGCAGATAGGAGTAGCGCTTATCGACCTGCGGATGGTCCCACTTTAGCGAGACGACCTGCAGATTGGACTTCACGACCGTCGGCACAGTTGCCGAGGCGCCGTGCTCGACCGGGCAGGGGGCTGCCGGCTGGCCGGCAGGCGCTACGAGGTGAGGCGCGAAGTTGTCGAACCCATATTTCATGAGCTCCTTGGTCTCGCCCACGTAGTTCGGACTGTGCAGCACGACGGATATGAGACGCCATCCGTGGATGGTGGCCGATCCTACGTAGCAATGGCCGGCGGGGACCGTCCAGCCCGTCTTGACGCCGTCGGCTCCGGGGAACTTGCCGAGGAAGTGCGAGTGGTTGCGGAGGCTTCTGTCCGGGCTTCCTGAAGGACGCTCAATGGTGTAGTACTGCGTTCGCACGACCTCCTCGATACGCGGCTCCTGCATGGCCGCTCTCGCGATCGTGGCCAGGTCGCGTGCCGACGAGTAGTGATCGGGCGAATGGAGCCCGTGAGCATTGGCGAAGTGCGTGTGCCGGCAGCCGAGCTCGCCGGCTCTCGCGTTCATCCGGTCGACAAAGGCCGACTCGCTTCCGCTGATGTGCTCTGCGGCCGCCACGCAGGCGTCGTTGGCGGATCGCATGAGGATGGCGTGCAGCAGGTCCTTCGCCGCTACCCTCTCGCCGGAGTGGAGATGGAGCGAGCTTCCCGTCGTGATGCAGGCGTAGTGGCTGGCCGTAATAACGGCATCCTCTTTGACGTTTTCGCAAAAGAGGAGGGCCGTCATGATCTTGGTAGTGCTCGCCATCGGCCTCTGCGCGTCCGGATTGCGCTCGTATAGCACCTGACCGCTCGCGGCGTCGACAAGGATGGCGGAAGGGGCCGCGATAACGGGCGGCGCCGGCCGGCGGCCGGCAGCGCGGACAACGGGATTGGCGTCGGCAGTCTCGGGATCCGCAGGCGTCTGCGCCGAATCGGCGCGAGCGGAAGTCTGTTCCGGCGAAGCGGGCGTCGGCGCAGAGCCCGCCGGAGCTTCAGCGGGCGCTGGTGGCGCCGCGACCGCCGGAGGAGCGGAGATGCCGGGATTGGAGTGCGAGAGCGCAGTGAACGCCAAACCGCAGAGCGTGAACAGCACGGCCAACACTGCAACGCGCCGCCTTCGGCGTGCGCGAGCTATCGTTATTCTGCGAGAACGGGCGGCGATGACGACGGACCTCCTTATAAAACCCTGTTGCTTCCGGGGTCATGAGACCGGCGCGATTCTGTAGCGGTATTCTAGCAGCTTTCAGAAGCAAAGACAACCTTCCGGCGCCGATTATTCGGCTTCGCCATGTCCTCGGCCTCTCCACAAGCGAAGAGTTCCTGCAGCCCCGGCCGGATACGCCCTGAGTATCCCGTGCGCAAGATAATTCTACCGGCGGGCAAAAATAGTTTTGCAGCCATATTGACATCCCTGCGGCGGGCTACTATAATGTGATTGATTCAAGGCAATCGCCCCGAGGCAGAACCGTAGACAGGCACACGCGCTGCTCGCAACGCACGCGCGGGGAGCCTCGGAAAAGATGCGCCGCAAGCCCGCGGATCCTTGCCGGACCCGCACGCGCAAGGGGCCCCTGGCCCCGTTGTCATCCGCAGTCAGGTCCTTCCCGGCCCGGAGTCACGTCCTTCGCGGCCTGCCAGTGTGGCGCTAAGACATAAAACGAAATAAACGTACCCAGGGAATCACATCCATAGCATTGCGCCTGTAACCTCCCGGATCGCTCCGGGTTGCCATACCGGATCCGCACGCTTGAAACGCCGCTCCGCGATGAGCGGTCTCTAGACCGGTCGCGCTCTCGTCCGCACCTTCTAGAGCGCGCCTCAGCCGATCGATCGCCGCGAGACCTACGACCCCATCTCGCATACAACCGTACCACCCGCAATTCCACTAACGGACCTGAGCGTGCCGAGCAGGTCATGTCTGGTTATTCGCCGCGCCCCGGGCGGGCGCTGGCCCACGGTCACCGCTGCGCGCCCTTGCCGCCGGACCGCAGGCTGCCGCCTCGAGCGCGACGTATGAGAGTAAGGACGGGTGATTCCAATGTCGTCTGCCGTTAGGAAGATGCGGTCAAGGGCGATCCTGGGCCTGTATGCCCTCGCTTTCGCCACTGCGCTGTTCTCACTGCACAGGGGGATAACGGCCGGTGCCAGCCCGCACCAGCAGCCTGTGCCCGCGCCGCCGGCCGCGCAGGGCCGGACCGGAGCCGCGCGTGCGGGAACGCCCGCGGCAGGCATACGCGCCGCAATCGCCGGCAACAACGGTCTCGACGCGCGGATGCGAGCGAAGGCCTCACGCACGCTGAACAGCCGGCCCATGGTCTTCGAGGCCAACGGCGGCCAGACGGACCCGCAAGTCAAGTATCTCTGCCGCGGGACCGGCTATACCCTCTTCCTCACGCCGACTGAGGCCGTCTTCGCTCTGCAGGGCGGCCACGGCGTGCTCGCCGACGAACCCGGCACGACGCCCTCAGGCAAATCCGGCAGCAATGCCGATGCGCAGCGGGACCGTATGCGCGCCATGATGCGCAGGATCCTCGAGCGCGCCCCGCTCGGACGCTCCGCAGAAGCCCGCAAACAGGTCAACACCCCGAAGAGCGGCATCGACGTCCTCAGGATGGAGCTGCTCGGAGCAGACAAACAGGTCGCCGTCGAAGGCGACGGCCCGCTGCACGCCAGGATCAACTACATGATAGGCGCCGACTCGAAGAAGTGGCGGCGAAACCTGCCGGCCTTCGGCCGCGTTCGATACCGGCACGTCTATCCCGGCGTCGACCTCGTCTACTACGGCAACCAGCGCAGGCTCGAATACGACTACCGAGTCGCGCCCGGCGCGGACCCGAAGCAGATACGTGTGGGATTCCGCGGCGTGAAGAGCCTTAGCCTGGACAAGGCCGGCAACCTGATCCTGCACATGCCGGGCGGCAGAGTCGTCCAGCAGGCGCCGGTCATCTACCAGGAGCGCGCCGGCAAGCGCCGGAGCGTCGCGGGCGGCTACAAGATCGTGAGCGGCAACGAGGTGCGGTTCGCCGTCGGTGCATACGACCACTCGCGGCCGCTGGTCATCGATCCCGTCCTGGCCTACTCCACATATCTCGGCGGCTTCGCCACGACCCAGGCCTGGGGCGTGGCCGCAGGACAGAACGGAATGGTATACGTCACCGGGTATACCTTCGCCTCCGCCTTTCCGCTCGTCAACTCGAATGCGCAGTACGCAGGCGGCGCGGACGTGTTCGTCATGGCGCTCGATACGACCCAGACCGGCGCCAACTCCCTGGTCTACTCCACGCTCCTCGGCGGCTCCAACGACGACCAGGCGAACGGAATCGCGGTCGACTCGTCCGGCAACTGCTACATCGCAGGGCAGACGAACTCGGTGACGGACTTCCCGGCCTACAACTGCTCAAACTACTCCGGCCGGAGCACCGTGGCGTTCGTCGCGTGCATCAATAGTACAGGCTATGTCTACTTCTGCAGGATGTTCGGCGGAGTGCTGGGCGATGGCGCCGCCATGTGCGTCGCCTTCTCCGGAACCCAGGTCTACCTGGGAGGCGCGACGGAAGCACCCGATTATCCCATCGTCGGCAACCCCGTCCAGGGCAACGGGTTCACAACACAGCCCATCCTCGCCTTCGTCACCGCGTTCGACATGAACAATCCGTACGGCGACCCGGCCTACTCGACGGTGCTCGGTTCGCCGTCCGCGATCTCCGGCTCCGTATCGATGGCGAGAGGGATTGCGGTCGACCCGTCCGGCACGATCTACGCCACCGGCCAGACCAACGCGTCCGACTTCCCCACCGCCGGCAACTATCTCACCGGCTGCACAACGGCCGCCAACGGTACATCGGCGTTCGTCTCGGTCATCGCGCCCGGCACGTCGGCGCCCGCCAGCCCACTCACTTACTCCACCTGCATTCCCGGCTCCGCGCAGACGATCGCTGGAACCTCCATCGCGGTGGCCGGATCGCGGTATGCCTACGTCACCGGCCAGGTGAGCCGCACCGGAACGGGCGACAACGGCGACCTGACCCTCGCGAACGCGCTCCCCATCCCGGGCGGCGGCGACTCCGACGCAATGGTCGTCGAACTGGATACCACCGCCGCCACCGGCTCCTCGCTGCTCTTCTCCACCTATCTGGGCGGAAACGAGGCCGAGACCGGTTTTGGAATCGCCCTCGACCCGAATCCGAACGACTCGACAGGCCGGTACGCCACTGTCTATACCGCAGGCGCGACCCAGCCGAACCAGTCGACTGCCACGAATTCAAACTCGTTCCCGACGACGAGCGGCGCTATGGAGACCACCTATCAGTCCCTGTCCGGCTTCGCGGGCTATCTCTCCAAAATCACCTGGGACAGCACGAACGGACGGCAGCTCGCCTACTCCTCGTTCTTCGCCGGATCCGTCATAGACGTGATCACGGCATGTGCGACCGACGGCACAGGCAAGATCTACGTCGCGGGCATAACCGTGTCCTACGATATGCCGACCGCGCAGAACGCGGCCTACTCGGCCAACGGCTATCAGGTTACGTTCCCGGTGGACCAGGTCTGGTTCGGAGTCGACCAGAACGGGAATCCGACCGAGGACGGGTTCGTCGCGACCATCGATACCGGCGTCTCCGGATCGGCCGGGCTCACCTACTCGAGCTTCATAGGCGGCGGGACGACAAGCACCGGAACCGCAATCTGCACGGACAACCAGGGCAACTTCTTTATCACAGGGTCCACGCAGTCGGCGCAATTCCCCTCGCCGAACCCGGGAGGCGTTTTTGTGCCGGCCCAGAACGCACCGATAGGTTCCCAGGACGCCTACGTCGCGGCCTTTACTTCGAACGGCGTCTTTGCAGGCTACACCTACCTCGGCGGCGCCGCCTCCGCTCCCTGGCAGCTCAGCCAGAGCGCCGGAATGGCCGTCCAGATAGACCCCACTCCGAACGGCAACCTCTATCTGCTCGGCACTACGAACTGTCCGGACTTCCCCGGATCGGCGAACGCAGTTCTGCCCTGGCCGGCCGGAGGCAACAGCACGTGCGCGTTCCTTCTCGAACTCGCTACGGATGCCAACAACAACATCATCATCCCTTACTTCACGTTTATCGGCGGCGCCAACGCCGGAACGAGCGCGTACGGCCTCTCAGTGCCCGCGCCGAACAACGTGTACGTATCCGGCGACACCTCCGCGCAGCCGGCCCAGAACTGGAGCAACGGCGTTCCCACCGACGGAGGCTTTCCCATCAAGAATGCCTTCCAGAGCACCGTGAACGGCTGGGCGGACGCCTACGTCGGCCACTTCGACGTATCCCAGAGCGGATCTGCCTCCCTCCTCTGGATGTCGTACCTGGGTGGCTCCTTCATAACGTGGCATCCCTACGTGGCCGCCGACCCGGCAGGCAACGTCTACCTCACCGGAATATGTCTGGGCGGCGGACTGCCGACCCTCAACTACCTGGGCGCCAACAGCCCGACCACTCCGCCCTTCAACGGCCAGAACCCGCCGAACAGCTTCGTCAGCGCGTGGATCGCCAGGATAACGGCCAACTCCAACAACCAGAGCTCGCTGGCCTCGCTCACATACTTCGGCGGCTCGGTGCTCGAAATTCCCGAAGGCATCGCCCTGTACGTGCCGCCGAACGGCACGACCGCCACCGCCGTCGACGTCTGCGGGCTCTCTGAATCGCCGAATCTGCCTACCACGCCGAACGCGTTCCAGAAGCAGCCGCTCAACACCAGCGTGCTGGGCTTCGTCGCCTCGTTCCCGCCGGATATCTCGAACTTCAACTACGTCACGTACCTGGACGGATCGGGCGCAGACTATGCGACCGGCATCGCCGTGGACGCCGGCGGCAACGCGTTCGTGACCGGACTCACCGCGTCGTGGGACTTTCCGGTAACGCCGGATGCCCCACAGCGGCAGCCGGTACCGTTCATGCAGAATCTCGGAAACACCGGCTTCCAATCGAACGCCTTCGCCACCGGCCTCAATCCGGCCGGCTCCGGCCTCGTCTTCTCCACCTACCTCGGAGGCGGGCAGGATCAGGGCAACGGCATCGCGGTGTTCGGTGGAGGCACGCAGCCTACCTACATCGATGTCATCGGCAACACCGGCTCGAGCATCTTGCCGACGACCTCGAACGCGCTGCTCACGTCCTTTACCCTGGGCGGTCAGGCGGCCTTCGTCTCCGAACTCACGTGCTCCCCGGGCTTCTCTTCGGGCGCCACGTCCGTCGTTATCGGTTGCTCGGTCGACCCGGCCATCCCGGGCGGTCAGACGGGCTCGGGCAGCGTGTGGCTGAGCGCGCCCGCGCCCTCCGGCGGCGCGACGGTCACGCTCAACAGCAGCGTGCCGGGCGTCGCCAAACCGATAGACGCCACGCTGGGATCGTGGAACCATGTCTATATTCCGGAAGGAAGCTGGTCGGCGGCATTCAACGTACAGACGACTGTCGTCTCCAATGCCACACCGGTTACGATAACGGCCACCTACGGATGGGACGCCTCCGCCAACACGGTCGTCACGACGAGCAGCCAGCCCTCTCTCCTCACGCTTTCGCTCACCAGTCACACGGGCAAGGCCGGCAGCACGACCTGCGGAACGGTGACCGGAACGGTCACCCTCGCCGGCGGACCCTCCGGCGGCGCGGTCATCAACCTGATGAGCACCGATTCCAACGACGCGATCGTTCCCGCGACCGTCACGACGGCGCCGTCCGGCGCCGGCCAGAGCATGGGCACGTTCACGGTCCAGCTCCAGCCCGTCAACTCGATCCGGACGACGAGCATCAGCGCGCAATACGGCACGCTGGTCTCCACGCAGTCGCTCCAGATCGATCCGCCCGCCCTCACCAGCATGGCGATCAATCCGAGCTCCGTCTCGTTCGCCTCCTCCAATCCGGCCGCCGGATCCTCCACTTCGACCGCGCAGGGGAGCGTGACCCTGGACGCGCCTGCGCCGGCCGGCGGCTGGCAGGTAATGCTGACGGATACAGGCACCGGCGACGTGACCAAATTCATCGGCGTGCCCCAATCCGTGACGGTGCCCGCAAACTCTACGACCCAGTCGTTCACCATCACCGCCTTCGCGCCACCTGCGTCCGCCGGATCCGCCGCAGGCGGGACCGCCACGATAACGGCCGCCAACGCGATCAACACGGAGATGTGCCCCGGCGTGCCGACTCCCGTCGTGAACGCGCAACTCACCGTGACGGAGCCGACGGCCGGCGACCTCACTTTCGGCTGGAACAGCTATCCCCAGCCGCCGGTCGGAGGCACTCAGGTCACTGGCTATCTGCAGGGGGTCGCCGACGGCGCCTACACCGTGACCTGCGACAATCCCGCCGTCATCGAGGGCAGCCCAACGTGGACCAACATCGATGCCGGCAGCGGATACGGCATTTTCAGCTTCTCCGTCCGCTCTGTAGCCCATGCGACCACCGCCAACTTCTGGGCCGTAAACAACGATAACCCGCTGGCGACGTACAACGGCTCCTTCACGATAAATCCGTACGGCGCGCTGCACGTCGTTTCGATCGGCATGCCGAACGTTGTCAACCTGCAGTTCACATCCTATCCCAACTCCAACAACTCCAACAGCACGGGCGGCGATATCCACGGCGGACCCAGCTTCGCGCTCGTTCGCAGCGTGAGCAACTATCAGGGCGGAGAGGCCATCGCAATCGCATCCGTCTCCGCGCCGAGCGGCGGCGGCACGACGACGTATACCGATACAAGCGGCCCGGCCTTCCAGAACGGCGCCACCTGGACCTACTGGCTGTGCGACGGCGGCGATATCGCTCTCGGCAACACGTTCACTCAGCCGCCGCCGGATCAGGAATGCCAGGAGCAGTTCGTCGTCTACGTAAACCCTGCCGCCGACAACCAGGCCGTGGACAGCCGCACCGACCCACGCTGGAGTCCGTCGAAGTTCCTGGACTACAACTTCGGCTCCAGCACGTTCAACGGAGGACTCTACGTCGGCCATGCCGGCTCGTATACGGTCAGCGGCCAGACGACCGAGGACGGCAGCTCGACGATACAGGACAGCTCCGGCGTGGGCCGCAGCTTCGCCAACTTCCTGCTCGCGGGAGGCTCGTCAGGCTCATCCTCCAATTCGCCCTCGGGCGCCGATCTGCGATACGGCTCCGTCAACGCCTTCCTGGTTAACGCCGTGCTGAGTGGAGGAGATGCAACCGATACCTTCTCCATCAAGGTCGGCTGCCAACCCATTCCATACAGTGGCTGGCTCGGCAACCAGATGGTCTGGAGCGGCGCGCCGACCATCGATCCGACCGCCGGCCTCGGCGCTCAGACCGTCACGCAGTCCACACTCTCCGGTCAGACCCCTCCCGGCCCGTTCTGGATGGGCTGGGACATGTCCGAGCAACTGAGGAGCGCCTTCTCCGGCTACTCCAGCGGACCGCTCAATCAGACCTTTGCCTGGGCCCTGACCGACGAAACCGCTACCGGATGGGCCTACTTCGCAAAGCGCGAGTTCCAGGCCGGCGCTGAGCCGCCGACGGTGCTCTATTGCAACGATACGGCCGTGCCCTACTCGATCGAGTTCTGGTACGCCAAGACCAGCTCCGGCAGCCCCACGCTCCTGCCCAATTCCGGCGCAGCCTCGGCATGCTGCGGCTACATAACGGTGAAGGTCTATGCAAACGGGCTCGGACCCACGGACAGCGTCACGCTCAACCCGACGTGGACCGTCAATAACGTGCTCGACGCGGATACCCTGACGGCGCTAACGGTGCCCGGCGCGATCACGGTGGACGGCAGCGGACCGTGGTCGCAGACATTCCACGTGACGACCCCGACGCCCAACTGCCCGCAGAATACCTTCGGTCCGTACACCGGCCAGACGGGCATCCTCGGCCTCCAGGTGACCGCGCAGAGCGGTGGCCCGACGATCAGCAACCAGGTTTCGATCCCGGGTGTCGAGGTGTTCTGCCCGTTCGGATGGGTCCTGAATGGGTGCGGATCATAGGACTTAACGGAACGGCATGTTTCCGGCGGCGCGCCGGATCGGCATGAGACCGGCGCGCCCGAAAGCCCTTGGAGGAGCAAACGAGATGCCGCCAAAACGCACCGCTGCGATGGAGCCCGAAGCCGCCACGGCGCCGGAGCGGGAAGAGACCGCTCCCGCTCCTGCTTCCGCTGGCGACCGCGCTCCCGCTGCCGCCGGGCGCCGCACGGCACATCGCGGACGCCTTCTCGCAGCTCTCGGGCTCGTCGCTCTGTTCGCCGCGACGGTCGCGCTCGATCTCTG
>Ga0181529_10004939_pt1 | contig 14134 bp, 9 predicted proteins | sample PEATcosm2014_Bin_36_FD_119763 | JGI IMG/M metagenome (GOLD analysis project Ga0181529, IMG submission 119763) | Peatland microbial communities from MTU Mesocosm Facility, Houghton, MI, USA - PEATcosm2014_Bin10_30_metaG | ecosystem: Environmental > Terrestrial > Soil > Wetlands > Peat | place... | reverse complement strand
GTGCGGCTACTACCAGTTTGACAGCCAGGCCGCCAACGATTCAGTGAGCGGGCTGTTCGCAACGGGCTTCGCCCGGGTGATCGGCTGCACCCCGGCTCCGTCTCCGTCTCCGTCTCCGTCTCCGTCTCCATCGCCGTCGCCATCGCCGTCGCCATCGCCATCTGCGTCTCCGTCTCCGTCGCCATCTCCGTCTCCGTCTGCGCCGCCAAACGGCGGGAATGGCGGTGGCTCACCGTCCCCATCGCCGTCTCCCACGGGAGGCTTGCAGACGGCAACTCCTAGCCCGAGCCCGACCGACGGCGGCTCGCCAACCCCGTCCGCCGCGGTCCTGGCGATCGGGATTCCGAACACAGGGTCGGGCACCGGGACCGAAGGCGCCCTGGGCCTCGGGATGATCGGACTCGGCGCCGTGCTCGTCCTCGCAGCGCTGGTCCGGGGTCGTCGTCCCGAGCCGGTCTGACCCGCCAACGCGCGCCCGTCTAACTCAGACGGGCGTCCGCGTGCCCATCTGACCGCCACCGCGCGCCCGTCTAACTCGGACGGGCGTCCGCGTGCCCGTCAGACCAGCCAACACGCCCGTCTACCTCGGATGGGGGTCCGCGTGCCCGGCTGACCGCCTACTGCGCGCCCGTCCAACTCAGACGGGCGTCTGGGTTCCCCGGCCGACCGGGGTGCGCTACCCCTCTGACCAGCGTGCGCACGCGTCACTCCGCCGGCGGCCGCCTTGGCGGATCTCGGCCTCATCGCCCGATCCTCCAGACCCGGATCTGCCACCCGTGATATCCGTGTCACGTACAAAACGCGCCACGGTGATGAACGGGTAACGCTCCGACAACGAGGCCTGGGATAGCCGGGATCGCCGTCCAGGTCGCGGGCCAAGGTGACGGCAATCGCAGCCCTGTGAGGGTGAGCCCAGCCCACCTGCCCTCGGACAGAGGAGATCCCGGCAAATGGCCACCCTCCGACTCTCACCCCGACGCCACCTGTGGCGGCACCTCCTGGGTGTCTGCCTGGTGACCACCGCCGCGCTCTCGATCCCCCCGATGATGACATCGCGCCTCACGGCGGCGCCGCTCGCGATCCACGTCTCGGGCAACCAGCTGGTCGACGGGGCGGGGACCCCGGTCACGCTCCACGGCGTCGACCTGTCCACCATGGAATTCGCCTGCGATCAGGGCGGGACTCCGACGAGCCGAGGCTGGAGCCTGTACGGCGGAGCGCCCCTCGATCAGCTCAGCACCTACCGGGCGATGGCGAGCTGGGACATCAACGCGGTCCGAGTCCCCCTCAACGAGGACTGCTGGCTGGGGATCAATGGGGTCAACCCGGCCTACGGAGGCAGCAACTACCAGGCTGCGATCGCCACCATGGTCAACCTGATCCACCAGGCGGGGATGGTCGCAATCGTCGACCTCCACTGGAACGCACCAGGGGCATATGCGGCGATCGGACAGCAACCGATGGCCGATGCCGACCACTCGATCACCTTCTGGCAGTCCGTCGCCACCAGCTTCAAGAGTGACCCGGCGGTCATCTTCGACCTCTACAACGAGCCGTTCCTCTACAGCAGCTACTTCACCAACCCCTCGCAGAACGCGTGGCAGTGCTGGCTCGACGGCTGCTCGCTCAACCAGTTCATCTCCGACGACCAGGTCGGCCCGAGCGGCCAGACCACCGGATACACCACCTCGTACACCTGGCAAACGGCCGGCATGCAGCAGCTCATCGACGCCGTCCGCAGCACCGGAGCCACCCAGCCGATCCTCGTCAACGGTGTCGACTGGGCCAACGATGACTCCCAATGGTTGGCCTACGCTCCCCAGGACCCGCTGGGCCAGCTCATCGCGGGCGCCCACGACTACCCCGGGGAGTCGTGCGCCACCCCCTCGTGCTGGGACACCCAGCAGGCGCCGATCTCGGCGACCTACCCCTTCCTGGTCGGCGAGACCGGGGACTCCACCACGGCTCCCGTGTCATTCCTCCCCACCTTCCTCCCCTACGCGGACAGTCACGGGTGGAGCTACCTGGCGTGGACCTGGAACCCCTGGGCAGACGCCAATGACGTCCTGATCACCGACTGGACCGGCACTCCCAACGCCGGCGAGGGCACGTATTACCAGCAGCACCTGCTCGGCCTCGGGCAGAGCCCGCTCGCCAGCGCGTCGGGGACACCGGCCCCGACCTCCACCCCCACCGCAACCTCCACGTCGACCCCGACAACGAGCGCCTCCGCGTCGGCGACCCCCACCCCCAGCGCGTCGAGCACGGCCACGCCCACGCCGCACAGCGCCATCGCGGGGCTGGTCAATGTCGAGCCGTCGATGCGCCCCTGGCACTACACGGGCGCCAACCCGCAGTCGTGGTGGTGCACGATGCCGCTCTGCACCAGCGACTTCAACGTCAACGGACAGGGGCCGATGGCCACGGTCACCAGCGAACTTCAAGCGGCCAAGACCGTCGGTTCGTCGATGGTCCGGCTCGAGATCCCCTGGCCGGTCATCGAGACGTCGCGCGGGGTGTTCGACTGGAGCCGGGCTGACGCCATCTTCGCCGCCAGCAAGGCGGTGGGAGAACCGATCCTGCCCGTGCTCATGTGGACCCCGCAGTGGGCCGGTGGCGGCGCGGCACTCGATCAGCCCGCGACCAACGTCTCGGACTGGACGACCTTCGTCACCGACTTCACCCAGCGCTACGGCTCCGACGTCCCGGCGGTGGACGTCTGGAACGAGCCGGACAGCGGCAACTACCTCTACAACGGCTCGGCCCAGACCTACGTCACCGACATCCTGAACCCGGCCTACGCGGCCATCAAGGCGGTGGACCCGGGTCTGGCGGTGGTCGAGGCCGGTTCCGCGAATGACGCCGGCTCCTGCTGCACCTTCCTCTCGTCGGTGCTCGCCGACGGCGGCAACTTCGACATCGCCTCCTTCCACAACTACGCGGGAACCTGGAGCTCAGAGGCTCAGTCCTATCGCAGCCTCCTCAACGCCGCGGGGCGTGCCGCAACGCCGATCTGGCTGACCGAGTTCAGCGTCCAGTCGGCGAGCGGCAATCAGAGCACGGCGCTCCAGAGCGTCTTCGGTAGCAGCATGCCGATCCAGATGGCGGGCTGGTACAACGTCCGCGACACCGGGGCGTGGACCTGCACGACCACATCCTGCTCGCAGGTGGACACGGCCACCTGGGGTCTGCTCAACAGCGACTTCTCTGCCAAGGCCTCGTACGGCGTCCTGCAGAGCCTGCTCGGAGGGTCGACAGCCACACCGACGCCTGCGCCCACGTCGACAGCGACGCCGACGCCTACGCCAACAGCCACGCCGACGCCAACACCGTCGCCCACGTCGACAGCCACGCCGACGCCAACACCGTCGCCCACGTCGACAGCCACGCCGACCCCCACATCGACAGCCACACCCACGCCAGAGCCGACGGCCACGCCAAAGCCGACGGCAACTCCGACGCCAACGTCAACGCCAACTCCGGAGCCGACGGCAACGCCGAAGCCGACGGCAACTCCGACCCCAACGGCAACTCCGACGCCAACGGAGAAGCCGACGGCTACTCCGACGCCGACGCCACAGCCAACGGCTACTCCGACGCCGGCTCCCACGGCAACGCCCGCTCCTCCTGATTCACCTCCGCCCTCGGCCACCGCGGATCCCACGCCGCGCCCGAGCCCGACGTCCGATCCGACACCCTCTCCGATCCCTGTGCAGTCCGGACCCACACTCCCCTGGGGCGACAACTTCGCGGCTGACGCAGCCGGGAGCATCCCGTCCGGATGGAGCGTCTCCGGCGTGAACGCCGGCTTCGCAGTGGCGAGCGGGGACCACGCCTACGGCAAGGTCTACGCGCACACGGGCTGGACGGCGACCACGGCCGCGGGGAATAACGCCTGGACCAACTACGTTCTCAGCGTCGACGTCAGGCCGAGTGCCTGGCTCAGCGAGAGCGATACCATCAACTTCCGGTACCTGAACCCCGACTTCACGTACGCCGTGCGGTTCGTGGGCGGCAGTGTGATCGAGCTGGTGCGTGTCAACGGCGGCACGTGCACCGTGCTGGCCAAGGTCAGCAAGAACTACTCAGCGAGCTGGCACCAGGTCGTCATCACGGCGAGTGGTGCGGCGCTGAGCGTCAGCCTGGACGGCACCACGATCATGACCGCAAGCGACTCGACCTTCACCCGCGGTGCCATCGCGTTCGGTGCCAACGCCCCGGTGGAATTCGCGGACGTGCTCGTCTCCTAGGCCTGGAGGACGGGAAGGCGGTGGGGATCGCCGGGCGGTCCCCACCGTAACCCTCCGCATCGCACCTCCCCCGGCTGCTGGGGGCTCCCCCCGATCCTGCGACGGCAGGTGAGGCGCCGGCGGGGGGGTGCAGGCCTCGGATTTGCCCGGCACTCTGGGCGAAAGTCCCAGTCGGGCCGAGGACATGCAGGGGTGGCCCTGGGTGCCCCATCCCGGCTTCATCCAAGGGCCCATTCCCCCCACGCGCCGGCGCACCTAACCTCGAGGGCGAGGCTAGACGCGGGGGTGACCATGGACATCCGCTGGACCGCATCGCTGTTGCTGACGATCGGCGGCGGCCTGATCTCGCTCGCCTCCCTCTACCTGGTCGTGCTCGCGGTGGCCGCGCTGCTGCACCGCCGGGCCGAGCCGGCGCCGGGTCGCGGCCAGAGCCGGATCGTCGTGCTGGTGCCCGCTCACGATGAGGAGGCGTTGATCTCGGGCTGCCTGACCTCGCTCCGGTCCCAGGACTACCCGGCCGGCCGCCTTCGGCTGGTGGTCATCGCCGACAACTGCAGCGACGGCACCGCCGAGGCGGCCCGGAGGGCGGGCGCCGAGGTGCTGGTTCGCGACGATCCCGACCTGAGGGGCAAGGGGCGGGCGCTGCGCTGGGCGATGGACCAGCTTCTCAGTGAGGTCGAGCCAGCCGACGCGATCGCCGTTGTGGACGCGGACTCGGTCGCCGACCCGAGCATGCTCCGCGCCCTCGAGGCCGTCCTGGCCGGCGGCGCGGAAGCGGCCCAGGCCGACTACCTCGTCCTCGACGGCAGCGGGGTGGGGACACCCCTTCGCCAGGCGGCGTTTCTGCTCTTCCACCGCACCCGTTTCACGGGGAGGGCGGCACTCGGCCTTCCCTGCTCGCTCGTCGGCAACGGGATGATGTTCCGGCGGAGCCTGCTCGAGCGGCTGCCGTGGAGCGCCTTCACCGGTGCCGAGGACCTCGAGTACTCGACGGACCTCCGGATCGCGGGGGTCCGGCCGCGCTTCGCAGCCGCGGCCCGCGTGGCAGGCCCGGCACCTGGCTTCGGAAGAGCCGCCGCCACCCAGCGGATGCGCTGGGAGGGAAGTCGCTTCCACGTCGTGAGGACGCGACTGCCCCGCCTCCTCTGGACCGGTCTACGGCGGCGTGACGTGTCACTCGCCGAGGCCGCTCTGGACCTCGCCATCCCCCCTCTCGGGCTGCTGACCATGCTGGCCCTCCTCGGTGACGCCGTCAGCGTGGCGGCGACGGTGAGCGGGCTGGTCCGGCCCTGGGCGGGCGCCACCTGGTGGGCGGCATCGCTGCTGCTGACCGCATACGTCCTCGTCGGACTGCGCGCCGCGCGAGCGCCGGGCGCCGCCTACCGCGCCCTCCTCCTCACCCCTCGGTTCCTCGTCGCCAAGATGGGCACGTATCTCCGGATGACACGGGGGCTGGGCGCGGACCGCTGGGAACGCACGGAGCGGCCAGCGGAGGCATCGCTCCGTCAGCGTCGGGAGACGGCGGCCACCAGCACCCCCCACCCTCCTCGAGTCCGCATCGGCGGCGTGCCCATCGACAGGGTGGACGAACAGGGGGCCGCCGAGAGGATGATGGCCGCGATCGGGGCAGGCGAGCCGCTTCAGGTGAGCACCGTCAACCTGCAGTTTCTGGTCACCGCTCGGCGCCGGCCGGAGGTGCGCAAGGCCCTGAGCGGTGCCGGCCTCAACGTGGCCGACGGCGCTCCCATCCTGTGGCTGGCTCGTCTGCTGGGGCATCCCCTGCCAGCCCGTGTGGCCGGAGCGGACCTGGTCCCCACCCTGATGGCCGTCGCCGCCCAGCGCGGTGCTCGGGTCTTTCTCCTCGGCGGGACGGGGGGGGTGGCTGCCGAGGCCGCCAACCTCCTCCAAGGTGCCAACCCCGGTCTCCAGATCAGCGGAACCCATGAGCCCCCGCCGGCGCCCCTGAACGAGATGGCGGACGACGAGATCCTGGGCCGTATCGGTGAGGCCGGTGCGGACATCCTGCTGGTGGCGTTTGGCCACCCCAAGCAGGACCTCTGGATCGCGCGCAACCGGGATCGCCTCCCGGTGTCGGTCGCCATCGGGGTGGGTGGCACCTTCGACCTGATCGCGGGACGCTTCCATCGAGCCCCTGCCTGGGCTCGCCGCAGCGGCCTTGAGTGGCTCTTCCGGCTCGCCCAGGAGCCGCGGCGGCTCGGTCTGCGCTACGCGGCCTGCGCCGTCTGGCTGCTGGGCGTGCTCGTGCCCACCACCGCCTGGCAGCGGTTGGTGAGGGCGCCCGACCGCATCGCCCGTGACGGGGTGGAGACGCGCACCGCGGAGCCCGGTCAGGAGGCGGCGATCTCGTGACGCGGACCGGACGGCGGCTCGACGGAGTCGACGGCCTGCGAGCGCTCGCCGCTCTGTGGGTCGTGCTCTTCCACATCCGCGCCTTCAGCGGGGCCCGGCTGGGCGTGTTTGACCTCTTTGTGCGCAGCGGATCCACCGGGGTCAGCCTCTTCCTGGTGCTGAGCGGCTTCTGCCTCTACCTCCCCATCGCACGTGGCGGGGCCGAGAGCTTCCGGGTGTGGCGCTTCCTCCGCCGGCGCGCCACGCGGCTCCTCCCCGCCTACTACGCCTCGCTCGTCGTGATCCTGCTGGTCATCGTGCTCGCGGCCACTCAGCTCGGGCTCACCCCCCTCAGTGGGTCCGGGGTGGCCATCCAGGCGGCGACCCATCTGACCATGACCCATTCGCTCTTCCCGAGCACCTTCTACGCCCTGAACGGCGCCTACTGGTCGCTGGGCCTGGAGTGGCAGCTCTACCTCGGACTACCGCTCCTCGTCATCGGGGTGCGGCGGTTCGGTCTGGCCCGCACCATCGCCGCCGTCGTGGTGGTGAACATCGCCTACCGGGTCGGGCTTCAGATCGCGGTCGACCTGCACGCCATCGCCGCCGGATCGCCGCTGGCAACCGATGTGCTGCCCAACCTGCTTCCCGGCAGGTGGGCGGAGTTCGGCTTCGGCATGGTCGCCGCCAGTCTTCATGCGTCCGGGCGGCTCGGCCGGTGGGCGCCGCGGGCCGGCTGGGCGATCCTCGCCCTGGTGCCGCTCACGACGGTCGCGGTGCTGTCCGTGGGCAGCCCGGTGGAACACCTGATCTTCGGGGCGGTGTTCTTCCTCCTTGTCTGCATCGTGGTGACCGGCGGGACCTGGCTCAGCCGGCTGGTCTCCTGGCGACCGCTCGCGGCGGTGGGGGTGATGTCGTACAGCCTCTACCTGGTCCACCAGCCGATCGTCCAGTCTCTGACCTTCCTCCTCCGGCACACCGGATCGCCGCTGCTCGTCTTCTTCGAAGTTCTCCTCTGCGTGCCGGGGATACTGGTCGTCGCCTGGCTGTTCTTCGTCGCCGTGGAGCGGCGCACTCTCCGTTCCTCGGGAGACGCCGAGCCGGGCAGCCCGGAGGCACTCCTCCTCGCACCCCTCCGGTGGCTGCGCCGCCGCGGCGGGCCGTCGCCGGGAGTGTCGGAGGCCGCCTAGCCTGCCGCAGGCGGAGGCCCGGACGACGTGGGAGGCCCGGTCTCGCAGGGACATTCGCCCAGCTTCCGAGCGGAGAGTTCCCATCGTGTCGCGATCGTGTGGCGTGCACGATTGAAACATGCTCACCGATGAGGAGGTGTCGCTGACCGGCGTCAGGGTTTCGGCTCGGCGCCCGGCGCTGCGACTCACGCTCCTGCCCGCGGAGAGGGCGGACGGAAGTCCGACCCGGCAGATCGCCACCGCACGCTGGCGCGCCGCCCTCATCGGGTGCGACCTCCTCGCGGCCGTCGGCGCCACCCTCCTGGCCGTGGTCGGCCGGTTTGGGGTGGCGCAGCCGCTCGGGCCCACGGCGCCCTACGTCGCCCTCGTCGCTGTGGGTCCCCTGGCCTGGGTCGCCCTGCTGGTGATGGGCGGCACCTACAACGAGCGGCGGATCGCCGCGGGGACGGCCGAGTTTGGCCGTGTCGCCAACGCCGGGCTGTGGATGTTGGCAGCGCTGGTTGCCGCGTCCTATGTGACCCACAGCGAGGTGTCGCGCGAGGTGACCGCAGTCGCCGTCCTGGCGATGACCTGCTTCAGCCTGGCAGCGCACCTCGTGGGACGGCTGCTCCTGCACCGGCGCATCCGCGTCGGCGGGGCGATTCACCGTGTGATGGTGCTCGGCTCCGAGGCGGAGGCGCGAGGACTCGTCGACCACATCACCCGGCTCCCCAACGCCGGGCTCAAAGTGGCAGGCGTCTTCATCGCGGAGGGTGCGGATCGCGGGATGGGTTCGGCCTTTCGGGTGGTGTGCGCGGTTGACGAGGTGATCGAGGCGGCACGAGACGCCGGCGCCGACACCATCGCGGTTGCCGGTTCGGGGGTCCTGAGCGGCGCCGATCTCCGCCGCCTCTCCTGGGACCTCGAGGGCACCGGCATCCGGCTGCTCCTCGCCCCTGACGCCACCGAGCTCGCCGGCCCGCGCCTGGTGATCCGCCCGGTGGGCGGGCTGCCCCTGCTCGACGTCAAGGAGGCCGGCTTCACCGCCACCGCCCGGGTGCTCAAGTCGGGCCTCGATCGCGCGGGGGCCGCCGTCCTCTGCATCGCGCTGTCGCCCCTCATGGCCGCCATCGCCCTGGCGATCCGTGTGAGCAGCCCCGGCCCCGCCCTCTTCCGCCAGGAGCGCGTGGGCCGGCATGGCCGGGCATTCACCCTCCTCAAATTCCGGACGATGTACCAGGGCGCCCACCACCAGCGAGACGCGCTGCTCGCCCACAACGAGCACGACGGCGTCCTCTTCAAGATCCGAAAGGACCCGCGGGTCACCCCGATCGGACGCTTCCTTCGCCGCTACTCGCTCGACGAGCTGCCTCAGATCTGGAATGTCCTGACCGGCACGATGTCGCTGATCGGCCCGCGTCCGCCGCTGCAGGCGGAGGTCGACGCCTACCCCGACGACCTGCGGCGCCGGCGCCTTCTGGTCAAACCGGGGATGACCGGCCTCTGGCAGGTCAGCGGCCGTTCGGACCTCTCGTGGGAGGAGACGGTGCGGCTCGACCTCGAGTACGTGGAGAACTGGTCGGTGCTGCTCGATGCCGCCGTGCTCTGGAAGACGCTCCGCGCCGTGACCTCGGGTCGCGGCGCGTACTGAGCGGCCCGGCGCGATCCACTCGCCGAGTCGGGATCTCGCCCGCGTCATCCGGCGTCCCGGCGTCGACATCGTCATCGCCGGCGACAGCCTCACCGCCGGCATGCACGCGTCGGACCCCCGGCGCAGCTATCCGGCCCTGGTCGTCGCGGCCCTCACAGCAGCCGGCGGCGGGCCGGCGTCGACGCACATCGCGGGCCTTCCCGGCGGGCGGGTCGAGGACCTCCTCCGGCGGCGCCCTCCGGCCGGTCGCCGGCTCGTGGTGGTCGAAGTGGGCACCAATGACTGGGTCGGATACCGGCCCCGCGGACCCTGGAGGGCCACACCGATCGCGGAGTTCCGACGGTCGTACGCCCGCCTGGTGCGGCGCCTCGTGGGCCGAGGGACCCCGATGCTGATCTGCCTGGGGGTCTGGGGACCGTCAGGGGAACGCAGCGAGGTCGGCGCGGCCCTTGACGGCTTCGACAGGGTGATCGCCGCGGAGTGCGGGGCTCGAGGCGGGCGGTTCGTGCCGCTCTCCGCCATTCACGACGACCCGGACGCGCGCGGTCCCGCCGGGCGCTCGACGCCCTTCGGGGTGTCCGACGAGACGCACCCCAACGATCAGGGTCATGCCCTCATCGCCGGCCTGGTCGCGGCGGCAGCTAGCCGGCGGGCGGTGTCCTGAGCATCTCCAGGGCAGCACGCGAGACCTCGGAGGCGCCCAGCTCCGAGAGCCCACCCACGCCGCGACAGATCGGCGACTCGCACCCCGAGAGCACCCCCCACCGGCCCAGCTCACACCAGCTTCCCCCCGGGCGGATGCCGCCCGGCTGGAGCACCCGGCGAGCCGCGCTCGGCTCCATCCCGGTGTGGCGGCCGTCCTCCGGCCCGAGAAGCACCAGGCTCGGCGTACCCACGGCGCCGGCCACCGACGACGCCGCGCTGCTGACACAGATCAGGAGATCGAGGCGTCGAACGACCTCGACCAGCTCACCGAAGGTCGTCCGCCCCACCGCCCGGATGGGAGCGACGGGTAGCTCGGAACAGACCTCCTCCTGAAGGGCCAGCTCGTTGGCCGAGCCGGTGAGGATGATGGTGGCGCCGACCTCCCGCTGCAGGGTCGAGGCGACCGCGGCGAAGCGGTCCGGCAACCACTGCTGGCAGGACCAGTCGGCGCCGGCGTGGATCCCGACCAGGGGCCGGCGCGCCCCGGCGATCAGGCGTCCGGCGGCTGCGATCTCCGCGGTGGACGGCCAGAGCTCCACGGGGCCGCCGTCATCGCTGATCCCCACCGCCGCCAGCACCCGCGCGTTCTCCCGCCGCGACGACTCGACGGAGGCGGCGGGAGCCGCGGCGTGCGTGTACCCGTCCGAACCATCGCTGACCCCGGCGCGGATCCGCGATCCGACAAGCCCGGCGAGGCGGCGCATGGGCCTGTTGCTGCGGTGCAGCACCAGAGTGGCGTCGTAACCGCGCCGCCTCAGCCTCAGGCCCAGGGCGGTGACAACCGCCCCCTTCTCGACTCGAGAGAGCGACGTTCCCTTGTGCTGGAAGTCCCTCCACTCGATCACCGCATCGACATACGAGCAACGGCTGAGCACGGGACGCGCGCTGCGCAGAGCCAGGACGTCGAGGCGCGCCCCGGGCAGCGCCGCGCGGAGGCTGCGCAGGGCCGGTGTCGCAGCCATAGTGTCGCTGAGGTGGCCGTACACGACGACCAGCACACTCCGGCAGCCGGAGAGATAGTCCACCTGGGGGGGAAGGAGAACCTCCACTGCCGCGTCTGCAGGCCCGGCCGTGACGGCCATGCTCAGAGCGTGCCACACCTGGAGGGGCTCGCTCCATGGGCGAGATGGCACCGGGGGTGTCCGCTATCGCCCATGCCCGCTGGGGCAAGGCGCGGTGGGGCGCTCCCGCTCATGCCGACGGCAGGGTATCCACCAGCCCCATGCCGGCGAGCAACCGCGCATAGCGAGAGGCGGTCCGGGGCGTCACGTTGATGAGCCGCCCCGACGAGCCCCCGGCGGCCACCCACCGGCACATGGCGAAGAGAGCGGACCCGCGAGACCAGATCGGACCGCTGAAGGCCCAGAGGCAGGTGTCGAGGGTGCCGATCAGCCAGCCGGGGTGCCCGCCCCGAAGCAGGCGCCGTTCGGCCCGACGGAGGTCGGAGAGGTCGTTCACGGTGATGAAGGGAGTCCAGCCGTCCCAGCGACCGGCGGTGTAGGTCATGGCGGTGAGCCCCCCGATGTCGACGACCGCCCGCGGCGGTCCCCCAAAGGCGGAGCTGGTGAACGCATACTCGAAACCCACCTCGCGCACGGCCTCGAGCACCCCGCGCCCCGGCGGGCCGGGCTGGAACTCGGTGAAGGGGCGGATCGGCTCGAAGAGGCGTCGCGCGGGGCTGTCGCGGACGAGTGCCCGCAGCGATCTCCCGCCGCTGGGGCTGGCTGCGCCGTCCGAGGGGGACCCGAGAGGGCGGGGGTGGTACCGCACCCGCACGTACGGCGGTCCCGCCCCGACCGCCACCCGCCGGGGCGACTGCGGGACGAGCGGGGCGTCCATCACCGGCCACCACCCGACTGGCGCGTGTTCCCGGCCGCCGAGCCGCTCGGCGACCTCGTCGACACTCCGGCGCAGCGTCGCCGAGAAGCGATCCAGGGGCGCTTCCGACTCGATCATCGCCCCACACCCCGCACTCGCGAGCAGGAGCTCGACCTGGGGTGCCAGGCCTCCCAGCTGGCGCGGAAGACGGGTCAGGGTGAGGGGCGGGCTGGACATCTGGGCGAAGCTCGCGGTGGTGAGCACCAGCCCGGCCGCGAGCGAGGTGAGGCCGAGCACGTCGGCCAGGGCGTGGAGGCTCTCGAGCTCCCGTGCCATCCCGGTCCAGAAGAGGAGTGTCGTGAGGACCCGCCCCTCGCGCGCCCAGGCGCGAAGCTGTCGATCGCTCGGCTCGACGGGTGAGGACAGAGCCGGCCAGGGAGCGGGCGCTTCGGCGAGCACGGGGAAGGGTGGCCTCCCCGGATCGATCAGTTGAAAGGCGGTCCCCAGCCGCGAGAGGGCCAGGAAGTCGCGGTCGTCGTGCTGGCGGCCGTGGACGGAGTCCATCTGGCGGAGCGGCTCGGCGAGACGCTCCACCACCTCGGTCTGGGGCGTGCCGTGAATCCCCACCCAGCCCCGCCGGACCGCGGTCGGAACCCATCTCCCCACCAGCTCGGGATCCCCGAGGAGGAATCCGCGACGATCCTCCGCCCAGCGCTCCGCCATCCAGATGGTCTCGGTCGCGACCGAAGCCGTCTGCTGCGGCCGCAGCGCGGTGGCCCCGTCGACCGGCGGGCCGGCAAGCCAGAGCGTCTCGACCTCCCTCCCCTGGCTCAATCGACGCAGCCCATCCTGATCCCGTTCCGCGACCGCCAGCAGCCGCCGGTGGACGACCTCGGGGAAGGCGTAGGCGGCGAGCCCAACGCCGGGGGCGTGGCCCCGGCCCACGACGAGCACGGTGCCCGGCAATCCCTCCGAGCTGGCGGCGAAGACCTCCTCGTAGAACGAGACCACGTCCGCGCTGCGGGAGCGGAACCGGACCCCGAGCTCATCGAGGGTGGGAGTGAGCACGGAGGGGCCCAGCGATGCGGCCTCGACATCGAATCGCCCGAGCATCAGAAGGACTTGCTCGAGGTGGTGAGCGCCGGTGAAGGTCCCGCCACGCATGTCGTTGGGATCACCGCCTCCGGGGGTCCCACCCCCGTAATGGCTGCCCGTGGGCCGGGCGTCGAAGTAGCACTCGAAAAGCTTGCCCTCGGCCTCGGCCAGCCAGGCCAGGGTCGCGCAGACGGCGTCACGGTCCGGGTGATCGGCCGGAGCGAGGAAGAGGAGCAGCGACGGCCGGGGACGCGGCATCAGCAGAGGCTAGACCTCATGCCAGGACCTCGGTCGCCGAGCCCTGGCCTCACTCTCCGCCAGGCAGCGCTCGATCAGGTCGCGGGGGGGGTTCTCGAGGTCGGGAACAGCGCGAACGCGCGCCAGGTCGAGGCGCCACCGTCCCGCGAAGCGGATGCCGGTGGCGCGATCCGGGACCAGCAGGAGCGCGGAATGCCGGGCCTGGCGCCGCTCCAGCCAGGCGCGAAGCCCACCCCGCCCGGGGTGAACGGCGCCCGGGTCGAGGAGGCTGACGAGCCTCCGGCTGGCGGAGACGCCGAGCAGGCCGGCGGAGCCACCGGCGACGGGGAGCACCAGGGGACCATGGCCGGGCGCCGTCGCCGACAACCGAAATGCCAAAGCGCGGCGGAAGCAGCCGCGATCAGCGTCAGGGGCGGAGCGGGGCACGGTGCGCACCGCCGTCGGAACGGTGAGGGTGCCCGCGCGCCTCGCCGGCTTGGTCGCGACGGCGCAGCAGTCCCGCAGCGTCGACCTCGTAGTTCCGGAGGCAGCGGCGGTACCCGAACTCGAACCAGAGACCACGACGAAGGTCGACGGGCAGGCGGTGGGGACGCCGCCCGGTGAACCAGCCGGTGAGGCAGCCACGCCGCGTGTCACGCAGCCAGCGACGGCCGCGAGCGTCTCCTGCCAGCGTCTGCTTGGCCGCCAGGGCCCCGTTGCCGAGGGCGTAGCTGCGCTGACTGCGCAGGGCCACTCGACCCGAGCGAGTGCCGGCGGAGTGGAGCACCAGCGACCGTGGGGTCGTCAGCATCGGCACCCCGAGACCCTCTAGGCGCAGCTTGTAGTCGGTGTCCTCGCCG
>Ga0181529_10004938_pt1 | contig 14138 bp, 13 predicted proteins | sample PEATcosm2014_Bin_36_FD_119763 | JGI IMG/M metagenome (GOLD analysis project Ga0181529, IMG submission 119763) | Peatland microbial communities from MTU Mesocosm Facility, Houghton, MI, USA - PEATcosm2014_Bin10_30_metaG | ecosystem: Environmental > Terrestrial > Soil > Wetlands > Peat | place... | reverse complement strand
TGCATGTCGCAGCGCGGCGCGGAAATGTTGCGCGAGGATATGGAAGCCCTAGGCCCGGTAAAGATCAAGGAGGTCGACGCTGCCCAACAGCAGATCATCGCCATTGTTCGCCAGCTCGAAGCCGAAGGCGTCGTCAGCCTCAAGGGTACTGTCGGGGAGCAATATGTCGTCTAAAGTGCTGCCGCCCGGCGATCCTCTCGAGGTATCCCTGCCCTCCTGGCGCCAGGGACCGCCGGCCGGCGGATCGGGCGCGTCGGCCGCTTCCGATCCGGCCGCGGCACAACGCGATTGCGCGGCGCAGATCGCCCAGATGAAGCAGCAATGCGAACAGCGCGTGGCCGAGGCCCGGGCAGCCGCCCTGCGCGAAGGAGAAGCCTCCGGCCGCAGCCGCGCCACAGGCGATCTGCAGCCGGTTCTGGAGCGCGTCGCCCACTCCATCGAAGAAATCGCCCAATTGCGCCCCCGTCTGCGCCGTGAAGCGGAGGCCGATATGATCCGTCTGTCGTTGGCCATCGCCCATCGCATCCTGCGGCGCGAATTGTCGGTGGATCCGGGCGCCATGCACGGACTGGTCCTGGGCGCGCTCGAAAAGCTGCAAACGCAGGAGATCCACCGCGTCCGCGTCCATCCATCGCATGCCGCCGCGGTGGACGCCTGCCTCCGCCAGGCGGCGCCCGGCGCCAAAGTGGAGGTCATCGGCGATCCCACCCGCCAACCCGGCGCCCTGGTCTTTGAGACTACCCGCGGCGACCTCGACGCCTCCGTCGATTGTCAGCTTAAGGAGATCGAGCGCGGCCTCGCCGACCGCCTCAACCGCAATTCATGACCGAACCCATCGCGCTCTCCCCGTATTTCGACGACGTCGAACGCCTCCCGACTTTTCGCTGGTCGGGTGAGGTGACCGATGTAGTCGGCCTGCTGATCGAATCCCGCGGCCCGCATGCCGCCATCGGCGACTTCTGCGAAATTCAGGCCTCCGGCGGCCGGCCCATCCGTACCCAGGTCATCGGATTCCGCAACGGCCGGGTCCTCTCCATGCCGCTTGAGGAAATCGACGGACTGCAACTCGGCGACACCGTCCTCGCGCGCAGCGACGATTCCCGGGTGGAAGTCGGCGGGGGGCTCCTGGGACGCGTCATCGACGGCTTCGGCAAACCCATCGACGGCGGTCCGCGCCTGGAATCCGCCGCGGCCTACAGTCTCTACGGAGAGGCCACCAACCCGCTGTCGCGCCAGCACATCACGCAGCCGCTGGTCACCGGAATCCGCGCCATCGATAGCCTGCTCCCCTGCGGCAAAGGTCAGCGCATCGGAATTTTCGGCGGCAGCGGAGTGGGTAAGAGCACTCTGCTGGGCTCCATGTCGCGTCACAATTCCGCCGACGTAACGGTGATCGGCATGATCGGGGAGCGCAACCGCGAAGTCCGCGGCTTCATCGAAAACGAGCTCGGTCCGGAGGGCCGTAAGCGGTCGGTGGTGGTCTGCGCCACCTCGGAGCGTCCGGCGCCGCTGCGCGTGCGCGCCTGTTTCGTCGCTCTAGCCGTCGCCGAATATTTCCGGGACCAGGGCGCCAGCGTGCTGCTGGTGATGGATTCGGTGACTCGCCTGGCCATGGCGCAGCGCGAAATCGGCTTGGCTGCCGGAGAACCGCCCAGTCAGAAGGGGTACACGCCGTCGGTCTTCAACCTGCTCCCCAAGGTGCTGGAACGGGCCGGAAACTTTCAGAAAGGGTCCATTACCGGCTTCTTCACGGTCCTGGTGGAAGGCGACGATTTCAACGAGCCGATTTGCGACGCGGTGCGCGCCATCCTCGATGGCCATATCATCCTGTCGCGCCAACTTGCCGCGCAGGGCCATTACCCAGCCATCGATATTCTTCAATCCGTCAGCCGGCTGACGTCCGCCATCGCGACTCCCCAACAGAAGACAGCGTGCGGCAAGCTGCGTCAGGCGCTGGCCGCCTATCGCGACTCCGAAGATCTCATCCAACTGGGCGCCTACGTCGCCGGCTCCAATCCCGATCTTGACGCCAGCATCCGCCTGCGTCCCGAACTGCTGCAGTTTCTGCGCCAGGACCACACCACCAGCGCTCCCCTGCAGGAAACCCTCACGCGAATGGATGCCCTGTCGCGCAGCCTGGATTCCAAGCCGGCTGTCGTCGCCACAGCGCCCCAGGGTAAGCTGCCGCAGGGCAAGCCATGACGCGCTTTCATTTCCGCCTGCAGAAAGTCCTCGAATGGCGCGAGAAGCAACTGGAACTGGAGGAGGCGCGCTTCAAACAGCAAGTTGCCGCCTTAGCCGTCCTGGACCAAGCTTGCGCTGAGTTGCAATCGGCCGGTCTCCAGGCGGAACGCCAGGTGCGCTCGTTATCCATGGTGCCGGCGAGCGAACTATCCGCGCTCTCCGGCTTCCGGCGATATGTGCAGATTCACGGCCGCGACCTCGCCGCACAGCGCGCCGCGGCGCAAATTAAACTAAATGCCCAGCAGAATGCCATGCTGGAGGCGCGCCGCCGATGCCGGCTGCTGGAGCGCCTCAAGGACCGCCGCTTGTCGGAATGGCAAGCCGGCGTCGATCGCGAATTGGACCAGGTCGCCTCCGAATCCTTCCTGGCCCGCTGGGTCCGCCGCGAAGGCTGAGTCCCCCGCTGCCCGGAAATCCACGGGCGATACCGTCCGCTCTCCTTATAATGAGAAGTAATGACGCCCGAAGCCACTCTCGAGATCCCGCTGCCTGCCGTACCTTTGACTGTCGAAGGGGCCAGCGTATTGCACCAGATGATGCGTTTCCGCTGGAGCGCCTGGCGCGCTTTGCCGGAGACCGGCCGCGCCGCCATCCTGGAAGAAGCCTCCGCCGCGCTGGCCGCCGTGGAAACCCCTGCCGACGGCCGCCAGAGCGCCGTGTTTTCCATGCTCGGCCACAAGGCCGACCTGCTCTTCCTGCACTTCCGGCGCACCTTCGAAGAGTTGAACCAGGCGCAACTGGCGCTGGCCCGCCTGCGCCTCAGCGACTATCTGGAGCCCACCACCTCCTACGTCTCCATGATCGAACTGGGCCTGTATGAATCCACCTCCAAGGTCTACGCTGGCCTGCGCGCCAAAGGTATCGAGCCCAATTCCGAAGAGTGGAAGAAGGAGATTGAGGAGGTCCTCGGCCGCCAGCGCCAGGCCATGGCGCCGCGCCTGTGGCCCGAAGTCCCGGGCGCCAAGTACATCTGCTTCTATCCCATGGACCGGCGCCGCGGCGAGTCTAAAAACTGGTACACCGAACCCATGGCCGACCGCCAGCGCATGATGCATGAGCACGGCCTGGTGGGCCGCCGCTATGCCGGCGAAGTACGCCAGATCATCACCGGCTCCATCGGCTTCGACGATTGGGAATGGGGCGTCGACCTCTTCGCCGAAGATCCCCTGGTCTTCAAGAAGCTCATCTACGAAATGCGTTTCGACCAGGTCAGCGCCGTCTACGCCCTCTTCGGAACCTTCTACATCGGCCTGCGCGTGCCCGTCGCCGATCTGGGCGGCGTCCTGCGCGTTTAGGACGCCACTTGCAACCCGTCCACATCATCGGCGGCGGACTGGCGGGAACCGAAGCCGCCTGGCAGGTGGCGCGCCGCGGCATCCCCGTCACCCTCTACGAAATGCGGCCCGTGCGGCGCACGCCCGCGCACCAGACTGACCGGCTCGCGGAACTGGTCTGCAGCAACTCGCTCAAGAGCGAGTCTCCGTCCACCGCTCCCTGGCTCCTCAAGGAGGAACTGCGCCGTCTCGGCTCCCTGCTGCTCCGCGCGGCCTCCGCGGCGCGCGTTCCCGGAGGCCACGCCCTCACCGTCGACCGCGACCTTTTTGCCGATGAGATCACCCGCGCCATCGCCTCCCAGCCCCTCATTCAACTACACCGCGAGGAAGTCACCGCCATTCCCGACGACTCCATCGTCATCATCGCCAGCGGACCGCTGACATCTCCGGCGCTGGCCGACCAGATCGCCCGGCTCACCGGCAAGCAGCGCCTGTATTTCTACGACGCCATCAGCCCCATTGTCGACGCCGAGACCGTCGACACTTCCATCGCCTTCTGGGCATCGCGCTACGGCAAATCCACCGACGGCACCGACGATTATCTGAACTGCCCGTTCGACCGCGAACCCTACGAACGCTTCGTCGACGCCCTGCTCGAGGGCCAGGCCGTGCCCGCGCACATCGAAGAGGACGCCACGCCTTATTTCGAAGCCTGCCTACCCATCGAAGAACTGGCCCGCCGCGGACGCGAAACCCTGCGCTTCGGTCCTATGAAGCCGATGGGACTGATCGATCCGCGCACCGGCCGGCGTCCCTATGCGGTGGTGCAACTTCGCCAGGAAAACCTGCGCGCCCAGAGCTTCAACCTGGTGGGCTTCCAGAATCATCTGAAGTTCGGCGACCAGGCCCGCATTCTGCGCATGATCCCAGGCCTGGCGAACGCCGAGTTTCTGCGCTTCGGACAGATCCACCGCAACACGTACATCAATGCGCCCTCGCTGGTCACCCCGGCGCTCGCGCTGCGCACGCGTCCCGGAGTCTTTTTCGCCGGCCAGATCTCCGGCGTGGAAGGCTACGTCGAAGCCATTGCCACCGGCTGGATGGCGGGCACGCACGCCGCCACCCTGGCCGCCGGCGGCACGCCTCAGCCGCTGCCCCGCGAGACCGCCCTGGGATCTCTGTGCCACTATATCTCCGGCGCCGACGCGGCCAATTATCAGCCCGCCAACATCACCTTCGACCTGTTGCCGCAGCTCGATGAACCCACCCGCCTGCGCCTGCGGCGCGACAAGTCCGCCCGCCACGCCGAGGTGTGCCGCCGCGCTATCGAAGCCATGGACGCCTGGCGCGGTGCGGAATCGACCGGGGCAAGCCATGTCTGAACTGGCCTCCTGCATCGAACAATATCTGCAAGAGTTGACCCGCCAGGGTGCGTCCACGCACACGCTGGACGCGTACGAAGCCGACCTTCGCCAGTTTCTGCAATTTCTCTCGCCGCCCGATCTCGCGCCGCCGGCTCCCCAGGCCATCGACCTGCTGCTGTTGCGCGAGTGGCTGGCATCTCTCTATCGCGACCGCCTCATGGCCGTCACGATCCGCCGCAAGCTCGCGGCCGTCCGCGGACTGTTCCGCTTCCTCCTGCGCGAGGGCGTGGTTCCCATCAACGTGGCTCGCCTGGTGCGCACTCCCAAAGCGCCCAAAACCCTGCCCGACGTGATGACCGCCGAGCAGGTCAATACTCTCATCGATGGCGTGGAATCGAGTCGCCTGGAGCGTCCGTTTCCCGCCCGCGACTGCGCCATCTTCGAACTGCTCTACGGCTGCGGCGTGCGCGTCAGCGAGTTGAGCGGGTTGAATCTCGACGATCTGGACCGTGTCGAGCGCTGGATCCGCGTCCGCGGCAAAGGCCGCAAGGAACGTCAGGTGCCGCTCCCCGGAAAGGCGGCCGACGCGCTGGAGCGCTACCTCGCGGCGCGCCCCGTGGTCCGCGACGAGATGGCGGTATTCCTCAACCACCGCAATCATCGCCTCACCGCGCGGGGCATCCACGGCATCGTCAAGCTGTACGCCGCGGCGCTGGGCGGCGATCCGTCCATTCATCCGCACAGCTTCCGCCACGCCTACGCCACCCACCTGCTGGCCGATGGCGCCGACTTGCGCTCCATTCAGGAACTGCTCGGCCACGCGCGCCTGTCCACCACCCAGAAGTACACCCAGGTTTCGCTCACCGACCTCATGGCCGTCTACGACAAGGCCCACCCCAAGGCGTAACCGCATGGCCACGACACTCCGCAGCATTCGCGGTGAGCTCGCCCCCATGCTGCGCCTGGCAGCCCCGCTGGCCCTGGCCGAACTGGGATGGATGGCCATGGGCATCGTCGACGCCATCATGGCCGGCCGCCTGGGCGCCGCCGCGCTGGGCGCCGGCAGCCTGGGCAACATGATGGTGTACCCCATCTCCATCTGCGCCACCGGCATGCTGCTGGGCATGGACACCCTGGTGGCCCACGCTCACGGCGCGCGCGACCACCTGGAATCGCGCCGTATTCTGGTCAGTGGCGTATGGCTTGCCCTCGCCCTCGCGCCCGTGGTGGCGGGGCTGGTTCTCACGCTGATCCCGGTGCTGCACGCCGCCGGCGCCAACCCGCGCATTCTGATTCTGGTGGGCCCGTTCATTCGTGCGCTCTTGTGGGGCATGCCGAGCCTGCTGCTCTACGCGGCGTTCCGACGCTACCTGCAGGCCGTTGATTTCGTCAAGCCCGTGATGTTCGCGCTGGTGAGCGCCAATCTGGTGAACGTCGCTGGCAACTGGGCGCTTATGTTCGGCCACTGCGGCGCGCCCGCCCTCGGACTGGTCGGATCCGGACTGGCCACCTCTCTCGCGCTCACTTACATGGCCGCGTTCCTGCTCGGCGCCATCGTCTGGCACGAGCGGTCGACCGGCAACCTGCTGACCCATATTTCCTGGCGTCCGTCGCTCCCGCGCATTCGCCGTCTGGCCGTGCTGGGACTTCCCGCCGCCGGGCAGATTCTCTTCGAAGGGGCCGTCTTCGGCATCGTATCGGCACTGGCAGCGCGCCTTGATGAAGCTTCGCTCGCCGCGCATAGCATCGCCGTGCAGGTGATCGCCAGCACGTATACCGTGCCGCTGGGCATCAGCTCGGCCGCCGCCGTCCGGGTGGGTCACGCGCTCGGCCGCAAGGACCCCGCCGGCGCAGCCACCGCCGGCTGGACCGCGCTGTTGTTCAGCGGCATCTTCATGGCCGCGGCCGGCGTCGCCCTCTGGAGCGCGCCCCGCTCCATCGCCCACATCTACATTCGCGACCCCGCGGTGGTCGCCCTGTGCGTGACGCTGCTGCGCATGGCCGCGCTGCTCGAACTCTTCGACGGCTTCCAGGTGGTTGCTACCGGCGCGCTGCGCGGCGCGGGCGACACCCGCTCGCCCATGCTGGCGCACCTGGCCGGCTATTGGGTGATTTGCCTGCCGGTGACTTACGTTCTGTGTTTTACGTTCGGATGGGGCGTGCGCGGCATCTGGGTCGGACTCACCTCCGCCATCATTCTGATTGGCGCGACGCTGCTGATCGTCTGGTCGCACCGCGTCAAGCGACTCGGTTGATGTCGGCGTTCTCCAGCACCATCTTCGGCGCGCCATGGCGGACCACCCGCAGCATGGCGCGGCCCATCTGCCGCGTGGTGGTCACGTATTTCGGGAAGCAGCGGTAGAGCGCCGGAAGAATCGGCGCCAGCACCAGATACATGGCGCGATACAGCTTCGTCCGCGACCGGATGCCGTCGAGCGGCACAATCGCCGCCGGGCGGAAGACGTAGGCGCCCTCGAACGGCAGCCGCAGCAGTTCGTTCTCGGCCTGTCCTCTCACCCGCGCCCACATGGTGCGTCCCTTCCCGGAGCTGTCCGCACCAGCGCCCGACACATAAATGAAGGTCATCCGCGGATTGAGCCGGGCCAGCGTCCGCGCCACCGCCAGCGTGAGGTCGTGCGTGAGCTGGCGGTACCGTTCCTCGGTCAGCCCCACCGAGGTCACGCCCACACAGAAAAACGCCGCGTCGAAGCCGCTCAGCCGATCTTCCACCGCCGAGAGGTTCAGCAGGTCTGGCAGCATCAGCTCGCGCAGTTTGGGATGTTGCCGCCCCGTCGCGCTCCGCCCCACGGTCAGCACTTCGGTCACATCCGGATCGCGCAGGCACTCCCGCAGAACGCCCTGTCCCACCATCCCCGTCGCCCCGAACAGAATCACGCGCATGACTCTATTGTGGACCCGCTCTGCAAGCCCTGGTGGCGCGCCAGTCGGCTCTCAAAATGCCCACAAGATGCTGGTATATCCGGTGTGCGCGTGGAAATTCTGGTAGTACCCGAGCAGTCCGAACTGCTCCGCGTAATCGTAATACTGCCAGCCGGCATTCCATCGCACTTTGGGAGAAATTTTCACCGACAAGCGAGCCAGCGGCGATTCATACGTCAGCGGAAACGTCTGCACCGAGTCGAGCAGCGCGGTAATTGGATTCGTCGTCCCGGCCGGCACGGCCGCGGCGCGGCCGTCTCCCACATCCATCGTGATGCTGTACCCTGCATAGAACTCGGCGCGGCGTCCGATAGCGAAACGCGCGCCCAGATTGCCCGCGTGAATATTGCTCAAGTAGTCCGATCGATAAGACGCTTGCAGCGTGCTCCGCCCCAGGCCCCCGAAAAATGCCAGGAACGACCAGCTATCCAGGTGCAGCCGCGTATAACTCGCGTCGATCGAGAACCAGCTCACCGGCGTCCACGATCCGTTCGCGCTGTAGGTGCGCGAATGCGAATAGGAGTATTGAAAGCTGATCGGCTGGTTGTTGTTGTAGGCTTCACGGTACGTGCTCGACAATTGCAGCTTCTTCAGGCGATAGTCCGCCCGCCCGCCAAGGGTGTGAAACTTGTTGTCGGCGATGGGGGTCAGCGGCTCGGTGGCGCGGCCCACCTCGCCGTCGAAGTTGACCGTCAAGGCCTTCGCCGGCCGGAGGCGTACGCCCGCGATCGCGGACTGGATCTGGTTGGTCACTTCGTAGGAATTGTTCACCGTCGAGTTGGCGAACGCCGGCACAGTCTCGCCCTGCGTGGTGGAAACCTGCCGGTCGGAGTAATTCCAGCCGCCGTAAAAGCCGATCCACTTCGCCGTCCGGTAATTCAACATGGTGGAGTTCGTGACCGTGCGAATTCCCAGAAACTGGAAGTACAGGGTAAGCCCGAGGTTCGTTCCGGTCAGCACTTCGGAGTAACTGGACGCCCCGTCGATGCGGTCGCTGTTCAACGAAGTATGGTTGGTGATAGTCAGCTTGTCGGTCGGAAAGAAGCTGATGCTCAGGTTGTCCGCCATATCCGGCCGTTTGGCGTCGCCCCCCACCACAATCTGCCGGCTCGCCGCGCCGCCGAACTGGCTGACCCCGAGTACCGATTCGTCCAGCGCGAAATCGTTGTGGCCGCTGTTGTACGCCACCCGCGCATTGAGCGCCCACCGCTTCTTACGGGTGAAGAGATTGCCCATCCATCCCGGATCGGACCCGTGCACCGGCTGCGACCGGTTGAACTGGTTGACCACCGTCAGATCCACATTGCCGATGGTCGGTCCCGCCGCCACCACGCCGTCGGAGGTGGCCGGTGTATCGTCCTTGTAGAAATCCCAGCGCCGCAGAATCGTCAGTTTGAAGCCCGCGAAGGTGGCATCGGCGCCGGCGCGGTACTCGTTCCACTGGCGTTTGACGTCGGTGAAAATCGGATAGCCCTGGCCGTTGGTGTCGAATTCCTGCGCCGTCGACAGCGCCGGACCGCTCTCCGCGTCGCGGCTGTACCCCAGGTGGAACTGCACCTTCGATTGCGGCAGCAGCGTCAGTTCGTGATCCTGCAGGCGCCGCGTGGTATTTTCCAGGTGCAGCCCGCCGGCCACCGTCAACCCCGGATTGTAGTAATCGCTCAGCCGCCAGGTCATGTCGTAGCGGTACAGGCCGTTCTTCTGCACGCGCAGCATGATGCTTTCGTAAGGGTCGTTGCCGAGGCCCTGCGTGGTGAGCGTGATCTCGTCGAACCAGTGGCCGTGCCCGTCCTTGGAGTTCACCGTCAGGCTGCTGCCCAGCAACCGAATTCCATTGCCGTAATTGGCGTCGCTGCGATATTCGCCCACGTCGCCGAACACCTGGTTCCAGCGATAGCCGGTCTCGAACGACTGCGTAATGTTGTAGTCGCCGCTGGTCTCGCCGCGCGGCGATCCCACCTGCTCCGGTGTAGGCGCCACCACCTGCTGCGCCTGCAGCGCGCCGCATATTCCGAGGATGAGGCAGTATCGTGTCAGCATGGCGGTTACCTCAGAAAATACGCGTCGGCGTTCGATCCGTGGATGCGCACATGGCATACCGTGCACTTCTGAAATTTCGGATCGAGCAGGTTATGAATCGACGATTGCAAGTCCACGCCCTGGTTCCGCGTGCCGCTTCCGCCCTGGTTATGGCACTCCAGGCAGAGCGTCATGACCACCGGCCTTCGCAGCAGCTTGGCGTTAGTCGATCCGTGCGGCATATGACAGAACTGGCAGCCTTCCACGCGCACCGACGGATGTTCGTACACGAATGGCCCGCGCTTGTCCATGTGACATTTCAGGCACGGCGATTCCGTCCCCAGCGCCGGCTCCGCCATGTGCGAATCCACGCCCATGCTCCACGTGGCGGCAAACGACCCGTGGGGATTGTGGCAATCCGAACACTGCATGAAGCCTTCATTCACGTGGTGCCGCGACGGCATTTCGAATTGCGAACGCTCCGCCGCATGGCAGGTGTAGCACAGCTCGTTCTGCTTCTTCGCCAGCAGGAATTTGGCCGTGGGCGAATGGTGGATGGAGTGGCAATTGGTGCAGGTAATATCGCGCTCAGTGTGCTCCGAGCGCTGGATATTCGATTTGTCGAAATTGCCGGCGTGGCACGTCAGGCAGGCTTCCATCACCGCTTTGGGCTTCATCAGCGAGAACGCCCGCGGAATGGTGGTCTTTCCGCCGCGCGCCGCCACATGCGCCTGCGCCGGCCCGTGACACCCTTCGCACCCCGTGCGTTCCGGCGGTTCCTTGCCCGACGCGATGCTCTTGTAGTGCGGGTTCTTGAAGAACGGCGTCCACAAGTCCACGTGACACGTCTTGCAGACGTCGCTGCCCACGTAACCCGAGCCCGGCGCGCCGCCGGCCGCGGGCGCTGTCTGATTCTGTGCGCTCGCGAGCGCGCCAGCGCCCAGCGCCAACGCCAGCACCATCCCTGCGCGTTTCATCTGGTTTTCGAAACACCCTGTCCGCCGCAATGTTGCGGCACCCCGCAAGCGCCCCATACTCAAGAATCATACCGGAGGCCGGCGAGCGCCCGTTCCGCCGCGCCGCAGATTTAACCTCGGCGCCCGGCCAAAGGCTAAAACTTTACCAGTTTGAACCGCTGCCCGCGCAAGGTCAACTCCGAATCGGTACGGTTCAGTCCCGCACGCCTGCGTAACCAAAATGGCGGCGGAGGAGAATAATGGATGCACACGCCCAGGAGGCCTCTTGATCGACGACGCTCTGCCGCTCTTTCGCCAACCTTCCGTTTACAATAGGGCTATGCGTGGCGCCTTGTTCCTGTCGCTCCTGGCGGCCTCGTCGTTTGCGCAGACGGCCGCACCGCCAACCCCGTCACCCGCCGTACCGCCGGACGTCGACCGCGCTCTCCGCGCCCGCGTCACGGCCTTTTACGATCTGCTGGTCCACCACCAGTACCGCAAGGCCGAAGAGTTCGTCGCTCCCGACACTCGCGACATTTACTACGAACGGGACAAGCCGCGCTACCTCGGTTTCACCCTCACCAGCATCGCGTACTCCGAGGAATTCACCCGCGCCAGCGTCGTGGCCACTATTAAAATGCCGGCCACCAGTTCGCTGATTCCGGTTCCCATGGACACTCCCGTCACCAGCATCTGGCGGTTGCTCGATGGCGCATGGTATTGGTCTTTCCCCAAAGTCAGCGTGACGGACTTGCTGAAGTCCATGAATGGGAGCCAACCGGCGTCCCCCGACGTCGCGGCGGTTGCCGTCCCGTCACCCATGCCGGGCAACCTGACAGCGACGCCTGCTCTTCCCAGCAATCCCAATCTTCCGGGCGGCATGGGACGGCCGGAGTCGATGCCCATGATGGGCGCCGGCGAACAAGTCATTCCGCAGTTCCGCGTGGATCGTGCATCGGTGACCGTGCAGCAAGCTTCCAGCGAAAAGGTGACCATCACCAACGGCGGCTCCGCGCCCATGGATCTGTTCGTGCTGGGCAAACTCGCCGGCGTCGAAACCACGCTGGATCGCACGCGGATCAATCCCGGCGAGAAAGCCGTGCTGACGATTCGAGCGGCTGCCGGGGCGAAGGATGGAATGCTGGTGATCGGAGCCGGCGACAATCAGGGGATGATGACCCTCCCGGTGACCGTGAAATAGCCGCTCTCTTACTGGCCCTTGACCGGTCCCGCGGACTTCCCCGGAAATAGCGGATTGGGGAATTCGATGTCCAGTTCGCGGTGCATCTTGTCCAACAAAGCGGTGCCCTTATCCTGTTTGATCTTGGTGAAGATCTGGTCGCGCACCTGCGATAGCGGCAGGTACGAGACCTGGTCGGCGCGCAACAGGTAGAAGCCGTTTGCCTGGCGTACCGGCTCGCTGGTCTCACCCTCTTTGAGTTGAAACACCGCGGCGCGTAGCGCGTCCGGGATGTTGTCGTTGGGCGTGACGGTGGCGAAGTCGCCGTTGCGCGCCTTGGAAGTTTCATCCTCCGAGTTCTCGTGCACCAGTTTCACGAAGTCCGCGCCGCCGCGGATGGCCGCCAGCAGGCGCGCCGCCTTGGCCTTGGCTTCCGCTTCCGAGAGGCTCTTCTTGCCGTCGCGGATTTCCGGCGTCTGCGTGAACGGGATGTAAATCGCCTTGACCTTGACCTGCTTGAAGCTCTCCTTGTGGGTGTTATAGAAGACCAGAATCTCGCTCGAATCCACCGTCGGACTGTTAGCCACGTACTGCCCGGCAGCCTGCGACAGGATCACCATCTGGTTGTACTCGAGCTGCTCGCGCGCGGGACTCTGCTGGTCCAGTTTCTGCTCCAGGGCCAGCGCGGCCAGCTTGCGCATCAGCGCCAACTCCCGGATCAGTTCCGAGGGGTCCGTCATCACCATCGACTGCGCCCGCGGATCCAGAAACGAGGTGAATGCTTTGAATTGGCCCATGGTCAGCGGTTGGCCGTCGATCATGGCGATCTTGGCGTCGTCCGGGAGTTGCGCCCAGGGAGCGGTAGCCAAACTCGGAACGGGCTGCTGAGCCCAAAGCGACGCGGCACAGAGTGGTATAAGAAGAAAAAACGGTTTCATGACAGGGTGTAGCGGATCTTTGATTTTATCACCGGTGATCGAAGCCATGGCCTAGCCTCGGTCCGCTACTTGTCGTTACCGGGCGCCGCGGGCTTATCGGGAAATGCCGGATTGGTGAATTCCACCTTGATTTTCTGCTGCACCTCGCCCATGGCGGCCATCCCCTTGTCGGTGCGGATCGCGGAGGAGACTTGGCTCTCCACCTGCGATAGCGGCCGGTACGATACTTGCTCCGCGCGCAACAGGTAGAATCCGTCCGCCTGGCGGACCGGCTCGCTGGTTTCGCCCTGTTTCAGTGTGAATACCACGCTGCGAAATGCGGCTGGAACGTCATCGCCGGGAGTCACGGTATCCAGGTCGCCGTCGCGGGCTTTGGACGCTTCGTCGTCGGAGTTCTCGTGAACCAGTTTCACGAAATCCGCGCCGCCGCGGATGGCCGCCAACAGTCGCGCCGCTTTGGCCTTGGCTTCCGCCTCCGACAGGGCCTTCTTGCCGCCGGCCGCGGGCGCCGGATTCTGGCTGAACGAAATTTTGATAGCTCTGACCTTGACCTGTTTGAACCGTTCCTTATGGGCGTTGTAATAATTCTGAACCTCGTCCGTCCCCACCGTGTTGTTGTTCATCACATATTGGATCTCCGCCTGCGACAGCAACGCCATCCGGTTGTACTCGAGCTGTTCGCGCAGCGGGCTCTGCTGGTCCAGTTTCTGCTCCACCGCCATCTGCGTCAGCTTGCGCTGCAGCGCCATCTGTTTGACGATCAGCGCGGGATTGACCGATGCCATCGCCACGCCGTCCGGCGGCAGGACGGCGAGAAACGCTTTAAACTCGCCCACCGTCACCGATCTGCCATCGATCTTGACCAGTTCCTGGCTATCCGGCAATTTCGCCCACGGCGCGTTCGAATACTCGGGAGCCGCCGGCTGCTGCGCCCAGCCCGGGGACGCACAAAGGAAGACAAGGAATAACAAGGGTTTCATAACGATTCCACGACGTGTCCAGGGTATCACGCCCCTGCGCGGGGCGGGTTGACAAACGGCAATTGGAAGCGACTCGATACCTTCGACGAAGCGCCGCGATTTCCGGCTTCCAGTTTCCGCGCAGGGAACCAGGTCCTGGTGATTTTGTGCCCCGGGCACAAAATTTCACCGAAACAAAGGGGTTAGGGCCGATTTCTTGTGCCCCGGCACAAAAACCCGAGGCCGTCCGCCCCACGACTTGGT